>Ga0194135_10000473_pt1 | contig 23781 bp, 14 predicted proteins | sample LitLau_LLRF_2013_FD_134024 | JGI IMG/M metagenome (GOLD analysis project Ga0194135, IMG submission 134024) | Freshwater sediment microbial communities in response to fracking from North America - Little Laurel Run_MetaG_LLRF_2013 (version 2) | ecosystem: Environmental > Aquatic > Freshwater >... | reverse complement strand
GTGAAGTACACCTTGAGGTCCGGCCATTCGGTCTGCTGGTAGATCTCCAGCCACTGCAGCACGCGAGCCGCGCCGCCGGTGGTGGTGGTCATCAGGAAGTGGTTGTCGGCGATGCAGGCGGTTACGCCGTCGTCGAAGACCATGCCGTCTTCCTTGCACATCAGGCCGTAGCGGGCCTTGCCCACGTCGAGCTTGGTCCAGGCGTGGGTGTAGATGCGGTTGAGGAATTCCCGGGCGTCCGGGCCCTGGATGTCGATCTTGCCCAGGGTCGAGGCGTCCAGCAGGCCGACGCTGTCGCGCACCGCCAGGCATTCACGCTTGACCGCGGCATGCAGGTCTTCGCCGTTTTTCGGGAAGTACCAGGGGCGCTTCCACTGGCCGACGTCTTCGAACTCGGCGCCGTTCTTCACATGCCAGGCATGCAGCGCGGTGAAACGCACCGGCTCGAAGATGTGCCCACAGTGCCGGCCGGCCACGGCGCCGAAGGTGATCGGCGTGTAGTTCGGGCGGAACATGGTGGTGCCCATCTGCGGGATGCTGACGTTCAGCGAACGGGCGGCGATGGCCAGGCCGTTGACGTTGCCCAACTTGCCCTGGTCGGTGCCGAAGCCCAGGGCGGTGTAGCGCTTGACGTGCTCCACCGACTCGAAGCCCTCGCGGGTCGCCAGTTCGATGGCGGCGGCGGTGACGTCGTTCTGCAGATCAACGAACTGCTTGGGCGCACGCGCCGTGCCTTTTTCATGGGGCACCTGGAACAGCGCCAGGGTCGGTTCTTCCAGGCGGGTCAGAGCCTTGGGCAACACGCCCTCGACGCTCTGGAACCCGGCTTCGCTGGCGGCGCGCACACCGCCCTCGAAACCATCGGCCAGGGTATCGCCGAGGCTGTAGACGCCGTTGATGCCACCGACGCACACGCGTTTCTGCGGTGCTTCACCGGGCACGAAACCGAGGATGTCTTCACGCCACACTGGCTTGCCGCCCAGGTGCGAGGCCAGGTGCACCACCGGGCTGTAGCCGCCGGAGCTGGCGATCAGGTCGCAGTCGAGCCATTCGCCGGGGCTGGTGACCTTGTGCGCCTTGACGTCGATGGCCGCTACACGCGCGCCGGTCACGTGCTTGCTGCCACGGGCTTCGATCACGGCGCTGGAAGTGAGGATGCGGATGCCCTTGGCCCGGGCTTCTTCCACCAGGGCGCCGCGCGGGTTGTGCCGCGCATCGGCGATGGCCACCACTTGCAGGCTGGCGTCGAGCCAGTCCAGGGCCACGCGGTAGGCGTGGTCGTTGTTGGTGGACAGCACCAGTTTCTTGCCCGGGGCCACGCCGTAGCGGCGCACGTAGGTGGAGACGGCACCGGCCAGCATGTTGCCCGGCACGTCGTTGTTGCCGTAGACCAGCGGCCGCTCGTGGGCGCCGGTGGCCAGCACCACGCGCTTGGCGCGCACCCGGTGGATACGCTGGCGCACCTGGCCGATGGGCGCGCGGTCGCCGAGGTGATCGGTGAGGCGCTCGTGAATGGTCAGGAAGTTATGGTCGTGGTAGCCGTTGACCGTGGCCCGTGGCAGCAGCAACACGTCCGGCAGCGACTTGAGCTCGGCGACCACACTGGCCACCCACTCCACCGCCGGCTTGCCGTCCAGGCTTTCGCGGCTGTCCAGCAGGCTGCCGCCGAATTCTTCCTGCTCATCGGCGAGGATCACCCGAGCGCCACTGCGGGCAGCGGCCAGCGCGGCCGCAAGACCGGCGGGGCCGGCGCCGACAATCAGCACGTCGCAGTGCTGGTTCATGTTGTCGTAGGTGTCCGGATCGTTCTCGGTAGGCGAGCGACCGAGGCCCGCCGCCTTGCGGATGTACTTCTCGTAGGTCATCCAGAACGATTGCGGGTACATGAAGGTTTTGTAGTAGAAGCCCGGCGGCATCAGCTTGCCGCCGACCTTGCCGAGAATCCCCATCATGTCGTTGTTGACGCTGGGCCAGCCGTTGGTACTGGTGGCCACCAGGCCCTGGTACAGCGCCTGTTGGGTGGCGCGCACGTTGGGGATCTGGGTGGCTTCGGTGGCGCCGATCTGCAGCACCGCGTTGGGCTCTTCGCAGCCGGCGGCGAAGATGCCCCGGGGCCGGGAGTACTTGAAGCTGCGACCGATGATGTCCACGCCGTTGGCCAGCAGGGCCGAGGCCAGGGTGTCACCCTCGAAGCCCTTGTAGCTCTGGCCGTTGAAGGTGAAGGTCAGGACTTTGTTGCGGTCGATGCGTCCGCCGTTGGACAGGCGATTGGTCTGGCTCATACCTTCTCTCCAGCAGCCTTGGCGGTGAACTGCGGTTTGGTGCCTATCTTGTAGGTTTCAAGAATTTCGTAGGTCACGGTGTCGCGGGTGGCGTTGAAGTACTGGCGGCAACCGGCGGCATGAATCCACAACTCGTGGTGCAGGCCGCGAGGGTTGTCGCGGAAGAACATGTAGTCGCCCCACTCCTCGTCGGTGCAGGCGTTGGGGTCCAGCGGCCGGGGAATATGCGCCTGGCCGGACGAGTGGAATTCCTCTTCGGAGCGCAGCTCGCCGCAGTGAGGACAGAAGATATGCAACATAGGGAGTTGTCCTTTTAGTGGGCGACCGCAGCAGCGCCGTGTTCGTCGATCAGCGCGCCGTTGTGGAAACGGTCGATGGAGAAAGGGGCGGCCAATGGATGCATCTCGCCCTTGGCCAGGCTCGCGGCAAACACGTTGCCCGAGCCCGGGGTGGCCTTGAAGCCGCCGGTGCCCCAACCGCAGTTGAAGAACATGTTCGGCACCGGGGTCTTGGAAATGATCGGGCAGGCGTCCGGGCTGGTGTCGACGATGCCGCCCCACTGGCGGTTCATCCGCACTCGGGACAGCACCGGGAACATCTCGACGATGGCCTGGATGGTGTGTTCGATCACCGGGTAGGAACCACGCTGGCCGTAGCCAACCCAGCCGTCGATACCGGCACCGATCACCAGGTCGCCCTTGTCCGACTGGCTGATGTAGCCGTGCACCGCGTTGGACATGATCACGCTGTCGATGATCGGCTTGATCGGCTCCGACACCAGCGCTTGCAGTGGGTGGGATTCGATCGGCAGGCGGAAACCGGCCAGCTTGGCCATGTGCCCGGAGTTACCGGCGGTGACCACGCCGACGCGCTTGGCGCCGATAAAGCCCTTGTTGGTCTCGACGCCGATGCACACGCCGTTTTCCTTGCGAAAACCGATGACTTCGGTCTGCTGGATCAGGTCCACGCCCAGGGCGTCGGCGGCCCGGGCAAAGCCCCAGGCCACGGCGTCGTGACGGGCCACGCCGCCACGGCGCTGGACCGTGGCGCCGAGGATCGGGTAACGGGTGTTTTTCGAGCAATCCAGGTAGGGAATCTCGTCCGCCACCTGCTGGGTGTTGAGCAGTTCGCCGTCGATGCCGTTGAGGCGGTTGGCGCTGACCCGACGCTCGGAATCACGGATGTCCTGCAGGGTGTGGCACAGGTTGTAGACCCCGCGCTGGGAGAACATCACGTTGTAGTTGAGGTCCTGGGACAGGCCTTCCCACAGCTTCATCGCATGCTCGTAAAGCTGCGCCGACTCGTCCCACAGGTAGTTGGAACGCACGATGGTGGTGTTGCGCGCAGTGTTGCCGCCGCCCAGCCAGCCCTTTTCCACCACCGCGACATTGGTGATGCCGTGTTCCTTGGCCAGGTAGTAGGCGGTGGCCAGGCCATGCCCGCCACCGCCGACGATGACCACGTCGTAGACCTTCTTCGGGGTCGGCGTGCGCCACATGCGCTGCCAGTTTTCATGGTGGCTGAGAGAGTGCTTGAAGAGGCCGAAGCCCGAATAGCGTTGCATAGTCATTGCTCCAGTTGCGGCTCTCAGCGGTAAACCGGGAAATCAGCGCACAGGGCTGCCACCTGGCGCGCGACATTGGCCTCGACGTCGGCATCGCCGAGGTGATCGAGGATGTCGCAGATCCAACCGGCCAGTTCAGTGCACTGGGTGACCTTGAATCCGCGGGTGGTGACCGCCGGGGTGCCGATGCGCAGGCCGGAGGTGACAAACGGCGACTGCGGGTCGTTGGGCACGGCGTTCTTGTTCACGGTGATGTGGGCGCGGCCCAGGGCGGCATCGGCATCTTTACCGGTCAGGCCCTGACGGATCAGGCTGACCAGGAACAGATGGTTGTCGGTGCCGCCGGACACTACATCGTAGCCGCGTTTGATAAATACGCCGGCCATGGCCTGGGCGTTGTCGATCACCTGTTGCTGGTAGGCCTTGAAGCCGGGCTCCAGCGCTTCCTTGAAGCACACCGCCTTGGCGGCGATCACGTGCATCAGCGGACCGCCCTGGGCACCCGGGAACACCGCGGCGTTGAGCTTCTTCTCGATCTCTTCGTTGGCCTTGGCCAGGATCAGGCCGCCACGGGGACCGCGCAGGGTCTTGTGGGTGGTGGTGGTGACCACGTCGGCATAGGGCAGCGGGTTGGGATACAGACCGGCGGCCACCAGCCCGGCGACGTGGGCCATGTCGACGAACAGCAACGCCCCGACCTTGTCGGCAATCTGCCGGAAACGCGGGAAGTCCAGGGTCTTGGAGTAGGCCGAGAAGCCGGCGACGATCATCTTCGGCTTATGTTCCACGGCCAGGCGCTCGACTTCGTCGTAGTCGATCAGCCCGGTGGTGGTGTCGATGCCGTACTGCACGGCGTTGTACAGCTTGCCCGAGGACGACACCTTGGCGCCGTGGGTCAAGTGACCGCCATGGGCCAGGCTCATGCCGAGAATGGTGTCGCCGGCCTGCAGCAGGGCCAGGTACACCGCGCTGTTGGCGGAAGAACCGGAATGCGGCTGGACGTTGGCGTAATCGGCGCCGAACAGCTGCTTGGCGCGCTCGATGGCCAGGGCCTCGACCTTGTCCACATGCTCGCAGCCACCGTAGTAGCGCTTGCCCGGATAACCTTCGGCGTACTTGTTGGTCAGCCCGCTGCCTTGCGCCTGCATCACCCGCTTGCTGGTGTAGTTCTCCGACGCGATCAGCTCGATGTGATCTTCCTGGCGTTGTTCCTCGGCATTGATCGCCGCCAGCAGTGCATCGTCGTAACCCTGGATCTGGTCTTGCTTGCTGAACATCACGTCTCTCCCAGCGGCGGCGCTGCGCCTTTCGTCTCGGTGAGGCGAGCCTTACAGCTGCGCCCTTTGGATGCGATGGTATGACCGGCAAGGGGAACTCAAATGCCTATGGACGCCACGCAAAGGTGCGTTTACGACATGCTTTGGCGCACGCAGATAAATGCCTCGGGCCACAGCCGGGGGAAGGCTCTGGATCGGCGCCTTGCAGCCCTGTAGCCGCTGCTGAGCCCGCGAAGCTGCGCAAAGGTCCGCAGGACCTTGCCTGGCGATCTCCCGCCAAACCTCTAAACCTTCAAGATCGCCCCGTCTGCTACGTCGAAATGCCGCCCAAGCCGTTCACAGCCTGCGGCAGCGGCTACAGGAGTTGGCGCAGGGCCAGCAGCAGGAGAAAGTGCGCCGGGTACAGCAGGTAGGCCCAGCGGCGCATGGCCGGCACCGACCTGCCACGCAGCCCCCGCAGCAGCATCAGCCCGAGCAACGGCGCCAACAGACAGGCGGCAATACCGCAGGTCGCCACCCAATTGCCCAGGCGCGCCGCCGGGAACAAGGTTTCCCATTGGTTGGCCGCCAGGCACAAGGCCCCGGGCAGCAGGCTGAAATACCAGGGTCGGCGCTGCACCAGCAGCAGGGCCAACGGCAGCAACACCCCGAACGCACCAAACATCAGCAAACGGGAAAACCCCAGCGCCAGCAGCAGGGCCGCCAAGCCAAGCGCCAACGCCAGCCCCCTGGGCCGCTGCCATCCCCGGACCACCAGCAACCCCAGGGCCAGGGTCGGCAATACATTCAAGGTGTCGGGATCGGGCACGAACAGGCGATAGGGAATCTCACTGAGCCCGCTGAACAGCAGCAGCCTGCCCAGGTAGCGCCATTGCCCGAGCTGGTGGCCAGACCGATCAGCAACCCGCGTCAGATTCACCGCCATCGCCAGGCAGAACCAGGGAAACGCCAGACGCCCCGGGACATACAGCCAGTCCAGGCTCAGGCCCACATAACGCAGGTGATCGAGGACCATGCTCAACAGCGCCAGCCACTTCAGCGCATCCAGCGCCCCATCGCGCCGAGGGTGGTCGGTTTTCAGCATCGCATCACGCATAAATCCTTATGGGCCCTGCATTATTCCGGCATAAACAGAGCGTGTGCTGAGCCATTGTTCTTGGGTAAAGTGCGCACCATCATCGACCACGGAGCCGGCCATGACCGACAAGAGCCAACAATTCGCCAGCGACAACTACTCCGGCATCTGCCCCGAAGCCTGGGCCGCCATGGAGCAGGCCAACCACGGCCACGAGCGCGCTTACGGCGACGATCAGTGGACCGCTCGCGCCGCCGATCATTTCCGCAGATTGTTCGAAACCGACTGCGAAGTGTTCTTCGCCTTCAACGGCACCGCCGCCAACTCCCTGGCCCTGTCGTCGCTGTGCCAGAGTTACCACAGCGTGATCTGCTCGGAAACCGCCCACGTCGAAACCGACGAATGTGGCGCCCCGGAGTTCTTCTCCAACGGTTCCAAGCTGCTGATCGCCGGCACCCAGAACGGCAAGCTGACCCCGGAATCGATCCGCGAGATCGCCCTCAAGCGCCAGGACATCCACTACCCCAAGCCGCGGGTGGTGACCCTGACCCAGGCCACCGAAGTGGGCAGCGTCTACACCCCGGAAGAAGTCCGCGCCATCAGCGCCACCTGCAAGGAACTGGGGCTGAACCTGCACATGGACGGCGCGCGCTTCTCCAACGCCTGCGCCTTCCTCGGCTGCACCCCGGCGGAGCTGACCTGGAAGGCCGGCGTCGACGTGCTGTGCTTTGGCGGCACGAAAAACGGCATGGCGGTGGGTGAAGCGATCCTGTTCTTCAACCACCAGCTGGCGGAAGACTTCGACTACCGCTGCAAGCAGGCCGGCCAGCTGGCCTCGAAAATGCGCTTTCTCTCGGCGCCCTGGGTCGGCCTGCTGGAAAACGACGCCTGGCTCAAGCACGCCCGCCACGCCAACCACTGCGCGCAGTTGCTGGCCCAGCTGGTGGCCGACATTCCTGGCGTGGAACTGATGTTCCCGGTGCAGGCCAACGGCGTGTTCCTGCAACTTTCAGAACCGGCGATTGCCGCCCTGACTGCCAGGGGCTGGCGTTTCTACACCTTCATCGGCAAGGGCGGCGCGCGCTTCATGTGCTCCTGGGACACCGAAGAAGAGCGCGTGCGCGAACTGGCGGCCGACATCCGCACCGTGATGAGCGCCTGACCCACCTTTCTGACCGGAGGGTTTCCTGTGGCGAGGGAGCTTGCTCCCGCTGCGCCGGCCGGGGCGCAGCCGCCGCAGGGCCTTACCAAGGCAAGCGCTTGCGAGCATGGGGTTGGCTGCGCCAACCAACGGGAGCAAGCTCCCTCGCCACAACAGCAACCGGCCATCAGTTCACAAATTCCTGAACTGATTATTTGCCCCTGCTGATTCAACATCCGCCGCCTTTATCCGAGACTCCGGGGTCGACCTATAAAAACAAAGGCTCCACCCATGACGACTCAGTCTTGCGTCACCGAAAAGGCCCAGTCTCCTGGCCTGAAGATCGAAACCCGCTCCATCGACTACGTGCCGCGCAACGAGCGCCACGGCAAGGTCTGGCACCAGGGCCCCTTCTGGTTCACCGGCAACTTCGTGCTCACCACCATGGTCACCGGCTTCACCGGCGCGGCCCTGGGTCTGGCCCTGCAATATGCCATCCTGGCGATCGTCATCGGCGTTTGCCTGGGCACCTTCTGCATGGCCTTCCACGCCAACCAGGGCCCGCGCATGGGCCTGCCGCAGATGATCCAGTCCCGCGCCCAGTTCGGCCTGCGCGGGGCCATCGTGCCGTTCACCGCGGTGGTGTTCGTCTACATCGGCTTCAACGTGTTCAACGTGATCCTCGCCACCGACGCCATCAACACGGTGATCCCCGGGGCCCGGGCGCCCTGGTACACCTTGATGATCGCCATCGCGGTGCTGATCGCAGTGGTCGGCCATGACCTGCTACACACCGTGCAGCGCTGGCTGACCTACGTGATGATCAGCGTGTTCGCGGTGCTCACCGTCAGCGCCCTGCTGACCCTGCAGGCCGACGCCGCCGTGGCCGACGCGCATTTTTCCTGGTCGGCGTTCCTGATCCAGCTGTCGGCCGCCGCCGGTTACCAGATCAGCTATTCGGTGTACGTCTCCGACTATTCGCGCTACCTGCCGCACCAGACGCCATCGCGCAAGGTGATCTTCTGGACCTACCTGGGCGCCGCCGGCTCGGCCCTGTGGCTGATGTCCCTGGGGGCCTTCCTGGCTTCCGCCCTGCCCTCGCCGGATGCCATTGCCAGCGTGCGCGAAGTGGGCAACCAGCTGATTCCGGGCTTCGGCACCTTCACCGTGCTGATCGCGGTGCCTGCGCTGGTGGGCATCATGGCGGTCAACTGCTACGGCGCCATGCTCACCGGCATCAGCGCCATCGACGGCTTCAAGTCGATCCAGCCCACGCTCAAGAGCCGGGTGACCGGCATCCTCCTGGTGGCGGTGGTGATCTTCCTGATCGCCATGAACATCCCCGAGAGCTACCTGGGCAGCTTCAACACCTTTGTCCTGCTGATGCTGTACTTCCTGGTGCCCTGGACCGCGGTCAACCTGGCGGACTTCTACCTGGTGCGCAAAGGCCGCTATGCCATCAGCCACATCTTCAATCCCGCCGGCATCTATGGCCGCTGGTCCAGCGCCGGGTTGCTGGCCTACTTCCTCGGCCTGCTGGCGATGGTGCCGTTCATGTCCCTGAGCTTCTACCAGGGCCCGCTGTCCCAGGCCCTGGGCGGCGCCGACATTGCCTTCGTGATTGGCCTGGCGGTGGCCGGGCTGGTCTACTGGGCCCTGACCCGTAACCTGGACCTGGAAGCCGAACGCCTGGCCATCCAGGCCAGCGAACAGCAACTGGAAGGAGGCGCGCAATGATCCCCCAGACATCCCTGAAAGTGGCCTGCCAGCAACTGGCACCACGAATCGGCGACCTGGACTACAACCGCACCCTTAGCACCGAGGCCATCCGCCAGGCCGCCGCTCGCGGCGCCCAGGTGGTGGTGCTGCCGGAACTGGTGCAAAGCGGCTACATGTTCCGCGACCGCAAGGAAGCCCTGGCGCTCTCGGAAAGCCTCGACGGGCCGACCCTGAGCCTGTGGAAAACCCTGGCCGAAGAACTGCAGGTGGTGATTGTCGGCGGCTTCTGCGAGCGCCTGGACGATCAGCGCGTGGCCAACAGCGCGGCGCTGATCGAGCCCGAAGGAACACTGACGGTGTATCGCAAGGCGCACCTGTGGGATCAGGAAAACCTGATCTTCACCCCCGGCGACGAACCGCCACCGGTGGTGCCCACCCGCTTCGGGCCGATCGCCATGATGATCTGCTATGACCTGGAGTTCCCCGAATGGGTGCGCCTGCCAGCCCTGGCCGGGGCGGCGCTTTTGTGCGCGCCGGTGAACTGGCCGGACGGCCCGCGCCCGGCCAGCGAACGCCCGGCGGAGATGATCCGGGTACAGGCCAACGCGGCAGTCAATCGGATGTTCATCGCCGCCTGCGACCGCTGTGGCGAGGAGCGTGGGGTGAACTGGGTCGGCGGCTCGACCATTGTCGACGCCGACGGTTATCCGCTGGCGGGCAAGGATCGGGAACGCACCGAGCAGTTGCTGCTGGCGGAGCTGGATCTGGCCCAGGCCTGGCACAAGTCCATCAGTGAACATAACCACGTGCACCTGGATCGGCGCCCGGCGTTGTATTGAGCGCACGTCGAGGCCTCTGTAGCGAGAAAGCTTGTTCGCGCTCGGCTGTGCCGCAGTCGTCACCTGATGCCTTGATCCGACGTGACGAATCTACAGGTACCGGCGCCGCTTCTGCTCATTGCGGCACTTGGCCAGAAAAGAGCACTCCGGGCACCAGCGACCTTGGGTAATGGAGTGTGGGATCGCATACCAGGTATGTCCGATACTGCACTGCCATTGCAATTTGGTTGCTGAGTCAACGTACTCTTTCAAGAGGCAGTCGCCGCCACGAGCCCGGGCCATATTTTTCATGGCTTTGATGTTGCTACGCATGCTGTCGTAATAGCATTGGCGGCACCAAGCACCTTGCAGAACTCCGGCAGCGGGGGCCTCCCAAGCATGGCCTTTGGCGCAACGCCAAGTTAACGGGGTGGTGCCATTGATGTATTCAGTGGACAAGCATTCCCCCCCCACGCGCTCGGGCGGCGGCCTGATCGACAATCCGGTGGATGCCATCAGCGGGCGCAAACTTCTACTGGAAGAAAGTGAAACCGACTTCCAACTGCCGGGACTGATGCCCATCACCTGGGCGCGTTTCCACGCTAGCGACATTAGCCACGAAGGCCTGCGCCGCCGCTTCAGCTACAGACTCAACGGCCAACTGAGCCAACTGGAAGAAATCGCCACCAGATCGAGCCTGGTCCAGGTCACTCGCGTGCAACAGTTCGAGCACGATGCCGCGGGGCGCCTGCTCAGCCGGGTCACCAGCGATGCCCGCCTGGATTATCACTACGACGATGCCGACCGGCTGATAGCCGTCGAACGCCTGCCAAGCAAGGCGGGCGAAGCCCAGGGCATCCGCGCCGATCGCCTGGCCTTCAGCTACGACGCGGCCGACCAACTGCTGAGCGAAAGCAGCAGCACCGGCGAGCTTGCCTACCACTACGACGCCCTCGGGCGACGCATTTGCAAACAGGTCACCCAAGGCGGCCAGACTCAAGAAACCCAGTTCCTCTGGCAAGGGTTACGCCTGCTCCAAGAACAACAGGCGCAGCGGCATAGCACCTATGTTGATGAGCCAGGCAGTTACGCCACCCTGGCGCGTATCGACACTGATCCCCCCCTGCCCGAGCGAGAAGCAAAGCTTTATTACTTCCACACCGACCAGATCGGCACGCCACAGGAAATGACCGATTCCGAAGGGCATGTGGTAGGGCGCGCGTACTACAAAGCCTGGGGCGGATTGGAAGCGTTATCGCCGAATGTGGTGGAGCAGAATTTGCGCTTTCAGGGGCAGTATCACGACCGGGAAAGCGGGCTGTACTACAACTCCTATCAGGTACTACGATCCGGCGGTCGGACGGTTTACCACGCAGGACCCGATCGGGTTGGCAGGTGGGGATAACCATTATCGGTATGCGCCGAATGCGTTGGGGTGGGTTGATCCGTAGGGGTTGAGCTGTTCTACGGATGCGAAGTTGCTGCGCTCCAATATGGAAGCAGCAGGCAAAGTGGCACCAAGCTTTAAGAGCTCCGCACACCATATTGTTCTGTCAAACTCAAAAGACGTTAGGATGCGTTGGCTTCGTAGAAGGATGGATAGGCTGCCGGAAGCACTTTATCTGCCCACTCAAAAACACATTCAGAAGCATACAAACAAAATGTGTTCAACCGATTTAAAACAGTTAAGGATCAGATCGGATTTGAAAAAGAGCCAAACCAAATCGCTTCCGAAATATCCAAAAGAACCTCCTTCATTTAATTACAACCAAATAAATTCAAACAATGAAGACCAAGACATCAAGCCACGTACATAACGCAATTTTAGCCACACATTTAGCGAGGCCATTAAATATATAAAGCACAACTAGAACCAGCCAACACAATTCCTTCACAGCCCAGCCTCTAAAGGCCTGAAACCTCTTAGTACAAAAAAGAAAAAATCAGAAACCCATATTAAGCAACTAGGAGCTTTATGAAAATCGAACTTCAAGAACTTGAAAAAGAGTTTTACGAAATCCAGTCAAAGCCCGATGTATTTCTTAACTCATTCTTAAAAGCCGCCAAAGAGAAAACAGTACGAAAAACCATAAGTAAGGGAGCTTTATTTAATATGAGGCCATTTGAAATTCAGAGAGCCGGCTTTAAGTTAGGCAAAGAACTAAAATCCCTCCCAAAAAACATTAAAAACACCCATATCTACTACTTTGACAAAAGCGATAGAGCAGTGATGATAGATATCTACGGACAGTCCGAATCTATCATAAACAGAAACTTCTATTTCCATGACAAAGAAAAAACAAAAAGTATATATATAGACAGCACAAGAAAAATAAGAAACATAACCATTAGCTCTATAGCCGATGGAAGAATCTTGCGAGATGCTAATTTCGGAAAATATGGCAGCAGCACTTCTGATTACCTATACGATGACGAAAGACTAAGCTCGATATCGGTTATGCAAAAACAGCATGACCAAGAGCTTTATTCAACATATCAAGTACTGTTCTATTATTCGGATGGCACAGTAAGCAAAATCATTAATGAATTCCCTAATGGCTATCAGGAGATCCGATACCCGTAAGAAAGTTAAGCCACGACAAACACCACAAATAAAATCTGGGCGCTTGACTGGAAATACTGGCCTCATCCCCTTGGGTGAAAATATTAAGTACGGCTGGGCTAGAGGTTACGAGCAGTTCTACATGAAAAAGTACAAACCCAAAAGAGGAACTATTGGAGAGGGAATATCATCAACAACCCGAGGTAACAAATACAACTCATTTGACCATGGGCGAGCAGCCCCCAAGGGCAAGTTAATTTAAAGACGCATATCATGGTAAGAAAAATGGTTCAACTGTAGGTGAAAGAGGATGCTGATGACTAAATTTAAGTTCTGGGAGTGGGATAAAAAAACAGACCATGCTTCGCTTTATTAAAGCAGGAGATATATTTTTCTTTCAAATATCTGACAATAAATTTGAGGTTGGCAGATTCATATCAAAAGTCAGCATCGGGCACTCAACAGAAATATTTGACCATTTCTCAAGCGACCAAAATATATCTGAAAAATCTATTACCAGCTCAAACAAACCATTATTTCATTTAATATTGGACTCCTACAGCTTGTTTGATAATAAGATATCTGGCGATTGGCGAACTATAGATCATCAAGATGATGACTTCATTAGATAGCCTTGAAGATATTTATTTTGTTTATGGCGCTCCAGAAAACTATAAGAAGTCAACATACCTGGAAATAGTCTTGATATACCAGACGAAAAACCTAATAACCACTCGCCACACAAAAAAAAAACAACTTTTACATAATTAATATGCTTCCACTTTATAACTAACCGTCTTGATATTTAAAACTTTAATTTTCGATCTTGTAGCGACCGATTAACAGCTTATCGCCGCTCTTATTTTTCAGACTTTTTAAATAGCCTCACGAATTTCTGCTTCCACCCCGACCAGATCGGCACGCCACAGAAAATGACCAATGCCCAAGGGCACGTGGTATGGCGCGCGTACTACAAAGCCTGGGGCGAATTGGAGGCGTTATCACCGAATACGGTGGAACAGAATCTGCGCTTTCAGGGGGCAGTATCACGACCGGGAAAGCGGGCTGTACTACAACACCTTCAGGTACAACGATCCGGCGGTGGAGCGGATTACCACGCAGGACCCGATTAGGTAGGCGGGTGAGGAGAACCTGTATCGGAATGACAGCCCGTTCCCTTGCACCCACTCCAAATCAGAACTCCACCCGCACGTCACCCTTGGGCACGCTGCAGCAGGACAGGATGTAGCCTTCGGCTTCGTCTTCCTCGGTGATCCCGCCGTTGTGTTCCATCGCCACTTCGCCCCCCAGCTTGAGCACCTTGCAGGTGCCGCAGATGCCCATGCCGCAGGCCTTGGGGATCATCAGGCCGAGCTTGGCCGCGGCCGCGTGCACGGTTTCCCCCGGGGCCACGCGGATGCTCTTGCCGGAGGCGGTGAACTCCACCTGATGCAGATCGGCCAGGTCCGGCTCCGGCGCTTCGGCCGCCTGTTCGGCATGCTCCACCGCGTCGGCCCGGGCTTCGGGCGGGGTCGCACCGAAGGATTCCTCGTGGTAGCGCGCCATGTCGAAACCGGCGGCTTCCAGCAGACGCTTGACCGCGTTCATGTAGGGCGTGGGGCCGCAGCAGAACACTTCCCGTTCAAGAAAGTCCGGGGCCATCAGCTCCAGCATCTTGTGGTTCAGGTAGCCGCGATAGCCGGCCCAGGGCTCGCCCAGGCCGTGTTTCTCGCAGATCAGGTGCAGGCTGAAGTTGTCGATCCGCGAGGCCATGTGCTCCAGCTCGCGGTGGTAAATGATGTCCTTGGGTGAGCGGGCGCTGTGGATAAACACCATGTCGACGTTGGCGTTGGTGTCGTAGAACCAACGCGCCATGGACATCACCGGGGTGATGCCGACGCCGCCGCTGAGGTAGAGCACTTTCGGGCTGGGGAAGTCGATGGCGTTGAACAGCCCCACCGGCCCGTGCACCGCCAGCTCCTGGCCCTCATGCAGGGTGTCGTGCAGCCAGTTGGAGACCTTGCCGCCCGGCACGCGCTTGATGGTCACCGAGAAGCTGTAGGGCACCGACGGCGAGCTGGAAATGGTGTAGGAGCGCATCACCGGCTGGCCTTCGATCTCCAGCTCCAGGGTGACGAACTGCCCCGGTTTGAAGAAGAACATGATCGGCTGGTCGGCCATGAAGCAGAAGGTCCGCACGTCCCAGGTTTCCTGGATGACTTTGACGCAACGGACGATGTGACGGCCATTGGCCCAGGTCTGGGTGGTTACCGGGTTGAGGAAGGTGTTGGACATGCTGTTCTCCGCGGCCGACTGTCGGCGTCTTGTCAGCGATTCTGCGTAAGGCTTCTCGCGCCCATTTACCTATCTGCGACATTCACATGCTTATCGCGACCAGCCCCCAGCTGCCGGGGCTGGCGCGTCGGGAACAGATTGGGCCATGTCGCCCACGGATAAGGTTCAAGGCGCCCGCGGACCCACACTCGCCTCAAACACGACAACCGATTTTTCGTGACTTGCGTAGCACCCACCGTAGCCACTATTTAATTCGCCGGCCGCACCGAACGGCCATGAGGACTTGAACGATGGACGTCACCGCAACCCTGAGCTTGGGCGATCCACTGGAACCTGCACGCAAGGCCACTGCACAGATGCTGCAGGAGCGCGAGCGGACCTTCTCCCTGCCGCAGCCCTTCTACTGCGATGAAAGACTGTTCGATATCGACATGCAGGAGATCTTCCAGAAGGAATGGCTGATCGCCGGCATGACCTGCGAGATCCCCACCAAGGGCAACTACATCACCCTGCAGATCGGCAAGAACCCGATCATCGTCATCCGCGGCGCCGACGGCGTGGTCCACGCCTTCCACAACGTCTGCCGCCACCGCGGTTCGCGGCTGTGCACCAGCGACAAGGGCAAGGTCGCCAAGCTGGTCTGCCACTACCACCAGTGGACCTACGAACTGGACGGGCGCCTGCTGTTCGCCGGCACCGAGATGGGCGCCGACTTCGACATGAAGCAGTACGGCCTGAAACCGGTGAACGTGAAGACCGCCGGCGGCTACATCTTCATTTCCCTGGCCGAGAACCCGCCGGCCATCGACGACTTCCTCTCCACCCTGGCCCATTACATGGAGCCCTACGACATGGAGAACACCAAGGTGGCGGTGCAGACCACCTTGCATGAAAAGGCCAACTGGAAACTGGTGCTGGAGAACAACCGCGAGTGCTATCACTGCGGCGGCTCGCACCCTGAACTGCTGAAAACCCTGCTGGAATGGGACGACGTCACCGACCCGCGGGCCGACCAGGCGTTCAAGGACCACGTGGCCGCGTCCGCCGCCGCCTGGGAAGCCGAGAAGATCCCTTACGCCCACGCCAGCTTCGGCCTGCGCAACCGCATCGTGCGCATGCCGCTGCTCAAGGGCACCGTGTCCATGACCATGGACGGCAAGCAGGGCTGCGCCAAGCTGATGGGGCGGATCAAGAACCCGGACCTGGGCTCGATGCGCATCCTGCACCTGCCGCACTCGTGGAACCACTGCATGGGCGATCACATCATCGTGTTCACCGTGTGGCCGATCAGCGCCCAGGAAACCGTGGTCACCACCAAATGGCTGGTGCACAAGGATGCCGTGGAAGGCGTGGACTATGACGTCGCGCGCATGCGCCAGGTATGGGACGCCACCAACGACCAGGACCGGCGCCTGGCGGAAGAGAACCAGCGCGGCATCAACTCCACCGCCTACCAGCCGGGTCCGTACTCCAAGACCTACGAGTTCGGCGTGGTCAACTTCGTCGACTGGTACAGCGAGCGCATGCTGAACAACCTCGGCGCGGAACCGGCGCCCTACCTCAAGGGCGTGCCGGTCACTGGCTGATACCGCCAGCACGGCAGCGGCTACAGGGTTTGTGTAGCCGCTGCCGCGGCAGGGACTTCAGGGCCGTGACCAACTGACCGCACCGGTCTCGCCAATGAAGTCTTCGCTGATCTGCGAGCCGCTCAACTTCACTCTCACATAGCCATTGCGCACCCGCAGCGGGTAGTTCGGATCATCTGCCGACAGGGTTTCCGACCACAGCACCTGAGGGTTGCCTTTCAACTCGCGGGTGACGCCATAGGGAATCGCCCCATGGCCGATGCAGCGCCCGTACATGCCGTCCTTGGGCGCATAGCAGATGCCATTGTGCAGGTGCCCCCAGTACCAGTAATCCGGAACCCGCCCCAAGGCCGCGACCACCTGCTTGTACAGCGCGGTCTGCTGCTGGCCGCTGATATCCAGACCCTGGTGATGACTGAGCACCATGATCCGCCGCCCCTGCCCCTTGCTGACCATCAGGTCCTCGAGCCATTGCTGCTGTGGGATATTGAGGTTGCCGTCCATGTACAGGTTCATTTCGTCGGCGGTATAGGCACTGTCCAGGCCGACGATCAGCCAGTGGCTGTTAAACAGGGCGAAGTAGCTGGTGCCCTGCTGCTTGGGAAACAGCGCGGCGATCTCGGCAAAGTAGCCATGGGCACCGCTGTACATCTCGTGGTTGGAGTTGAGGCTGAATGACGCCAGGCTGCCCTGGGGCCAGTCGACCAGGTCGGCGCCCTCCTCGGTGCCGGTGCCGGCGTAGTACACATCCCCCAGGTGGACGGTGACATCCGGCTGGTCCTGCTGGATCAGGTCCGCCACGCGCTGCGCCGCCGAATTGGGCTGGAAATAGCCGGTGCCCCAGTCTCCGGCCATGTCCAGCAGCACGTTGTCGGCCATCTCGATCAGCGCCGGGGTGCTGCCGAAGGGCGCGTGCTTGTGCAGGTTCTCGATCCAGTTGAGCAGGGCCTCGCTCCAGCGCAGGTCCAGCAGTTCCCATTGGCGACAGCCCAGCAGGGTGCCGTCCTTCATCACCTGGGTCTGCAGCTCGGCCACCGTTTGCGGCAAGGGCTTGGCGTTGCCCAGGTGCAGGACCGACAGGCCGTGGGCCAACTCCCAGGGCACCGGCGCCTGACCGGGGGGCAAGTCGCCATGGATCAGGGCGTACTGCGCCTGGTCATGGGCCCGCTGCAGCAGTTGCACGATCGCCTGCAGTTCCGCCGGCTCAAGCTGGCTGGCGAGTTTTTTCCACGCCAGGTCGAGCCTGGCCAACAGCCCGTCGACCCGGGCTTTCACCTGTTCGTATTCGTGTTCCAGATTGCTCACAAATGACATGCTGGCATCCCTCTTGATGGTCCCTCTGCTCAAACGCCGAACGGGCGTCACAGGGTCTTCATGTATTCGATCAACTGCCACTTCTGCTCTGCGGAAAGCTGCGTGCCGTACAGATGGCCGCTGTTGCTGTTGCCCTCCAGATGCGTGTCGTACTTGAAGTAGCCCGGGCCCTGTACCGTCGCGCCACTGGTGATGAAGCCGACTTTTTGCGGGTCATACACATCCGAGCCGGTGAAGAACACCTGGGGCCGCAATTCCGGCACCTGCAACAGGTCCCACAGGCTCGGCACCGAGCCGTTGTGCAGGTACGGCGCGCGCAGCCAGATGCCGTCGGTGGGGGTGTTGCTGTAGCTCTGGGTCTTGCGATAGGCGCCAAAGTCGAACGGCGGTTTCTTGAAGCCGTGGAAGGCTTGCACCAGGCCGGTGGTGAAGGAGTCCAGGCGATGGGGGTCGGTGCCCAGCGCCTGAATGTTGGTGGTGACCTGGCCGGTGTCGGCCTTGCCGAAATCATGGCAGCCGGCGCAGTTGGCCTCCCACAGCGGCTTGCCCTGGGCCACCTTGGCCTGATCGAGGGCGAACGGCCAGGCCGGCGGCTTGTGCCCCAGCAGCCAGTTGGTGACCCGGTTGAAGCTCTCAGGCAGCACCGATTGCGGGGTTGCGCCCACCGCCATCGCCGCCGCGTAGTTGCGCTCGCGGATCTGGTTGTTGTTGCCGTCCCAGTGCAGGTACATCGATTCCCGGGGCTTCTGGTTCCAGATCTGCGGCAGGTCCACGGTGCCGATGGTCGAGTCGTCGGGAAAGCCGAACACCACCATCTTGGTCGGGTTGAAGGTGTCGGTACGCCCCGGCCCCTGCTGCGGCCGCAGCTTCTGCCAGGCATAGGCCTGCTTCTGCTTGAGCAGCGCGCTCTTGGCCATGGGGATGATCAGGTAGCGGTTGTACAGGCGCTCGATGAAGCCCAGCTGGAACTTGGCGTTGATCGCGTTCATCACCGCGTCCACGGTGAATTCAGGATCGCTGGCGCAATCGTAGGCGAACCACTGGAAGGCCTGGAGCTGCATCAGGTTGGCCGGTGCGGTGGGCACCACCTGGGACACATCGCCCGCGCTGGCGCGGTAGGCACCGGTGTGGCACAGGGCGCAGTTGGGCTCCACCGTGGGATAGCCGAGCTGCCGCTTGGCCATGCCCACCGGCAGGTCCCGGCCGTTCTCGTAGAGGAAGCCGAAGACCTCGTAGCCACCGGGTCGCGGCAGTTTTTCCGGGCACAGCTGCGGCAGCACGGCGAACAGGTAGTAAGGAATCCGCGCCTCGATGCCCAGGCCGATGGCGGCGTACTTGAAGTGATCCTCGTCGGAGGCTTCCACCGGCTGCGGCACCTCGCGCAGCATGTTGACCCAGGTCTGGTAGCCGACAAACCCCAGGACCAGCAGCGCCATCAGGGCGCCGACGCGAAAGCTGTGGCGTGCCCAGCAGGCGGCCCAGTGTTCACGCAGGCCCTGCAGCCCGGCACAGAGCAAAGCCCAGGGCCGGTTGGCCGGGGCACTGCCCAGGTACAGCAGGATGCCGAGGATCAGGAACATGCCGAGGTCGCCCATCAGCATGGGCACGAACACCTGGGACTGATTGCTGGTGTCGATCAGGTAGATCCAGAACGCCACGGTAATCAGCCGCGACAGCACGCACAGCCAGGAATGCACCACGAAACGCGGCGCGTTGCAGCCCGAAGGCAGGTAGAACAGGCTGATGCCCACCAGCAGCATGCCGGTGTTTTCCAGCCAGGGATCGGACAGCACCGGCGGCAGGCCGACCACAGCGGTCAACAGCGCCGGGGCAAACAGCGCCGGCAGGGCGAACACCATGTTCATGGCGATGCCCAGCCAGATAAAGCGTTGGAACCAGCGGATATAAGCGTTCATCTCAACCTTCCCTGCATCCATGTGGAGCGGCCGCTGCAGCCTGCACTCGGCCTCCAAGCGCGCTTGCTGCGGTGCCTGTTGCCTGATCTGGCGCGGGCCCGCGGTGATCTTGCCGCGGGCTGGCCAGGGTCAGCCCTGGGCGGTCTTGTCCAGGTGCGCGAGGATCAGCGGGTACACATCCACCACGGCGTTCTTGCCGAAAATGCAGTCGATGTGCCCGTAACCCTGCACCACGTGGCGGCTGAACAGCTCGGGACCATGCAGTTGGCACAGGCGCTCGTAGGTCTTCTGCGTGCTTTGCGGCAGGTAGCACTGGTTGTCGGCACCGCTGATAAAGCAGATCGGCAGCTTCAGCCGGTCGAAATGCGCCATGTAGACGTCGCGCCCCTTGAAGTCCACCAGGTGACCCTTGCGGCAGATCAACGCCAGGTGCTCGAAGGTTTCGATATTGGACGCGCCGAACAGCTCGTGCAGGTTGTCGTGCAGGGTCTGGTTGAGGGTGTCGTGGCGGTACAGCGAGGCGTACATAAAGGTGATGCGATGGCACACCGGGTTGGTGCAATAACCCTGGGCTTCAAGCCGGGCATAGCCGTTGAGGGCCGTGTCGTAGAGCTTGTTGAACCAGCTTTCCTTGCTGTCGGCATAGGCCGTCAGCGACCTGATGCCGATGGCGTCGAGCATGCCCGGCAGGTGCAACCCGGCCTTGATCCCGGTGGCGGTGGCCACCACGGCGTCGGCGGCGATCTGCGAGCAGACCACCGAGCGCACGTCCTTCAAGCCCGCCAGCAACGACATGAAGAAGGTCGTGGCGCCGTAGCAGTGCACCACGCACTGCACGTCCCGGGCCCCGGTCGCCTGCTTGATCTGGCCGATGGCGGCCTTGAAATCGTAGGCGGCGATCTGGTCGCCATTGCACTCCTGCTTGCTCGCCGGCAGCAGGATGCTGACCCGGAAATCCAGGAGCCAGACGTCATAGTCGTGCTTGCACAGGTACTCCAGCAGGTTGGTCTGGATGGTGTCGGTGGAGAAGATATTCGAGCCCACGCCCAGCCCGTGCACCAGCATCACCGGGCCTTTGCTGCCGGCCTGATAACGGGTCAGGCGCAAGTGCACCTGGTCCTCGGTCTGGAAGAAATGCACGGTCGGCGCCGGCGCGTCCAGGGGCCGTTTCAGCCGGGGCGGCGCGTCGGGGTTGAAGTAGATATCCCCGGCGAACACCCCGCCGTAGCTCTCCCAGAGAATCCCGGCGAAAAACTTGCCAAAGCGCGCCAGGCCCTCGATGCGCTCGCGTTCGTTGCGTGCGTTGAGCACCTTCATGGTGGTCATCTGCTTGGCGAAATCCGCCGGCAGGATGTGCATCACCCCGCTGCCCAGCACCGGGCCGCTCTTGTCCTGGCCGCGGTACAGGGTCACGTAGAGGGTGCTGGTGTCGGGCCAGATGTTCAGCACGCCGTGGTCCTCGGGCACGGTCTTGAAGGCGCTGAAGAAATACTCGTGGCCGTCCTCGGCGCTCAGGCGCATGTCGTAGTTCATGTGGCGCACGCCCACTTGCTGCTGATACTCCTCGAACAGGTTGAACACCCCGTGGCTGGCCACCAGCGGCTGGGCCGACAGCGCCGGGGCATTCAGGGTGCCGACCAGGGTCGCGGCGTGCGCGGGCTCCTTGATCATCCGGTCGAGGTCGTCGGCGGTGATGGTCAGGGTGAACTCGATGGGGGAGTTCTGCGCCTCGCCGCGCTTGGCCGCCGCCTGATAGAGCGCCAGATCGGTGCCCTGGGGCTGGGTGAAGGCGGTGGAAAAATAACCCTTCATGGTCTCGGTGAACTGCACGCCCAGGGTCGGCGCCGGCACCGCCTTGCTGGGGGCCGAGGGCAGGCTGTAGTCGATCTTCCAGCCGCGATCCTCGGCCAGCAGGCGCATGTTGCGCTCGCTGACCGCCGAGATGGTCAGCAGCGGATTGACCGCCAGTGAAGTCGGAATCACCGCGCCGTCCGCCACATACAACCCGGGGTAGACCTCGGTGCCGCTGGCGCCGCAAAACACCTGGCCCTTGTGGTTGACCACGCCCTGCCCGGCATCCTCGCCCATCACGCAGCCCCCCAGCGGGTGCACCGAGACGATGCTGTGCTTGAGCAGCTGAGTCCAGATCGGGTTCTCCACCCAGATCCCGCCCAGGGCCTTGGTGCACTGGTACAGGCGCTCGTTGCCGAGGACCACGTTGGGTTGCTCGCCAACGCCCGGCCAGTCGATGCGCAACTGGTCCTGGTCATCGAGCAGCATGCGCCCGCGGCCGTTGTCGTGGCTCATGATCAGGTAGGTCTGCATATTGTGCAGGGCGCCGTAGTAGGGCCCGCGCACAAAGCTTTCGGCCTCGCGCGCCTTGTAGCCCAACCGACCGCCGAGGCTGTCGTCGGTGGCCTTGCCCAGGGTCCCGGCGAACAGCGCCATGCTCGGCACCATGGCCCGCCCCAGGGCGCCGGGAATCGAGCCCTCCTCGATCACCATGCGGCTGCGCCAGTCGCCTTCGCCGCGCATGTCGATCACCGAAGTGATGCACGGCCCCACGGGTTTGATTTCATCGGCCGAGTGCGTACCGAAGCCGATGCCATTGATGGTCTGCTCGCAGTTGTGCCCAAAGCCGAGGATGTCGCCGTTGCCGCTCATGTGCTCGCCGAGCTGGGCCGAGGTGGACAGGCCCTTGGCCTTGGAGCGCAGGAGGATTTCCGTGGAACCCAGGGTCCCGGCGGACAGCACGACGATGTCGGCCTTGACGAACAGGGTCGGCGCCGAAAACGTCTCGCGGCCGCTGTCCAGGTACTGGAAGTGCACGATCCAGCCGTCGCCGTCACGCTCCAGGTAGCGCACCTGGGCCTGGCAGAAAATCTGCGCGCCATGATTGCAGGCGTCCGGCAGGTAGTTCATCAGGGTGGTGTTCTTGGCCTTGTTGTTACAGCCCGAGACGCAGTCGCCACAGTGATTGCAGGGCAGTTGCTCGACCCCGACGTGGTTGAGGTTGTTGGGCAGCTTGTTGAAGGTCACGTTGATCGGCGGCTTGTAGAAATGCGAGCCCTGCTTGAGAAACTCCGCGGATTTGCGATGAGCCACCAGCTTGGGCAAGGTCGGCGCCGAATCCGGATAGGGATTGGGCTTGAGCATCTCCCGGGCCCGGGCGAAGCCCTCCTTGAGCAGGGTGTCACGGTGCTCGCGCACCGCCTGGGGCCAGCGTGGGTCATCGAAGACCCCGGGTTCGGGTTCCAGGGCGACGTTGGCGTTGATCAGCGAAGTGCCCCCCAGGCCACAGCCCACCACCACGTTCTGCTGGGCGTTGACGTGCAGATCGAAGAGCCCGGTACGCGAACCGATATGACCTTCGGGGTCATGCACCTGCAACTCCTCGGTGGCGCTGGCCAGGGTGTTGGGGTACTCGCCGGGCTGGATTTCCCGCCCTCGCTCCAACAGGCAGACCCGGCGGCCGGCCCGGGACAATCGGGAAGCGGCGATGCCGCCCCCGTAGCCGGAGCCGATGACAATCACATCGTAGTGTTCCTGGATCTCGCTGATGGGGGTCGCGATCCGAGTCATGGCGGGGTTCCTCTCAGGCAGATGGGGCAACTCGTGGGTCGCCTCTAATGGGTGCATCCGTTGGCGCGCAGGCAGCCGAACAGGCAGGCCTTGGCGCCTGAAACACCTGCTGTGCAGTCAGTGAAGGGACAGAACGAAGGGCAGGTCTATAGGCGTGCGCGCTGGTTGGCGGCACGGCGACGGGTACGTCGAGGGAGGGGGGCCCCGGTCGGATAAACCTGCGATGAACGACAATCCATTGCCTGCGCTCCCTGAGCCGGATGTGGATAAGTTGCCGCTAAGTCCTTGATGCCTCAGTGAAGACAGGCCCATTGCCAGTGTCAAGAAAGCCCTTAGAACTGTATGAAATTTGACCTATTGCCGCGCACGCTATGAATCACAAGGGGTCCAGCCGTTGGCGAACACCTTATCCACACCTTGACCCACAGCAACTGTGGGCAAGTGGCTCGGGGTTGGGGATATTTCGCCGGGCAATGCCAATAAAAACCGTGACTTATGCAGAAGCAGCGGTTTTTGGCTGCATTGGTCAGTTTTTGAACAATCACCTGAAAGCCACGGAATCAGAAGCCTGTAGCGGAAGGCGAACACCTTATCCACAGAAAGGCCAACAGACTTTGGGGGCAACTGTGGGCAATGCCCCGGGGCATTG
>Ga0194135_10000472_pt1 | contig 23803 bp, 9 predicted proteins | sample LitLau_LLRF_2013_FD_134024 | JGI IMG/M metagenome (GOLD analysis project Ga0194135, IMG submission 134024) | Freshwater sediment microbial communities in response to fracking from North America - Little Laurel Run_MetaG_LLRF_2013 (version 2) | ecosystem: Environmental > Aquatic > Freshwater >... | reverse complement strand
TGGTGCAGAATGGTATACAAGGACGATGTAAAATCAAACAAGACTTTTTTGTTAGTAGCTATATATTGTCCATGCAAAGACGGTATAAATATGTGTAAGTACTATTTACTTACTTCATCTACTTTTAATAGACAGTAAAAACTATATTAATGAAATGATTACTAATTGGATATTTAGTCTATTAACAATTATTACGTGATATGCAAGTAACATACGTTTATGGTAACTTAACTTGCTAATTACTTCAGTATAACATTTTAAAATAAAAAATACACATTCAAAATTAATTTTTGTGTCATTTCAATGCGATAAACTGTACGTAAATTCCGGTCATTCTGAAATCTGTTTTATTAGTTAGGTTACATCAGACTGTTTAAGTTTTTCATCTAAATAATACAATTTAATGCTCGATTCTGTCAAACATTAATTAGCAAGTCGCTACTGCACTTGGTGTACAATTTCAATTGGATTTTGCTATTGTTTGCTATTCTTTATTGCAGACTGTGCAATGATAAAAAGGATGCAATTCACAAGGGCTGAAAAGGGGTAACTTTAGTGAACACGTTAGATCAGTTGCAGTGTATGTTTACATTAGAATAGTGGATTAAGGTATTGTTTCACTCTATTTTGTAGAAAAGACCTTCTTTGGTACTTATATGCACTTTTGGCTTGTTGCAATTTAGAATGCTTACAATCTGATCATTTTGATCACAAGTTTTGAATTTACTGGCATTGCTTGCCTCGTCGCCTCGCCTTATGTGTGCTTACCTAATGTGTTAGTTAATCTCAAAAGGGTTCTCATCTTGTATCACTATTTCAGGTAGATCAATAAATAAATGTCTTCGCAAATTACAGTAGGTATGTCAATCAGGAAGCCCGATAGTCTAATCATTAAAGATGTTCTGCAATAATATGATTCTATCTTTACTCAAGAGTTTTGGGATAATTAAAGATTATTTGCCTAAAAACTTTATTAATGATCTTGAAGGAAAATTGATACATCAAAAATTTACTGATATTCCCTTTTTATCACCATTTCTTCACCATCCCTAAATTCAAATAAATATTGAAACGAATGAAATATTTTGCTAGTTTGAAAGAACTAATTGTAAGCATATATATATTTACATTCACTTTCTGCAAGCCTGGCCATATCGCCAATAGTTAGACAACACTATTAATTAACATTGTGCATAATTTTCAAAAGGTATTCATTACCTAAGTGTTGCATTGTTGGAATTTAATTTATGTATTCATGTGTCAAACTAGTCAAACATCTAAATTACGCTTAACAAGACTAGATAAAATTGAAATGTTTAAGATTGGAATGTTTTAACCTCAAAGTACTTATTTTATTGTTATTATTATTGTACGTACGTTTACGTACACTCATTGTCAGATATATTTCGCATTCCACAGTTGCAAATTGCAATATTAAAAAAATAGTTCCTGGTTAACATTTTCTTTAATTGGTATTTTTAACTAGTATAAAGCTAGAGCTGTAAATGTAACTACGAAGTGGGAAACTGTCAAGTAAATCACGTAATAATATCGACACATTTGGACTCTAACCACTTCATATTCAGCAAATTCGTCCCTTATCTCTACAAAATCTCATTCAGCTAATTCAGTATAATATTAACCTTTGAGTAAAAAAAGTATTGATTGTGTAGTTCCTTTGAAAATCAACAGTCAAAGTATAAGCGAGGTACTTACAATTAGTCTAGTATACATGAGTCATTTTTCAGAGACTTCAAGCCAGTAGTATGACCAAACTATATGTCCTTGATCGGATGTATTTGAGGTCCAAGCTTTTTTATGTACCAGTATCACATTGCGAATGACTTATTGAGAGTTTTGATTTGACAGAAATACTTTTATCTTTCAACTCTCTGTACACATTATGCGAAATGCTGGATGCCCTTGTTGCAGCATACTTATGCTAGAAGTGTGATTGCTACTTTGGTATATAGTACCAAATTCCACTAAAAGCCTTTAATAAAAAGAATAATAACTTCGGAACATGAGGTGTGATAATACTACTCTGTAGCAAGCACAAGTTGTCTGAAACAGTTTGAACTGTTAATTAATAATTAATGTATAATGACAATGTACCCTACGTGAGTTACACAAAGTCTACACGCCATGTATCTTAAAACATTAAAGCTTGCCGTTGGAATATAGTTGCAATGCACAAATGCAGTTTCTAACTGAGTGAATAGCACATTATTTTCATGGGCTTTAGTAATGCAGATATATAAATCAGTGGCATTTATAAAATGAATGTTAAATCGACTTTACCATTAATTCTGTAATACTTCACACTTGCAGTGTAGTTCGTTAAGTACGTGTCCCAAGTTGAAGTTATTCTTGGTGTTTCAAACAATGAGACACACAAGATTTGCATTTAATTAAGCCAATGGTTAAATCAACTTTTCATCAACTTGCTCAGATTTATGCATCACACTTGATTAGTCAACATTTAACCTTTTTGTCTTTGAATTTCAATTTTTTTATTACATAATAAAAGGAAAACAGTAAATATGCAATTTAAACTCTAGCAGGCAGTGCAAGCTGATTTTATGCACTTTTTAGCAGTCAGGTAGTCTGAGTATTTTGAAAAGTCTGTTACACATATGGCTGTATGAGATCAGAGATTTACTTGTCTTGAGAATTTTAAGGCAATAATACAATTCTGCATGTGGATCACATAACTGCAATTGATGTAGCGTTCCCTGGAGTTAAAAATTAGCATGTGCAAACTTAATATCAGGCGAAGTGTAAGCCGTAATTTATTACTTACTGTTAGTTTCTTAAGAATTAGCCTGAGCACAAACATGCATGTTTGAATTAATCTAAAAGTACTTTGAAACGCACAAGTAGGATCGTTAATAGTGTCTATATATTTAATTACAAAAGACATGTTATCCCTGCATAATATCACGTACACGGGATGGTGACTAGTGTCAATAATATTCCGTAATCCTCCACTAAAAATGTATATGGGTTAATACTTCGAACTTCGAACAGTTACAAAAATTGGATAAATTAAGAGCTTTTAATTTATTGGACCTTTGAGATAACTGCTTGGATTTTTTACCACCAATCGAACGAACGTAAAATACAATACTTGTAATGAAATTGGGTGTGCGTAGAAGCATAAATTTCGATATATGAGAGACAATTGCTGTCAAATTAAAATTAAATGTTTGTTATCGGTGTGTCGTTATTTGTCTTTGTAGAAATAGAGGCTTGTACAAAGATAATATATTTCAATGAAATATTGACGCATAATAATATTTGACGACGATGTTGTCTTGAATTCACCACTGCTATCAGGAGCAATTGAGTTTTTGTTTTTCAAAATTATGCAAACCAAGGAACCATAAACCGTGAATATTTGCCAATAAAAATGTATCTATATCACAAAAACAATTAGAGTTGTCTTTATGCTAGAATTTACTAATTTGAATATGTTTCTCTTTTCTCATATATTAGCATGATCTTGTGTAATTGGTAGTTTAACTTTTAAAATGTATCAAAGTCTGCAATTTACAAGCTTGTAGATTTATCACGCAAAAGCCCAAATGATTTGGCGTGACACGTACCATTCCAAAATCTTCTTTGTGTCTCAAAAACTCTTAAGCAAACGTTAATGTAATGGCCTATACACAATAACACAATAATAGAACAGGAACTTTTCTACAAAGCAACCAACATCTCATCTCCTCTCGTACCATCTTACTGTTTGTCACGGATCAAGACTGTATATAAGCTATATGCTGAGCGCATGATGATCTCGAATTTAAAGGCTTGATTTAAATTTGAGGCGAATAAAAAACTCTCTTAAGTAACAATAAGCTATGATGAAACCTCACACTTCTTACTTGCTGCTTCCCAAAAGATGATTTCACTTTCTGATTCTATTATGTGAAACATGAACTTGATCATTGAAATCTAATAGACATTCTAACTTTAGCTAACATCATACAGACACCATACCATTTAGTTCACTTTGTCGGATATTGAGTTTTAAAAAAAGTGGGACTAATTTTTAGAAACTTCCAATGAGATAAGAAAGGAATCGATTATACAAGCCATCCATCAATAAATTGTGTTATTTAATGTGCACTGCAGTTTGACAATGAAATCTCATTTTGCTATTACAGATGGATTTGTCTCTTTCCTGTGCATTTTTATTTGCAGTTTTCCTATGACTGATGACTGAATTGTTTTGTGTGGTAGGAATTAAAAGCTGTAGGATTACTAAAAACTCTTGCATTATACTTTACTGAAGCCTGTGTTTTATAATACCTTTCCAATTTGATTGTTTGCAAAAACTGAAATGGACGTTATTTGAGTAATAATCCCATAATAAGCGTTCAATATTTACCTCATCAGAAATGTATCATGTGTTGTAAATCGCAATAAACGATGATTTACGGTGTTGGATCGATATTATGATTGAGCTATAAAAATCAAATATAGTAGTGACAGGACAGTAGAATTGCATGAATTGGTGCACTCGCAAGACGATTATGAAATTAACGCGTACTGCGTTGAAGCGTACTGTTGTTGCACGACCCTTACCTGGTTTTAATACTCACTTGTGACCTTTTGATCATTTCTCGTTTAGATGGAATTTTTCAAAATTTTGCTGTTTTCAATGTTTTGGTAGTTGGGTATAATACTATAAAAAATATTTTAGTGTAAAATGAGTGGCGACGGCGAGAGATTTTTTATTTTTTCATGCATGATGATATTACAATATTTATATATGTAACAGATACACATACCGCAAATTTAAAACTCTTTCACTGTATCAATGAGTCATTCGAATTGAAACCATTTACGATTTAGTTCTCATAGATTTCGAAATGACAAACTCGTCCTCATGATGAACCTTTGAAAAATGTCAACTGAAATGAAAACTGATTGCAGTATAATCAAAATAAAATCATTCATCGTATTTATATTGTATAGATGATTTTTCATGAGAATGTAAAATGGAAGAAACCTGAAAGCTCATTATTAGCACTGCTTGAACCTAAAAGTTCGTATCTGTGAATATTCTGTGAATATAGTCCTCGCAGCGTCTCTTACAGTAAGGCTACGCATGACTTGATATTCAAGTATTCAAAGTTTATATGTATACTTACAAGTCCGTTCGAACTGAGTATCTAAATGATATTTAAGTCATCAATGTGGTAAACTATCAAGGATGACGTTAGAAATCTTTTACAAAAATGTTTCCATTGGGGGACTGTACATTCAGTCCATTGTTTTACTTGGAAAGAGTTTTCTCTGAAACACTTTGTGGGTTGACTATTATTGTATATCCCTAACTAAACACTTTTTCGTACAAACTAACTTTAAGATTGTAATAAAGTACCACCACATGGATTTAACATCCCTATCTACACCTGTCTAAAAGTCTACAAATACAAATAGGATTGCTCGTTCGTATCCTTTTGCTTGGTTCCTTTGCCTCATTGCCTACGAATTCTATTCTACTGAATCTTGACTGATACAATTCTCAACAGTCAATCTTGATTCATTCACACTTACATTGTTGTCCTGTGATGAGGTTTTCAAATTTTACCCAATTCATTCCTCTACACCTTCTTAGTACTCACTTCTTATCCTATAAGTCTATCACGGCTGCTGCTTTGAAACACACCGTAAATAATCTCAATTAAAAGCATTCTTCCCAACCAAGCCGAGCTTTGCTTGAATCTTACTTGAGTCTTCAGTGAGAAAAGTGTGATTCCTTTACTCGCTAAATAAGTTTGGGTTGCAATGGCTTTTTAAATTGTAAGTTTCAGAATTGAGTTAAGTGAAATAGTGAATTAGTTATTATTATTGTAAGTTCCAGGGAAATTTGTCCTCCATCTTATTATCATACTGAGAAGTTAGAATTTAATTCCCACAGTTCTTCGTATAATTTTAATTTCAGTCCACCTTATTAGGGCTGAGTCTGTTTTAATTGTACTTTTTTTCTGATTGTGAAACAAAAATATTGAATGTAGTTTCCAAAAATTATCGTCGATGTGAAAACTATATGTAGATTTAGTCAGTGAAAGTGTCTGCGCGTCCTATTTGTCTCTCTTTCCTATCTTTCTCAGTTCCCAGGCTTCAGTTTTGCCACTCTCATACTGCAACTTCTTCAGGAATAAGGAAAATATAAAAATGACGACTATTTTGGTAAGTTCGAAAAAATGTTGTCTAATTTTGAGACAGTAAGATTAACCGTGTTTCAATCATTACACGTGTATGAGTCAGCTAAATGCTTAAGTGCTAATATTTATTCGTATTGGACACTAGCGAAAAATAATTTTCTGACAAAAGCTATTAAAAAGATATTTTGAGGCAGCCGATGTTACACGATTTAGAACAGCGTTATTCTTGGGTTCCTGTTCCTTGTTCCTTGTGCTATTAAGTACTTCCGAAATTAATCTCATATTATATTTTACAAGATCATCAGATTGCAGTTGTGCATTTTGCTTGAGTAGTTCAAATAATTGTTCTAATAATAGAGTTGAGGGTCTCGTTATGGATTAGTTTAACGTATGATTGTTTCTGGTGCTTCTGGATCTACATTCATGCTATGCGGGTCTTTTGTTCACATCAAATCTTCACTTTTGCTTCAGTTCCCTCCGTGTATTCGCGTGAGCTATACTGTACGTACGGGGCACTGTGACCCATCGACACCAACATATGTAAGCTAGTCTCAGCTTGCCTCTTGCAGGCAGGGTTAGGTGTCACATTGCCCCTCTCATCATTTGAAGTACAGTACACCCCATGAAATCACACTCCGTCACTCCCCATTTCCACTCGTTGAAGTGAAGGATGTTTGTGTCCAAAGCCTGCATTCGCAAATTGCATCAATCATTACATGCAAACCACAGCAGGGCCACTCACAACAGATATTTAAAGCCTCTGTAAATGCCTCTTTGTATAATTATTTCGATCGTTCCATATGACTAGCTTTTAGGTAATCGTAATCGTAAGAATAGATTGAAATTAAATTTTTCTGGCCTTCAGGTTGAGTCCCAGCCTACCACAATAAACACAACATTAAAAATAAACCACTAACTATCTCACCAGCTTCATATTCGTACCGTTTAATCTTCTACAATATCCATCCATGCTGCTTATGAGGATCATTTACTTGTGGTATACTAGTCGATACAGATTTAATATATTATTACATTTTTACATACGGAATATTCAAGATAGTTTTTTATGCAGTTGCGTGCATTGTCACTAAAGTTAAAGTCACTAAACTATACAATTCATTGAATTTAGTGTCTAGCCACACACATATACATATAACATGGTTGTTTTTGCGCCGTACATTCTGCTAACTCATCCACGGCAGAATGAAAACGAAATTGAAACCAATCTGTGTAAAATTGGCCAATTATTCTCACTAGGAGTGTTTTACTATGCAAGTGTAGCAGAAGCAGAGTAAGAATTGTTTTATGACTACATGTTTTTCATTCATTATACAGCGATCCATGTTCTGCAATCCAATCCGATGTCACATGGATCATTTATTTGTCCCAACGAATTCTGTACTATAGTATTGAATGGTTTTTTATGCGTGTTTGTGCGAAGTTTTATCAAAAGTTCACCAGGATCTTTTAACTTATTTTGGTTTGTTCTTTTGTTTGATTTACGAAAGACATTTTCCTACCTGAGTTTAAGATTTCAAAATGTGATTTAGCATAATAAAATAGTACTAATTTGGTTTAAAAAGCCATTTGATTGAGATAAAACTTCCTACAAGCGTTTCTGTTTGGCTAAAATATAGAGAGCATTGAAGCGTCAGTCATCAGCTCATTCACTCAAGTACACCATTATCAAGTGTCATATGCAAAATGAGGTTGTCAATCTTCAAGCACATGTACATTTATTGTAACATCTTTCTCATCTATATAGCTAGATGCATGGGGTCAATTAATTAATAAATGTCCAAATGTTAGATAATTTACTTGTCAATTTATTTTTTTAAATTAGTGTTGTAGTTTTTATCATCTTATTTTACCCAATGTCAAATAGTATATTCATGTATCAGATGACGTTTACTATTTAACTTATCTCAAATTCGAAAAAGTAGGCAAAGAATTCGCTTGAGTTATTAACACGCCTGTATACCACGAAGATGTTACCCCAAATATCTGCAGAGAGTGTCGGGACTGTATGGCAATATGAGATGCACTTCCAACTAAATATTGCATAAGAATATAAAGACGGACTATTTTTACTTTTCTTGGATTAATGAAGGTCAAAAACCTATCAGAACGAAACTATACAAGCATGATCATGTCATGATGATCCTCTCACTTTTTATTCGGCATATGTAAAACTGTATCATTAATTGAACAAAGATGACTGTCTGACAGGCCATTATTTCAATTTGACACTGAATTGTGTTCATCTCCGTTGAGACGTGTTTATAAAATAGCAACTACAATCTCACCCAGTCTAACTAGCAAAAGGCTCCTTTTACTTATTGTTAGTTAGTTAGGCTGATTCGTTCGTTTTATTATAAAATAGCCTTCTGTCGAATCACCATTAAATCACGATCTGGATTTGAAAAGCGTACTTTAAGTATTATTTACACCAATGTAAAATCAAAATTTCAATGTTTCTGTCAACTAAGGGGCTAGGCTGTCTCAGCTATAAACGTGAAAAATGGACACGTTTTATCATAAAAACATGAATTAAAAGACATGCGTTAAGAGCGTTATGATTTGCTATCTACGCAGTAATTAGTCAGATGAATCAGGAACTAATTTTGTATGACAGACAGACTCGAGTCTCATTAATTCTTTGAGAAATCAAATTAATTAAACTACAATATTTCGACTGTATGCCATTTGGCAATAATACATATGCAACAGTGCAACGATGCACTTGAGGTCGTTGAGGTAGCTTTTTTTGTCTCAAAACAGTTTTATTGTCACACATATTGATAATTGATTTTACAGCAAAGCCAAGAGCAGCCTTGTACAAATTTACACCTCTCGGGTGTAGACAAAGGGTGATCATGAAGGTTGAACTAGAGTATTTTCTTTTCATTAAGTTAAACAAAGCTTTGGGTTTCCTTTTCTGTAATAATATTGGTAGCCTCAGCTTTTGATAGATTTCTTAAACAGTGTCTGCTTATATCAGATGGAATGTTAAACACTTAGGTACACTAAATAATATTAATAACCTAGTGATAAAAATTCATAAGGTCATGTTGGCCATAAAAGTCGGAAGCCTAGGATGACAGAAATTGAACAAGGACAGTGGTATCAATATTCTTAACAATTCGTAGATTTACTTAAGTTTTGTGTGCCCTGCAGTACACCCAGTTTAAGTTACTTCCCCAGTGGTTAAGTTAACCTGAGGTCAAGTCTCAAGCAAAAAAAATAAAATACAAATCCCAAACCTTCTGCAATTAAAATTTTCCTGGAAACTCGTAAGTAGTTATGCTTAAAAGCAATTAAAACGTAATAATGCAATACCATATAGGTAGTTTTTGGTACCTTTACGTGGTATTGCATTTTAATTGCATGCATCAATTCAGAGCTTTTAGTAAAATTCTAACGAAGTGTCATATTCATAATTAAAAAAATATGTCGCCATTATGCATTATAATATGTTAAACATGGTCTCTCGTCTGCAACTTCATACCATAATCATTTACTGAAATTACAAGTTACACGATTGTGTAGGGCTGCAATCTGATTTTTGTGATTGACTATTTTGCACGAGATTTTGCAACTACAGTCTCATTTGAATTATATCAATCAGTAAGTTATTGTAGTAATTTAAACTACCTAAACGTATTTTTTTATTTTAATCAATCTTCGTTTATAATGAATTCTCATTATGGCTGGCTATTATGAATCACACTCTCTTACTCAGTCAGCCTGACTACTCAGTCAGTATAGTCAGTATTTGCTCTGATTTCGGAAAACCCTTTTACTTGATTGATCTCGAGTACCACACCTAAAGTTGACAGCTTCAGATTTCTGTCGACACCTCTGTAAGCATTGGTACGTAGTGTACAAAGTACAAATTATTCTAGTTGAATCTTTGCTTATAATGATACGCTCAGACAATTTAAGGCACATATCCATTTAATTACTCTCGGTACTTTGTATTCAAAAATGCAAATTAAAGCGATCGCTTTTAAGCAACCCTCCTAGACACTGACATTAGTTATATTTGGAAATTTTGGATGCATTGCCTGACCGTGGAATGAACTCATTATCTTGAACTCATTTCATTATTAGAAGTCAAATCTGACACATTATGTATTACACTCTATTGTTTCCAATTAGTTCAATGGCTTTATGTAACCTGTCAGACACTCGTAAAATGTTTTAAATTACTAATAAAAGAAATATCATTTCATTATTCATGCATTAAGATCGAATTTTGAAACTTCACCACAGACGGCAGACGGTTTTGTGCTAGACTAGGTAGGACACAGGTTTCACACACTCGAAGTTTTTAAAAGGTATCTATCCTTCGCACAATCGTTTCTGCGAATCATTATTAAGCCTTCCCATTCTTGGCTGGCAGCATGAATTAGATTATGAAAAGATTATTCAAGCTTCTGCATTTGTGCATTTCTTTAGATTGCATTCTTCAGCCTATAATCACGAATGCATACATAAGATTCTTCAACCAGTGCATTTCTGTATTGTCTAATAATAACCTTTCTAAAGCTTTTGGTCGAAGGACGCATGCAAATGATGTTTCCGCATTACAAGCAAATAATAGCAAACAAAGTACCTATAAATATGCATTTAAAAACAAACGTAAGAATTTTTATTGGAAAGTATGAAGTACGTGAAGCAACAGAAGTTGTTTTTATTATTCATTCAGTATTTTGCAATTGTGTAAACGAATATGTAATTTGTTTTAAATTCATTCATTGATCTCGAAATTTTTATCAAACAATGTTATCAAAATCAAAGTTTCCGTATTATTGTATAAATGCATTTTAATCGTTAGCACGAAACCTTTCGTTGCCATTATTTCATGCGGTGTTTGAATTTTACAAAAGAATAAATAAAATATGCTCAACAAAAATATATTTTACGAGCTAAAAATATCGATATTTCCATATATTAATAAGCTGGCACGCGAAGTTCTTTATACTGCCAGTGCCGTGTGTTCAAAAGAACTACCGGAATATAGTTCAGCATACTTTTTTCTTAAATCAAGTAACTTATTCAATTGATTTGATTATCAAAAATGTAAGAAGAAGAGACTGAATGTAAAGCAAAATTGCATAATAAACCTGCCCTATTCGTCATATAAGTATGAACAGTCTAGCAAATGGTTCTTTAAGCAAAATTAAATAGTCGCTTTTAGGGGGAAGAGTTTTATTCATATCTTTTTAAATTTCTCAGTCTTTTGAAGATAAATGCAAGTAAGTATAAAGAATTATTGTGCGTTGAATGAAAAAACCAGAAGAGATTCACGGAAAAGCTGCTACCTTGTATAATTATACCACCATTGCATGTACCTATTGTTCCTTTAAATTAAAAAACTATAAATGAATCGATTCGTAATATTCCCTGTGAGTGTTTTGAGAACCCTTTTAAAACTGATTAAAGATTATAAATAAGTACCTCAGGTACTTCTATTGACTACTTGTCACTGATTATATAATGCTTTGCTTGTTTGTCCACGCTCCTCTTTAAGTTATCTAATTCGATAATCTAGATTTAAAAACCCACACACACACTATCACTTAAGGATGCTACAGGGGATTTTAAAATATTTTTAAGGATATGCCAAAGGTATTATAAGCCAAAAATTACATGTACGTGACTTATAAAAGGTGAGAAATAGGTGTGAAAAGTCTCCGTCGTACGGCTTAAATGAAATATGCATGCTAGGATTTGTAAAGACTGCTGAGCATTGCATTATATGAGTCAAGATTGCCGAGTTAGTTTCGCGTTGAGCCAAGAGCATCTGCCTAACTCGCGAGAGTGTTAGTTTCAGATTAGTTTTGGTTGAGTAAAAGATAGTCAGAACACATCCATCCATGTAATAATTGAATACTCAGGCTGACATATTCAAACAATGAAAAATTGGGTTAGATCGAAAAACAATGTTTAGAACTAATTGAAGCTTTTACAACACTGCCTCACGAGTTAGTCGGCAGGAGAGAGACTACGAACAATCGCAAATAACATGAAGAGCAAGAAGGCTTTTGTGACTTTTGTGCATCGATTGCCAATTCTAATTTCTAGACATCCCAAGAACTGACGAGAGGAGAGTGAGTCAAACTACATTTACAGAATTGTGCTGGGAATGTATATAGAGATACAGAGACAAATGAGAAAACTTGGTTTTATTCAAATGTACTTGGGCTGTGTGTAATTGTTCATTTAGTTCATTTCTGTCTGTCCTTCTCCCAACTTATTACATTACTATAAACTATACAAACCATTAAGGGCAATTAATGAACTCTCTAAAGAGATTATTATGGAGTTTGGCTTTTCATTATTTGGCTCGACTCTCGACATCTCGTCGACAATAATAATAGAAATATCAATAAAACGACAAACAATATTTGAACATAAAAATTAAATGCTTGAGAGGAATGACTCAGAAGTCGATTTGATCCTCCTATTAATAATATCGAATTGCGACTCATTTTGAACTGCCTAAATACGACTATTTTTGCAATATTCTCAATCACGATGATAAACTATTCAGATGAATCCTGTGGGATGGCTGAATTAAATGATGTCTGACTCTGGCCTAAATAGTTCTACTTTTATATCGATAATCACGAAAGCAACTGCCGTTTACAGAATCCGAAGACTTTTATTATTAATGAAACTCGAGATATTTACAACCTCGAGAGACTGCAGCAGCCCCAGAGTGTATATAAATAAATTGTACGTACGTATAGATAGATACTTTAGCGATTGGGTAGAGTGAGCAGTGCCTTCGAATCTTTCACACCGTCATCATCTGCAATCAGATCTTTTGCCTCGTTATTTAAATTAAATGAGGTTAGTCAAATTCAAAAAGTTATGACAAGTTCACGATCCCCATTTCGTGATTCTGATTATGTCAGACCGCTTTTCCTTCATCACCGTCTCTTTGTTCTTCTCTTTCTTTTATCGTGACATCTGTCCTTCTGCTATTTCCATATAATTTTATATCCATCCTAAATTAAACTCGAGATCACACGAGTCATACTAATGAAATGATACATTTATGGATCCACGTGCACTTTAGAGATCTTTTGTAAATAGTGCAAATGGTTTGTAACGTAAGGTCATATGCATAAGTTTGTATGAAAGATTGAGATGCGTCTTCATCTGGTGTTGTTTTGCCAGTTAATGCAACGCCAATCTAATCTTCATAATCAAGGCATCAATGCTCACATCATCAAGTATAATATATATATTGTTCGATGCTGCACATGGTGAACTGGTTTGCTCTACATTCTAAATTCTGATTATTTCCCACGAGGGTAGACTCGTAGACTTTGAACTCTCACCGAAATTGTTTTTATTCGCTGAGCCATCGAATCACACTTTTGCAAACTCAGAGAGAAACTTATCAACTTATCATGAATTTGCTGTATGATGTGACAGAACTCATTATTCGGAATCAAATTAATCACTGCTATCTAATAAAGCTACATGCATTAAGTACACTGAGTTAAAAAGTTATCTCTCCTTTTATCCTCAGATAAAGCTGTTTCTGGTGATTGTGTCGCTGTCTATAGTTGCAGCGGCTCCAGCTGTCTCATCGGTTCACGTAAGTTTTGTTTCGGGAAATAAAGCGACGCAATATTCACATGGAACCGGAGCTTCGTCGACAGTTCCTTTGGTGCAGTACAATTTGGTCCCTAACCCAACTGGCCACCATAATGGTACGTAATTCGAGATTTAATTATTTATAAGCCTTTGCATCTTCTGTAAGTTCCAAAACTTGAAAGACGAAGAAGAGTATTCATGACGCAGGATGTTCCGATTTCCAATCATGCAAACTTACTACAAATCAGGGTTATAATGTCTTTCATTGAGGCATCACCGAGTAATGAGTCATTTAGGCCAGCTATTTTCTATTTTTCATGAGCCAATAGAGTAGGATTCTGTACAAATGAGCTTTGGTTTCGATAATTATTTCTATACTAGTAATGATGAGTAGTGAAATGTGAGACAATAAAGGATCACACGATGATTATTTCCGTATGAAATCAAAGTGACATTAGTTCAAAATGCAATCAGGAGTGAGAGAGCAGTGCACAAAACGTGTTTTGTGTTTCTGTCAATTGGAAGAATAATACGTGGAAGAGGATTATTTTATCGTCGAAAATTTATCAATTTGTATTTGTGATATCAGATTATATTGTTCAAGGATGCTTGCAAGTTAGAAGATAACTATAAAACATCCTGCCAGAATTATTGGTACACGCTAGATTAACAAGACTACTGCTGCTTTCTCCGGCTCATGAATATATATGGTTAATCATAAATAATAACCGTCATGACATATACTGCGTACGAACTAAAACGTACAATCAGGTTAGCATTTTAACATGCAAACTTACTATGCACATCATTTTCATGCAGGACGATATAGATTAATTGTATTTGTTTGCACGCGATAAAGTTTCTTTACATGAAAAAGCTAAAATTTATGAATTGTGAAGGACTGTCGAGAGAACACAGTATACGAGTACGAAGTGTCACAAGTCGGCCTCAACGGAGAAGGTCGACTCTCGCACCTGTTACACTGACGACATCATCTTATTATGATGAGACAGACACTACGACTCCTACTTTTTCAAAATTAGAGACGAAATCACGGTCCATTCCGATTCGGTCAAAGTTTAATGGCCGGAATGCATACAAAAAAATAAATCCTACTGACGCAACCGAGCAAGACCCAACAACTACTTATGAGCCAAAAACCACTTCTGCTACCGAAGAAGACGGTGGACTGCAAACAACAACATTATTGGCATCTACTTCATCATCATCAGCAATTCCTCGGAGGCTCAGAAGTCGAGTTCGATTTGTCCAATCCCCAACAGCGAGCAGTGCATCTGAAATCAGCTCAAGACCTACAGTGACTATGTCAGGGGGCGATTTGCTCTCTGAACTTAAACAAACGACAAGTGACGCTTTGAAAGTTATAAATAAAAAGCCAAAAGACTCCAAAGCTGTAAAGCGAAGTCCATTCATTGGGGAAAATTTTGAAGCCGGGGGCATCACTTTCCCTGACTTTGACGACTTCGGTGGTAAGAGTAAATGTTACGCAATCCTAACGAGTTACTTTTCCTACTCACTTTCACTCTGTAGACTTTTAGACTGTTTGTAGACTGTAGACAATCATTCGAGTCTTCCGTAGAAATCAGTTTCATTTCCCCTTTTACTTTTGTTCCATCCAAGCTCTCGTTGTAGTCCGCCTCCTCTTTACTCTTCAAGTCCACTTTTCATCTCTCATTCCTGGATCATATGCGTAGTTGACTGCGTTGTAGAAATTGAAAGCTAATAGATTCCTTGAATGGTTCCACATTACAAAACATGTGTATACCTTCTGTGCAAAGAAAGGCAAAAACGCTTCATTATCTCGTAATTGTTGTGAGCTTAAACTTTCTGCATTGGGGGAAATATTGCGTTGGTGGATTTCCCTTATCAAAATGTTTCCTGTTTTCCTTCTCCACCACTGAATCATTTTGTTTGCAAGCCAGAAGTTAAACATAAGCACGAGAAATATTGACGAGGATGTGTGGAATGTTTTTCAACCACGAATAAGTATGAATATGCATGACAGCATTGAGAATATTGGGACGGTGTTTGGCTACGTGATCTAAAAGCTTTTTTCCCTACTCTGCCTTGGGAAAATCAGTTTCAACTTTAAAGTAATGTTTTATTATTATGACAAGCCGTTTCACATGAATTCAGAATGCTACCTGAAACGGAGAAAGCCACCCACTCCTTATAATATAATGCAAATTAAAAAACCAGGTTAATACACGTGAATGACAATCTGAGTTACAGACGTTTGGTTCTCAGAACCCGCAGCGAAATTGTAAAATTGTAGAATGAGGATATTTACACAAAACTTTTCATTAATATTGATCAAATCATAAGGTCAGTGAGTCTCCTTTAGTATTAACAATGCTCTGTTTTTCTAAACTATTTTGAAGATTTTATGGCCACCTTGAATTTCAAAACCATGCTGCATTACAATTACACATAATATATATATTAGTACCTTATTATGGAAAAATCTGATTAATTTTGAACTATTCAAACTAGTTAAATTATGGGCATTGAAGTACAGCTGTAGCAAACCAAAGACCTTTTAAAATTCTTTCTTCAACATCATAAAACTCTTGTCATGGTCAAATGGCTCCTGAAAACACAGGTAGTCTTAATAGTTTTCAATTCCATTTAGCCATGAGGACTTCTGCATCTACCTTAACGTTATACTAATGGCGAAAATGCCGATTCGAATCTCCTACGCACTCACTCAACAAGAGCAACCGACACTTGTCAAGTTTTTGATTGATAAATAGGTAATCAAAATGCAAATGAGTCCAAGTATCGTTCAATTGATCGCATCATCTTGACGAATTTGCATGATGCCTCGATGCCTCCACCCTACTTAACCTTTAAGTTCATACATCAATCAATCACTGTGTACGTTACTGTTTTTTGCATTATGCTATCTGTGTAATGTATTATACATGGCTGTCTGAAAACCCTTAAGCTGAGACAATGTCTCGCAAAACGGAACACAGCAAACAAAACGCTTTAAGCTCTCTCAGGCTGTGAAATATTACGCATTCAGGTAGTTCATCATTACGCAATGCATGCTTTACACTAGAAGTTCTTATTTTAGACTAAAAGGGTTTTCAACATTTTAACTGAGCTCAACAACCACTTAGCTCCTGTGATCTGTAATGCCACATTAAGTCTTGTCTTCTATGTATATACACTTACCAAGAATTCTTTATGACTTCTTGATTTCAACAACTGCGTAAACTGTGATGTTGATAGTACACAGATACTTTTTAAGTATTTTAAGTCAAAAACATCGGGGCTATATATATACACGTAGTACTATGCAAATGAACACAAGCTTCAGATCGGGTTGACTACCTGCATTAGTTCTGCTTAGCGTAAAAACCGTAGATAGAATCATCTGTGAGTTCTTCCTGAATGAGGTTTTTCAAAATTACATTCTTCGATAGCTTCCCATGATATATCTCATTTATAATACCGATGATGTAATGAAGTAAGTGTATGGTTGAATTTTTGAGTGTAAGTCAGTTTTCATGTCTTTTTATCACATTGAAAATGGATATCAGCACAGAGAGACACATGAATTCAGTGTTTCCTGTCTCTCTGAATCTCCCAATTCCCAAAATGCAAACGCGTGTCTCATAATATTTTTAGAAGTCTGTCTGTCTGCGGCTATGCTACTGCACTCACCTACTGGTCTATATTTTTCGTTCCTATCTGTCAGGGCCACTCACTCAAGTGTTGATGACAGATGAGCTGATGAAAAAGCTGTGTAATCACTTTGTCCATTTTGTTGTAATGTATATAACTTGAAGCTATTATTTTAAAAACCTGATACATTCACACACACACACACCGCAGTTCCTACTTATTAAACCTTTTGAAAAACCTTCCTAAGTCTGACTCTGGTCTGAGTAGATAATGTATATATATTTATTGCTATGAACTATGAACACGCTGTAAGCGCAGACCTTAAAAGAGCATCCATTGTAATTCATCATGTATGGACTAATCTGTAAGACAAATTGCATTATATTATTGTTTCAGCTTCTCAATATAATTTCTTTGTGTCTGTGTGACTACTTTATAATGTGCCATGATTAAGATGGTTATCATCGTCTGTCGTCCCTGTCTACTGTAGATACTTCTGTAATGTCGCCATTGTGTGTTGAATTCTTTTGTATGTTGTAACACTATATAATATATTTATACAAAACTCTTCAATTGTCGACTTCTAAGGTGTCGGGCATTCTCACGATGTCTCTGTGTTGAGTCACAAACACCTAATGATAAATACAGGAAGCCATGTGTAACAGAGTTATGTATTGTTTTCTTTCCATTTCCTCAAGGGAATGAATTCGGATCATTAAGGAACTTTGCTGGAGCTGCTTCATCTCCGAGAGGAGGAGGAGGTCATCGAGGCAGCATTGGAGCTCACACACATCCCAACCCTGAGGCATTGTCTCCAGATGGTGTCTTCCTGCCCCCATTGCCAACAGAAGTAAGTTATCATAAAGTCGGAAAGCAGTAGACTCGCATATGTAACTTCATCTCAATCATTTGAGATTGAGAAGTCTTTTTTAAGGTAAAAATAGATACCTGAATCTTAATAGCTTCCTTATATTCACGTTTCAAGGCTAGTGATTACGAAAACAGCGATCCGTACCTTGCGGACCCCGACACTGCCAAGTATGCATCTCAACATCCGCCATTCTTTGCTGCCTTCCCTCACAAACGAACTGTTCTTGCCTTGAATGAACAGCGAGTTCACAATGGATTGGAACCCAATATTCTTCGAAGCATACGACCTTACTTCCCATTTTTTGATGCTGCAAAGTAATCTCATAAATATTTTCTACTTCTCTTCTGCTTTCTTCTACCCAATTTCGGGGATTGTTTCCTCCTTCAACCTTCTTCACACTATCCACTCAACTGCTGTTGCAACTTCAGCTTTGTTTTCTCTGCAGTTTCATTTCATATAAAAGTAAAAAATGCCCTTTTTCTCTCACACACGTATCACGTAGATCGTATAACACGTATACAATGTAGCGCAGTTTGGCACACAACTCTACGTGATGTATTACTTTTTCCTAGTTGCACTTATACAGACATAACATATAGATAGACGAAGCCTTTAATTCTTTAGAACAATCAATCTGTCCCAAGTCGGATTTTGGATTATTAACGAAAACTTCTGTTATTTATCAATGACACAATCTTCCTTAATCATTGCCATTGGCTATTGCCATCTCCTCTTCGTTTTTACTCGTAGTTGTAATGTCTGCAACTACTGCTAGTAGAAGATCATTATTTTACGTTTCGTAGAAAGTTTCCTGTCTCCTTATAAAAACTTTAAAACTTAAAACACGCTATTTCTAGTGGTTCACTGCCAAATGAGCATTCCTACTTTACACATACGCGTACATATTGGTGTAGTATCTACTGATTTCCACGATATGCAGTTGCATGTGATTCAAGTATTATATAGTTATAGTTGTTTGTTAGAAATTGCGTCTATTTTTTCTACCAATTTTTCGTTACCTGCCAAATGCTTCGTAGAAAGAGAGGGTTTATGAATTTAAGACACCACCAGAGTATTATTGATTCTTGTTTGTCATACGAAAGTGATAGTTGCAGCATTTCAGGAATGTTTATCAGAATTGAATGCCTGAACGATGAATAGTAAATGCTAAATGCACTCTATTAATTATAGGAACCACATTGTAGGACTAATTATAGTGCTGACACTTAAATATATACCATATTACAATAATATGCTTACCAAAGCTATGACTGTGAATAAAAAGCGGAAAAGTCTGTAAAAGGGTTCCTGCTTTTTTGTGTAAAAATAATATTAATCAATAAAACAACCATTTATGTATAGACAGCAGTGTGTGTATAGACTAGTGTGAGTAATAAAATTTGCATTTACGTTCTTTGAAGGTCTAGACATTAATCCGTAGATTCAGGAATAGTATTAATTAATAATACTTGACTTAATGGTACGTGTGTAGTGAAAGAAATCGAGAACATCTATATGTACGATGTTATGTATAACTCTATCTGATGAAAGTAATGCCGATTCTCTACGTGTATAACTAGAGCGCGTTTGTATGTATATATAACTAAAACATTGATGAAAACATTTAAACGTGTATGAATAATCCTACTGGAGTCCTGAATTGACGTCACTGTTGTAAACTAACTGTAAATAAAAAGCATTTTCTATTAAAATCTAACTAACATTTTCTTTCATCCTCTCTTTCTCTCTCTCCCTCTAATGAAATCTTCTGTCTGAATAAACCACCTACAAACGGAGGGTTTTGCATGTCACACATAATGTACAAATTGAGTTGGAAAATTTTAGACGACAATTGGCCTTGCAAGTGTCTAACTATCTGCAGACGAGAGGAAGCTTTATTTAAGTGCATTATATTATACGTCTACCTGGAATATATATTCTCTACTGAACTAGAGGACAATCAATAATGATGTTAAGCCTCGACGAACTATTGCACACAAGTCCCGTTAAAATTAAATCAACCTTTTACTTAAATTTTGTCCCTAACCCACTTCATTAGTTTCAGTTCCATTATTATAGCCACGTGTGTGAAATAAGAATTAATTAATCATATCATTTTGTGTAAGTTTTAACTTTAACTAATGCAACATGCAACAGCAAAATTACTAAAAACTGTTTCTCTGTTCGGGCGACTCTAACCAAATTAATGCTTAATAATACCCTTCCATACTCATATATAAATAATACTGCATAATTACTATATATATACTGGAGGAACACTAAATAAAGTATCTCGTGTATTCATTGTCTTCTCAAGCAACCATATTTCATACAGTCCGAATTACGATGAGCCTAGGAGTTTGTCTGCCTCTCCGGAAGTAGGAACAGCAGCCGAGTTTCCCAGATTGGATGGTTTTTCTCAACGACAACCTCATCATCATCAGCAAGGCTTATTATTACCAAGTTTCCGATTCCCAGCTCAATCGACTCAGCTTTTTGAAGAGTTGGATCCTAATGTTCTTCTACATGCAGAAACAACTGCTTTGAAACCAATATCTTCGATATCTACGTCATGGGCTGTCCTAGGAGCATCAAAATAAACTTTATTACATTATTACCAACCAACCTCTCCGTTCTCGTGTAATGTAATCCGGTTTTAGAATATCAAACTATTATAAACTTTCTGGCGTGTATGTGTATTTGTGCCAAGCTTCGTCTTCTTCCATTGTCTGTCTCTATATTATTTAGTATGTGTGTATTTTCAATTGAAACCAATGTGTATATTTTATATCTTATATCTTCTATCTTCAATCTGTCTTAGATTTCTTCTAATAAAGTTTAAAGCTATTTTATCGTGTACTGCTATAAAACCTCGTCTATGCATATCCACAGCGAGTTATAAACGTGTGTTTGTGCCATTTTGAATAAAGTAAAATGTTGAAACTATTTTGAGAGCTCTGCGAGTGGCATCTCATTAAATTATTTAAACGTGGATCACCAATAATGTGTATTTGCTAATAATCTGATTTAATGATTTAATTATACAAAATTGTGGACTGGATTCGTTGGATGCGACCTTATAATATATTGTTCGGCACGTGGATGAACGCATGTGATGGAGAATCTTTTACGACCAGACAGTGATAGTTAACATTTAAATTCCTTGTAGCGTAATATAGTTAGAATAACTTGCAGCATAAAATTTCTGCAATAACGGTCCAATTAAGACTTAAAATTTGTCACATGTGCCTGCACATTTCAAAGGACTTTTCATGCCCTTTTGACTTTTATTTCACGTTTTCATGTTCAGTATAATTCATAGCAAGAATAGAAAAAGTACAAAAATACATTCTTAAGTTTTCACAACTTTGGCACACTATATACGGAGAAACCAAGAAGAAAGTGCGATTAGTTTAAATAAGCTAGCAATAAGACAGCTATGAAAGAAAAGAGATAATGATGACTATGACTCGGATTTAGAGACATGGCAGAGTTGCACAAATCCCCTTTGCAAGCACAGACAAGGGACAGTTTATTTCGGATCGAAACTTCGAAGCATCTTTCCTCTCCATCACTTGGAGGCTTACTCATGCAGGAACGTTCGGTTGCTGATCCATACTCTGGAAATATTAATCATCAATACAGAAATAATAAGTCCAAGATGCAAGTCGTAAATTGTTAGACTGCGAGAGCAAGATATTAATAATAAAAATCAAGATTCTTCATACCATCAGCAGGTCCCCGAACACCTTCAGTCTGTTTTCGACACCATCCAGAAGGACAAGGTGTGACGGTTATTGGCGACCCTGGTAAATCTTTAATGGATGTGTCATTGAAGGTGAAAGGATCTCTGCAGTCTCCATTATCTCCCCTTGAGCGACACAAGTAACATCGCGTGGATAAAGCTATCAATTACAATCACACACACATAAACACTTTACTTCTTTTTACACTGCCCATACTTATTATTTACTACTGTATTTGTATGAAATTTCAAAATCTCCAGCAACTTACCGAAAGCACAAGAGATGGTCACAGTCACTAAAAACAAAATAATTATCCTACGGTCGTCCATGATGCATTTAATTAGAAAAACTTTCTTCTACTGCTGCTGCTTCGTTTTGATACTGCTAACCTAAATAATAATTGTGATGTGCATGCGTTTTCAACAATAAGAAGGGGATCTGTGGTGGTAAGCCCTAGGTGATCTCACCTCACTTTTCAGGTATTCCCTTCTTCTATTCACATTCCTTCTTTCAACGAAGACTTATTAAAGCTAGGCTACTGCTGCTGCTGCTCTTGATACTTGATACTATCTCTGGCTAGCAGCCACTGAATATATAGCACTGAATGAATAATACTGAATAGACGCCTCTCTCCTTTTAATATTATTATCACTGCTTGCACAAGCACTAAAGCTTCACAAACAATCTTAAACGAGGATTCAATATCTCAGGTAATCCTCTTCAGTGAGGGATACTTACTTTGAATTTTAACAAGCTAGGTATGTACATTCACATTCAAAGCTCAATGGTAAATCTTCTTTTAAAGTAACAATAATAACCATACAGCAGGCCTCCTCGAATTTCATGAATGAATCCAACACCACCATCCCTTAATACTGAACCTTAATCATCTCTAGCAATGCATCTTATTCCATATACACGACCTTCGGGTGTCTTTGTTGCTCGTTGCTCTCTTTAACTATTGATTTTATAATTTTAGAAAACTACATGCAAAAGGACTTGCGGAAGTGTTATATTGGTGGTACACGCGTATGCGGTTCATAAAGCTCTCGCATCCTGTGTGAGGTTTCTCCCACATTTCACCTTAAAACGGTCTAATTAACGGGAACATTCGTCAGAATAATGCCTAGAAAACCTCATTAAAAATAAAATGCCCAGGTTTTGTATGTGCTACATCATTACGCACAATAGTTTCTACCTTGGATATGGTTTGGAATACTTTTTAATTTTATTTTGATGAATTCGTACTTTGTAATGAAAATAAGTTATACACATACATAGAGGGAAATGAGATTAGTTGTGAGTTATAGAAAGCAAACCATACATGTGTTGCATGCATATAGGTTAAGTTGTATGTTTCCAAGTTTCTTTTCATCCGAATCCAATTAAGTTATGTGAATAGAGTTCCTCATTCCATTAAAATTGAAGCAGAGTTACAAGACGTACCTATATTAAGTTTTTATATATTGCATATGTCCAACGTGTGGCTCTATGTAAAACCCTCGCACTAATTCGCATTCTACATTATATGATCTTTCTCTGAATATGTTTCGTTCTTCTAATTCTCCAGGTTGAAAGTTTACTTTTCTCTCTCGTATATTTTTATCTGCAATTAGGAAGACTTGGATCGTTTGAAAGAATAACCTTGTTGAGAACTATATGTATATGTGTGTCAATTGGATGTTCTTTTAAGGCGAAGTAAAAACACTAATAGTAAAGTTTCTGTAGACTTAAGG
>Ga0194135_10000471_pt1 | contig 23842 bp, 11 predicted proteins | sample LitLau_LLRF_2013_FD_134024 | JGI IMG/M metagenome (GOLD analysis project Ga0194135, IMG submission 134024) | Freshwater sediment microbial communities in response to fracking from North America - Little Laurel Run_MetaG_LLRF_2013 (version 2) | ecosystem: Environmental > Aquatic > Freshwater >... | reverse complement strand
CTTGTTTTCAGTCGCAGCCCCAGCTTGTTCAGGTTCCTTGTTCTCAGTCGCAGCCCCAGCTTGTTCAGGTTCCTTGTTCTCAGTCGCAGCCCCAGCTTGTTCAGGTTCCTTGTTTTCAGTCGCAGCCCCAGCCTGTTCATTTTCCTTGTTCTCTGTCACAGTCACCGGAGAAGACGCCTGTTCATTTTCCTTGTTCTCAGTCACAACTATCAAAGAACACTTTTGGAGCGATGACTCAGCATCTCCTCCACCTTGCTCTTCTCCCCCGTCCCCACTTGCAGCATTACCAATTGGCACCTGTTTTCCACGAAACACAGTTACACAGCAAAATTAGCACAGGGAAATATTCGACACAACAGTTTCTACTATGAACCTTATCCCTCCAACCTCCGCCCTACATCAAGCAACAACAATTTTACATACCTTATCAGCTTCGGTCGACATTGCTCTCCTGCAGTTGCCCACTAGCTGACAAGAAGCAAGTCTTACAAAATGAAGGGATGAAAATTTCCCGTCTGGAAAAAAAATTCTCGACAAATTTGACGTAAGGACTGTCGGCGACAGAGAGTGAAAAGCAACTGAAGAAAATCGGAGACAGCGCGGAAGAGAAAATCTCTCTCCGAAGAGAAGCAAAGTGAAAAGAACTCTCTCTTTCTTCAAAGTTGATATGGCAGCTCACACTGAAAATAAGACTCCGCCTTGATTTTCATGTGTTTTCCGTTTTTTCGAAATAAAATCAAAATTCGACATAATTTCTGAAATTCACTTTGACCAGTTGGGTTCATGGACGATGATACATGAATGCATTATGATATTTCGAAAGGGCATATTGCATTGTGTAATAATGGTCTGCATTCGCAACTTCACATAAGTCGTGTCTATTTAGATGAGTCATATCGGGTGATTTTTTGAAATTATTCAAAACAATGGAGTTTTCATCAAATTCTGAAGATTTTGCAAGCCAATTGTTGTTGTATTACATAGAATGCATAATAATATTCATCTAATGAAACTAATGATTGAAAATGAGCGTGTATATGAATCATATTCAACGTGTATAGAGAGGAATCATCTTGACTTGAGTGGAGATTAAGATTGACCCAAATCTCCGGAGTACAAGTGAAGTCCATTCTGCTAATGGATTTGTAATCTAGATAAGCTTTTATTGTTGTAATGTCATCTTCTCTACTACTCCTTTTTAAAGGATGAGTTGAGAATATACCACCAACACCAAACACCACTGACCAACAAATAATGCTGTGATTCATGAGCAATACTTGTCACAGCAATAATGCTTATATTATTATATGGCAATTTTGGGCTATTAATGAAAGCGATTTTCGCAATAAATGAAATCAAATGTGATTTTTCATTTCACCCTTTCTTATCAAGCTTATGTTATCACTTTCCGGTTTATGTGAGCCCAATAGTCTGCATTATAGTCTTCTCCGTATGTCTTCATTATATACATACTTTCATTTGGGATACTTGTGAAATCTGTGAGTACTTGTAAGAGAAGAAAAAGATCACAAGTGTTTCTAACAAGAAAAAATATCCAATTTTTCTTTCACTTCTTATCCGTAATGACATTAGTGTAGACCTATGTAGTAAAGTGTTGAGGAAGTTTGAATCACCTTTTGAATTGAGAATTATTAATCACTTAAAATCCGTTGGCAGAAGCCTCTTCAGTAGCACAAAAGATCATCACGGAGGAGGAGTAGCAGAATGTCTTCTGCTGGCATTTGTACCTTTTCTGCAGTGGCATTTTTATTTCTGAGTTTCTTCGCTCAAATTGGCTCGGAGAGGAGTTTGTTCGACGAACTTCCATTGAATGGAGCGGTGGATGAACAGGAACTCAACAACGGAAAGTCATCATCATCTGCTTTAAGACCTAAAGCCAATTCATGGAGAAGACAAGCGAGGCAACCGAACATTCAATCAAGACAAGACAGTTCTTATGATAGGCAAACTGATTCCATTAATTCTGGTGGTGAAAGTGAGACACATTCTTCCAAGTCAGCTGAATCGTCATCAACTCTCTCTTTATTCGATGAGTTGCCTAATCAAGGAGCAATTCCCATTCTTTCTACGAAAAATAGAAATCGAAATCCCAGAGACTCTGTGGATTTCGATGTAACTCCTGTGAAATCGAGTCAGGAATTTGATGTTCCTTTCTGGGACAATCGTCTCATTTCTCCCATTGTTAACTCTATTTCTAATTCTAATTCCCACAGACCTGCTCCACCTCCACAGCCTCCAATAAGTTCATCTTTTAGAATTCCTTTTTCTTCTGGATCGTCCGGCAATATCTTAAATCCTCCTAGAGGACCACCCCCACCTCCGCCCCACCATCACCATTATCACCATCAAGATGGAAGTTTTCATAAAAATCGTAATGTAGCTTATGGTCCTCCTCCAAAGTCATTTGCTTTCAACTACAATAAACATCACCACCACCATCCTCCACCTCCTCCAAGACCTCCTCCTTCACGAGAAGAATACAAACATCCTAAAGAGAACCACCAGGTGACTGCAACTTCTGGAGGGCCTACAGTAATCGTCTATGCTCACCCTAAAAAAGAAACTTCCCCAGGCTCCAGTTCTTCTTCGTACAATCCTCCTTCTCAAAGCAGCAATGGATATCCCGACTCTGAAACAACTGTAGCTCCAACAAAGAACGAGATTCATTATCACTATCACATTAACAAGGGAGGGGAAAGTGTGACTACTACACCTTCACCTTCAGCTGATGAAGTTTCTGGAGGGGGATATTCTTATCCTGCCCCATCGTCTTATTACAGACCTACAAATCAAAGAAGACAACATAATAGTAATGGTAATAAGCCTTGGGGTCCACAGAGAAGACCGCCACACCCACCACCACCACATCCAAACTATGGCCCACCTCCATATAATAACAGATTCAAAGGAAGCCATTCAAATGACATGTTACAAGAAGACGAAGATGATTTCAATAGGAGAACTTTCTTCAGCTCTTCTAAAAAGAGACCAGCAGACTCGGTTTCATTTGTAGGACCTCCTTCAACTTCTTATGAAGTTCCTCCTTCTGCAAATGCTCCGGGTGGGTCTTTCAGTGACGGACCTTCGACTGCATATGGACCTCCTTCAAGTAATAAGCCTCCAGATACTTCGTATGGACTTCCGCCAACTTCCTCACCACCTGGACCTCCAGGTCCACCGGTATTTTCACCCGTGCAGGATTCCGGAAGCAATCAGTTTGAGACAACGTTAACAGTACAGACCATTCCGATTACTAGAACAGTGACAGAACTTGTACAAGTTCCGAATGTAGTTTATAAGGTTTCTTCAAATAGACCGTTACCTCCGGGAACTCCGGAGCAAGCGGCTCAAGATGACTCCTCGGGTCTTCTTCCTCCAGTTCAAAATCCTCCTTCAACTGCTTACGGAGCTCCCCCGGCACCTCCACCTGCTAAAAATCAAAATAGAATTCCAGTGTCTTCCCAGGTAGACAGTAATAGAGTGCGTCAACATTCAGAGAGACCGTTTGATTCTCATTTGGAACAGATTTTGGGAGTGTCTCCGACTCAAAATTCGAGAGATGCAGTTCTAGAAGAATTACTCTTGTCTCAAGCGAGAAGTCCAGGGTCTTTTGATCTGACTCTTTCTGACTTGGAGTTGCTTTCACTCCTCCAGAACTCGAGGGGAGGAGGAAATGGAAATGGAGGAATCTTGTCTTCAGGGGGAAATCAATTTCCCATTTTGAATCCTTCAGTATCAGGAGCAGGGCGTCCTTCACTTGCTAATAGACTCTTTGGACATGGTAATAGACTGTCTTCACTTTTTGGAGGCAGCAGTAGTGGTGGTAGTGGTGGAGGATTAGGAAGCATTCTCCATTCAGGACTTGGTACAAGTCAATCTGGAGGATCTGATGCGCTTTCAGGACTTCGGGAAGCTTTCAGAGAGCAAAGGTTCCAACTAGCACTGCAAGATCTGAGGAAGCAGTTGAGAGATCAGAATAAGGAAAACGTAAGGGAGAGATCGAGTTACAGGAGCTTATTCACAAGAGGAGCGTTACTTCTAAGCGCTTTGACACTTCTTCCTTCAGTTGTAAGTCCTATGGCTTCTGCTGCGGGAGTAGGATCCGCATCTGCCAGTGTTATACCCAATTTCATGCTCCCTGTGACCGCAGCTGGAAGGAGGAAACGAGATATTATCACTGGATTTCAAGAGTCTTCCTTCGAAACTTGCCTTAGAAATAGTTACGTAGATCGAACAGATAGCTTTCGATATGGAGAGTGGATAAATTGTGCAAGAAACTTGAGTTTGGCCGATATGGAATGCATGACAAATACAAATAGAGATCGAAAACAAGAAGTTCTGCATTTTGATCCACGAGGAATTGGAAATGAAATTAAGAGATACGTCCCACTACATGATTTGATGCAAGTATCTTCTTGTCTTCAGAGGGATTTGTGTCAAAGCATTGTGAATATGAAGACTCTTCCGGAAACCCAAAGTTTGGCTTTGCTTTACTCTTTGTAAGTCAGGAATTCATTCACTGACTCTAACTTACACTCTTGTTACTATACTATATGATATTATGTGACATTAAAAATTGTCTTTCATTATCTACTTTAGATTTCAAGGGAACGTGAACAAAAATAGATGGATTCAAGAAACAGTGTTGTCAGCAGTCGGTAGGAACAAATGTCAACGATTTCCATGTCACTCCATCAAAGCTTACGAGACTCAACCATGAGTAAAGTTGCTTTCAATTTTGTCTCGATGTTCCGACTATTTCAAACTTATCACGAACATATTCATTCCATTTAATTTTATAATAAAATCTCGTAATATTATAATATGACTGATACTGATCATGTATTCTTCACATTGTAACGCCGTACCTAAGTTTTGTAAGCATGTGCATATCTCTTTCAGCCACAGATGTCTGGGTAGTACTATCGTTAGATCTTAACTTGTAGACTCAGACTGAATCATCCAATGGAACTGTACCATGATATTTCCGCATTGTTATAATGACAAAAATCAAAAATGATTCTGAATAGCAGTTCTAATTCTAATGGGGAGACAGTTGGAAAACAAGACACACCTTTGCTGTCTTTAGCATAGAAATGGTTATTTTAATGTACAACTATGCTTTCAAAATGTTTCCAGTGCATTATTTTCTTTTGTACGTGATTCGAATGACCAAATGAAGTTTCTATAATTTCTTCATACGATAAATGTCTCTATCCCAGTAATTGAGTTGAGGTTAAAGGTTAAATGTACTTGTGAGTGAGTTATTTGGACTTTTCATGAGCCGCCTACATAACCACAGCATAGCCAACACGCATATAAGCGTACCTATATTTTCTCTACCTCTGCCATCTGCACTGAATCTGAAACATCTGAATCGCTGCATCGAGTGCTTCGTACATTTGAAACAGGATGAATATCTGGACGCTCGTCATTAAATAATTACGTCATCGTGTAAACATTCACTTTCAGAGAACAATGTCTTGTGGTTTCAAACCAGCCCACGTTGTGGCAATTTCCTGCTTTCTTTGTATATTTGTATTTATCGCGCTCTTGCAATTTTATCATCATCGAAACATTTTTGCGGGATTCAATGTAGTAAATGATTTCCTGAGATTGCCAAGCAACGTTTTCAAGTGAAAGATAAAATTTCCCGTGCGATTTTCAAGTCAATAATTTTCACTGTGACTTTCAGGGGTGCGTATTTAGTCTGCTAGTACATCTGCTGAAAAATCAAACTCTCTTTTCTTTCAACAAGAATCAGGTTTCAGAGTAGGGTGCAGCAGTACATTAAAAAGACTTTAAAACTTTCAAAGTCAGTCCTAATGGGGCGCAGAGGTAAGCGTGGGAGGAAACCGAAGGAGGATGAGTTTATCACTGAATTGATAAAGGAGTTGGGCATTGATGAGCACAACAAGATAACTACAGAAGAACAAACCGAGCGAAATCCTACCGAACGTCAGAAGAAGGTAATAATAGACTTGTAAAATAATTATTTCATTAGGTTAAGACCTAATCAAACAAGTTAACAGTGTTTTACCTTATCTCGTTAGAAGCCGAAAAATGAACAAGTCCAGCTAGAGCTGAAAGAGAGCGAAATCTCAGCGACCTGGCCCTTGTTCATTCAGAACTGGTTAAGAGGCTACGCTGTACTTTTGTGGATAGGAGCAATCCTTTGCTTCACCCTGCAAGCTATGGAAGTTTGCAGAGGTGAATACGTTGAAGCAAGTCAGAGTGTAAGTTACCTACATTATTATAATGATTTCCGGAGGACAGGACTTAATTCTGTTTCGTAATTGTAATATTATTTCTTTCTTTTAGCTGCATACTGGGATAGTGTTAGTCGGTATTGCGCTAGTAATCCAAATCTTGTGCTCTTACTTCGAAGACTCAAAGAGTTCCAAGATTACGGAGAGCGTTGAGACTTTAGTTCCTAAACATGTGGATACAGATCGAAATCGCGAAAAAATATCGATTCAGGAAAGTCAGCAATACGATTTGCTACGTGAAGATTCAGAACTTGCCAAGGTTGATGATCGCGGTCCAGCAGATCTTCAAAAGGTGGATGCATCTGTAATGGTTGGTAATTCCTGGTTAAGTGGAAAATCCGAACTACTAGCAAGGAAACCTGAAAAAACTTCCGGTAACCCTCTAGAAACTAAACATTTGGCATTTTTCTCAAATAAAACTGTAAAAGTCTTAGAACTGATAAAATTTAATAGCTTCGAGATGAAATATTATACATTCGACTATAAATTGCTTTACAGAATCGTCCAAGGAAGTTGTGATTAGAATTGGAGACAGCACTCTATTGGGAACAATTGTACAACTTGCAGAGCTTTCTGAATCACCTGATGTCCAAGCTTCAATTGCTGCTAGAATGAAGTGGCTTCAAGGAATCGTTTTTTCTTTTGGGATCACTTTTATGATTATCGGATTAGTCTTGAATGGCGATAGACTCCACGCTGCGACTATTTTGTTGGCATTTGCTATTGGAAATGCTCCAAAGGGATGGTTACCTTCACTTATTGTACGTAACTAGAATATACTATGTTTGCTCGTGTTAATTCTGGCTATCATGCTTTAAGAATATTTAATGATTTGAGTGGTTTCCTGTCATTTTACCGCAGAAACGCTACCCGATAACTTCAGCAAGCCTTTTTGTCAGGATAATAGCTACAATTGCAGCGATGAAAACGGGTCAGGGCACATCAGAGCAAATTGTAGAGATGCCAACGGTTCAGGGCAAATCAGAGCAAATTGTAGAGATGCCAAAGGGTCAAGGCAAATCAGAACAGATTGCAGAGCTGGCATTTGATCCGGACATCTCCGAACTAATTTCCGAGATGACAACTCATCAGGACTGGACAGAACAGATTCTCGAAAACTGGCCAAGGGCTGATCAATTCGATTGAAGCTTCAACATGCATGATGCAACTCATCAAACACTCCCTTCGATTTCGCTGCCGAATTCTTAATATATATATTCTTCTGGAGCAGTGTTCCCGTGCAATAAGAGTACATCTGTAATACTTCTTGCCAACAAACATTGTTTCCAGAAGTTCTTTAGTCAACAAGGACTTGCATGAGCTCCCCTTTCTGAATTCCATTTGAAGTATTCATGTATGTTTATTAGCACTTAAATTATATCCTACGAGTGAACGTGAAAATGAACTATTTATGCATACGCAACCCGGATTTAAAATAACTTTCCTATAGTTTTATTATTGAACCAGGTTAAACGAACTTTAAAGGAACTAAAGGAAGTAAACGAAAGTTAGTTTGAAATGTTTTAATATTCATGTACGATTTCTAGAATAATTTTACGGGCTTAGTCATTACAATATTTCTACGTTGTCTCTCATATTATGGTCCCCTAATACTTACACAATGTACGGGTAAAGCCAATCATCATTAATGTTCACTGCAGCATCGTAAATGCCAAAAACTTAATCGGAGTTCAAATGAAAGTGTCTGACCGAGGAAAGTTATTTATATTTGCAAACCATTATATGAACGCTACCTTTAAAGAACACTAAACTTATATATTGGTATGTAATAATAAGTATTGCTATTTGAATGCACTATTCTTTTAACGAGTAGTTAGTTCAGAGAAAGTGTCAATTAGTCAGCTAGCAGTGCATAAAATTCTTTAAAATTCCGTCCATTCTCTACATCAACCATGCAAACTAACGTGTTATGTGTCATACTCGTAACTTGTTGTAAGACCAAACCTCATCAAATATGCTACACTGAAATCCAACATGATCAACTACCGACAAGAAGAATTTAATAAACAAAATATTTTGACTTCTTGACATGCTAAAATCAACAATTCAACGCTTTGAATTTTTGCAGCCGTCCTTTTTGTAGCGAGTACTTGTGCTTTTGAGCTAACATGTACTACACATATATATGTATTGTTCGGACTCAAGGAACCATTGAAAGTTGATTAATTAGAATTAACTTCATACTGTTCATACATGGTTGTATAACTTGTGCACTGTATTGTCTTTCAGTGGAAATGTCATTCTATTTGCTTGGTGAATTATAAAGAAATGAAACTATATAATACAATAATTGCATATTACATAGTGTAGTTCGTTCATTGAGATGATCTGCTGTAATTTATTGTATCACACACACTCCTGAAATATTTACATTGATAAAAACAAGATAGAAATCTCGTTTAGAAATCCACCCCAACAAATTACACACACGGAAGGACTATAAGAAGAACGAGTGTCTGTGGCGTACACTGTGTAGAACGAGGAATGCGTGTACGTATTGAATATTGAACTTTGTGTCTAACAAAGAATTAAGCTGATAATCGTCTTATGTAAACGATAAAAATCGTTTCAAAGATGCGAAAGTGAAATTATTCTTGTAACTTCAGACAGGAAATGAAGGAAGCTAGATTTTGCATGCCATTCCCTATGTTTCATTCATTTTATTAATGATTTTCAAATATGTTTCCCCACAGGGGCATGTAAAAGGGGGTGTCCCTCAGTAAACACCTTGTGTGAAACGAGTTGAAGAAGTCCTGCTGATCTTCTAACACAAGCCAATCCCACATTCCTATTGAATTTACATTAACTAATTAATTGGCACCTTCCAGATTAATCGAGGCGATATACATATATTCTAGATTTACTATGCTAAGATTGCCGATGGCTTCAAATAAAACATGACCTGTCCCTGTGTGTGTGTGTGTGTGTGTGTGTGTGTGTCGTTGCCAATATACTTTTGCCTTTCAATCCTTTGCTTTTCTTTCAACTCCTGACCCTTCTCAACTACATAATATATATTTAGTTTAAATTGTAATCACACACCACCGTGTAGACAACCCTTCATTTTCTAACTCACAAATTACAACAAAGCTATTTTGACATTTTTACTGAAGATTGATAGAATTTAAGCATGAAATAGCTGGGAGAAGTTACAAGAAGTAACCAAACAAGTTAGAGGCTTATACAGAGTAACACAGTTTCATAAGGACGACGAAGAATGATAAGAATTCCTTAAAGAGAAAACCATTCGATTTGTTTAATTGTCCTTTTCTCTAATAGAGTCAAGAGTTAGTAGGAACAGATGAACATGATGAGATGAGCTTGACATGAACCTAAAGTCACTTCACCTCCCCCAATGATAGTTGATAGTTTGCCACTAGCAAACTTTTATAATGAATTAATTTGCCTTCTTGTTCACCCAGCGTGAGCAGTCATTTACTCAGACAGTTGAGACACAAGATGAACTCCTGCAGCACCCACATCTCTAAGATAATCTTCCAATCTTCAAATATACTTAAATTGCGCATATATACCCTTTGCCTCTATGCAGAATGAGCTCATGGTGCATCACTCGACGTTGCAAACTCGCATGAAAGAGGAGAAAGTTTGTTTCGAATTGGAATTTCGTGCTGCCTTATCGAAGATGACCCATCAAACTAGTAATTTACAGATGATTCCAAATTCCTAATTAATTGAGAGTGAGGTGAGGGTGGTTCATCCAACATTAATTTGTTCATTGAGCTTTGAGCTTCACACACACGTGACTTTAGAAACTTACAACTTATTGCGTGTATGTGATCTTATAAATTCCTAACTGAAAGGTATTTGTCATAATGTCCAAGAACACATAAATCTCTGGGACAAGTCGAGTAAAATTTTAAATCAAAATGAATCTATCAAGAAGATATTATAATAGTTAAATAGTTTGGGTTAGTGACCGAGAGTAAACTTGATTCCCACACCTGTACAAGAATATATACGGACAAAGTATCGAATCAATTTAACATTTAACTCGTTTCTTACCCGTTTTCTTAGCTGATCTCAACAATAAGCATAATATACTGCTGTATAGCAAACATGAATGAAATATACAAGTATATTTACGCACAGTCTGTGCAGTCAACATCATATCGCTGCTATCACCACTATCCCACCTTGTTAAATGCCCCAGAATGATTATTAAACATGACCGTTTAAGTTAAAGCCAGTTTGCCAATTGTTTGTTATTTGCATGTATTTATTCTATGGCGAATATTCAAGTAACTGTTTAAAACTGTTGAGAAGAAGAAGAGGTGGCTTTCTTACAATATCCTACTCCCACGTCTTACTAGGCCACACAATTTTACAGACCGTCTGAGGGACTAGCATGGTTTCTCGTTAGGGTTGTAGTCAGTCCAGTTTCCTCACCTGTGAACGATAAAGTTATATGTTGAAGGAATACTAATTTTCGTCTGAAAAATAAAGGAATGCAACAAGGAAGAATTTTTTGAATTTGATTCATTGAGAAATTTCAATTCCCAAAATCGTCAAGTAACAGCAGTGTAGGCACACCTGAATTCTCAATGACAAATGCTTCCTATCCACAACTCCGTGAAACCAATTAGCACCTTTTGCAGTCCCTATAAACTTTCTTTCGTAATTCTGAAGCTATACTTTTGATTTGTGGTCACATCCTTAAACTTAATTAATAGGGGATGGAATTACAGTTTTAATTTCATTAACTTTCCAAGTCATCTTCTTGCTTGTTCGCCTGCTTGTTACTTAATTCAGTTGCACTTAATAGGTACGTGTAGAAGTAATAAGTACTTGTGTGTTGCAAAGAATTCGAATCAAAGTCCATGTCTTGATAATCCTGTCTACTGACGGTAGTATTGAGTAGGAATCCGGTTTACATTTCAAACATTTCAATAAGCGAACTTGATACTTGTATGATATTGTTATAAGTATTTAATCCTTAAAGGTAGATGAGTGATCATTTCAAATTCTTGCAGATTTTGAGTGTATTGTCATATTTTATTCCTCAATAACCTGAATATCATCGCTTTTGCTTTAGTTTCAAAGTTTCAGTTTGCAGTTGTTAATTTCTCTCGATCATCAGTCAAGATAATGCGATAATAATTTTGTGCAGTCTATGTCTGACGAGAAATTCAAGACTTCATTCCTCTATGTATTTTGCGTATTTCTCTACGATTTATGAGCAAAAACATCAAAACAATTAGAATTAGAATACAAGATTTAATCATCGATAAGATGCTGCAATAATTCTGAGCAAAAACCTCATAAATACTAGTCAGTCAAACTATATATTTGCATAACGAAAGTACAAAACGATCGTTAAAAAGTGTGTGGGCTGGTAATGAACTAAACGGTTGACGGTTGATTGAACAGATACAAAAAAGTCATAAGCATTTAAAATATTTAAAACAATATAGGAAAACAGCCTAATAGTCTTTAAAAGATTTGCACGCACGTGTACGAAAGTTTTATACGCACATGTTTCAATATGTATCGGAAAGCCGCGATACATGCAATACTTATAACACCATGCCGTGTGTTTGTATCTCGATATTCCATAATCATTTTAAATACCATCTCTAGGAAATCGCTTATTAGAATATATACAAAAAAAACAATAATAGTTGCAACAATAATTCGCTTTCAAGCCAATAAATAATGCTATTACATGCGTTTATTCGATGTTACTGCGCCAGTACTACATTGAAGTGAGTTTCATATATTCTAGTTGATAATAGATGACCTCTACGAGTTCGGCTAACAGCACTAACAAAACACTTCTTGACGGATTAAATTTCATTTTGAAGACTATCATGTAATACTAGCTTCGGAAATTTCCTTCCTGATTACTTTTCACTACATTGAATCTTTGTAAAAACGTGTACTCATAAAACGTGTTGACAGATCAGTCAGATCACACACTGCATGGGATGTATACTTTCGGAGATTTGACTTGCATAATAACATTGAGTTGAAAGCTTTTAAAAATTAGTTAATAAGAAAGCTCTTTTATAACAATGTAAGTTATGGGATCAAGTAGCTCATAGAATTAATCCGACAGTAATTGTGAGATTATGAAGTGTAATGCTTTCATGAATGGGATAAAGATGACAGAGCGTAATAATTAATAATAATAATAATTTTCATGTAACGAAAACACAATGCCAACAAGTGAGAGTAAAAAGTAAATCGAGGTGTGTTGTATACTATAAGCAGCTCTCGTATCGAATAATACAATTTGTCAAATATAAAACTAACATCCTGTAATCTTTTAACATTATATAGTAATAGTATGCTCCTTTTTAATAGTAACAATAATAAAATCCCTCAAAGTCTCGTGTGTGTGTGTGTGTGAATTCCAACAATAATAATAATACTAATAATCTACTTGAGATTATGAAACTCACATGGATGATGGTGCGTATTTAAAAGTTCAAAACTATTATGCGACAAATGCGAGCGATAGAAATCTTGAAGCGACAAAGACACACGTATACATAATCGCATTCTTTCATTCACGCTTTGATGAAGATAAGTAAGAGCCCAACCTCGCATCGTTATCTTCAACAGAAGAATTCAAAAATTAAATTATATATAACTACCATAATCATCATTCTACTACTGACTCACTTTTGCGTTAACAATTTTCCTGCGTGTAACTTTGTACAATTAGGATATGAAGATTTGGGGGCGGAAGAAGAAGAATATACGCCAAGGTGCTCATGCTGTAATTTATGATTTGTAACTTCGTTTTGAAAAGGAAAAGTTTGTAGACAGTACGAGGGACAGTGTAATGCAATGTATGTGTTGTATTCTCATTCAATACGGGGAATGGGTATTTCATGCTTTTAAAAAACCTGGGGGCCGCATATCTTCCACAGGGGACTCTTGATTCCATGAGGCACATGAAAGTACGAGGGTAAGCCATATTTACGGAGTAGTCGTAGGGAATACGTGCAGAATTATACGTAGGATTGTTTTCTGCATAAAACATATCCATATCATTTCGTCGGTACATTAAGGAACAATTAGTGAGGTTGTGGGGAGAGCGTTTACTTGCAATAAGGTGTGTGTATAATGCTATCGGTATTTATGAAGCAGTTCCTTCCTTTTGCAAGTCCACTGTGAAGGCTCCTTTGGTCGTGAGACGTTCTTGTAACTGTAACCTCTCCTCCTGTTGTTGAAGAGTCTAATCATTCATAAAAACCTAGTTCGAATAATTTACTCACTAACAGAAAGAAGGTGAACGAGAGACAAGGAGCAACGAGAAGGATTTCAAAACCGGTTAGTTGGTAAAGTTCACTGCGACTAGTTCCTCATACTTCGAAAGAGTCTTTTGCCATTTCACTCTTCAACTAAACCTCTTGCCATTCAGCACGGATATTGGAATCTCTTGAAAAAATTGTGATTTTTGAAAATCCTACAAAGTAATTCAAAAAGGGTTTTCAAAAAAGTGAAAAGTGAGTTATACACACACACAAACAAGCAAGCAAATATATCCTTCGTCTATTCTTTCCAGGGAAAAGGACAACTACATTTCTAGGTAAGGAATTTAAGACAATTTCACACTTGGACACTCACTCAAGAGACATTTTGTAATTGGGATTTAGGTTGATTTATTGTTATTAGCCTCATATAATTTCATTCAACGGGTTTCATGCATCAAGAACCTTTTTCTTAATGTATTCATTGCCCGTCATCTTACGTACTAAAAGACTTCCTACTCTACAGATCTGCTTTTAGATCAAACAATTGGACAAGGGTCATAAAGTACAAGCATGGATTATTACAAATTAAGAATATGACCAGGGAACAATAATTAAGTAGCAAAAAATCCATTTAGATTTAACACCTGAAATATCTCTCTGTATGAAAAGACCACATGGGGTGAAGAGATGAAAAGGCTTTCGACCATGTTGAAAGATGAAATAGATTGGTGAAGGGGAATAATATTACGATATAGTCTTGCCCAAGTGGCTCTCTTCTTTTGAGACTCACAGAAAGAAAGGAGAATGAGATGCACACACAGTGAAAGCATTTTTATCATCTTTGCTCGTACAACATGATCTTTGTTCATTTACAATATGAAATCTTTCTCGTATGCGCATACATCATATGACTCGCGTAGTGTAAAAGGTAACTGTACTTTTGTCTGACTATCCCTGACTTACTTACAGACCTTCAAAATGAACAGAAGACTAGGACTGACCGTACTTCTTGTGACACTCTGTGTTTTCATCGCCTACGCTTCCGCTGGAACAACTCAGACTGGAAAAGTTCGCAAATTAAAAGCCAGATCGTCGCCTGCAGTTGTAAAATCAGAAGCTGATAAGAAGAATGACTCAACTTTCGACACGACTCGAGCTCTTATCAAAACTGCTAAGGCTTTGGCTCGATCCCATTCGACTTCTGAAGTTTTGACTCTCAACCTGACCAATCTCCTTATCCTTGTTGTCCTCAAAGCCATTATTTTCGGTATCGGACTCTTCTACTTTGGAGGAGTTAGTTTCAAGGGAGGTCATGGAGGAGACCACGGTCACGGATGGGGAAGAAGTCTCGAGGAAAAGTCTGCTGGATCTTTCATGAGCCAAAGTGAACTCCTCCTCATGCTCACCTATGTTTTGGGATCGACGAGTGACAATTACGAGTGCATGTACAGAGTCGCTTGCGAAGACCCTGCGAAGGCCAAGGACTACTTGAACGCTTCCAACATGCTTCTCAAGGGAGCTAAATATGCGAAAAAGTGAGTGAACGATGGATAATATTTCATTTCCGTTTCCTTGCAGTTCACACATGGCTCATGTTGCATCCAACTACTATACTTTGAGTTTTAAATCCCAGGGTGGGTAGTATAAAGTTTATTATGACAGTGTACAGACTGAACAACGCAGGTAGCAAAATGTAGCGAAGGTTTGTCCTTCTACCCTACTTCTCACTTGAGTACCGGACTCAATTAACGAGAACTGCATATGTGAGACATATTAAAGAGTATTCACTTGCACTAGCATGCGAATTCCTTTCTCTGAGAAGAAAAAATTCCCACGCACTCTGTCTTGTTATACACACTGCTGGTAGATCCAATCTTAATTACAATCTGATAAGTATACGCTGATTATTCTGAATAACAGACGGATTTATCGTTTAAAAAACATAGGCTACGGGTAAACGTATATTATGTACCTGAAAATTAGGGATATGTGCAGATGAGTATCAACTTTTTAGGTAGTTCAGTTTGTAATTCAAAATTTAGGTAAACGCTGAATAATTTTATGATATCTTGAAAGAAGGCACAGTAGACGGAAAAAGGAATGATCAGGTAAAAGTAAAAAGCATCAAAGATCACGAGAGAGTCAAAGGTGTTTGGTGCGTCTGATAAATGAGAAACTGTGTCAGAGAGTTTACAAAAAGTCAGTCGGTCAAAGAAACAAAGTATTACACAAGAGACGAAAGAGGAGAGAGATGTGGTGAACAAGAAGTTAACGAGAGAGAGAGATGATGATGACTTTCCTAGAGAAGAAATGGGTTGATTGGTAAGGATAATAATTTGTATAAAGAAGTTTAGGTGTGTGTGTGTATTGGCCTAAACACCGGAGAATCCGTTAGGGTCAGTAGTACCTTTCGTAGAGTCTTCCTGTATTCTCTGGCACAGTCACAGAAATGAAACAAGTGTTACGATGAATTGTATTGTGCCCCCTGGAAGAGCCGGATTCGCAACTTTTTGTTGCTAAACTAGGTTCTCTCATTTTACATTCCTCTCGGTTACGTCTCACAAAACTGAATGCATCTTGTGGCTGGTGTAACCTTATTCATTCAAACCATACACATAAGCAACCATATTTGCAATAAGAGATGATCCAATACGCGATACATTAAAGGCAAATCTGGTCCTGTGACTCAATCTACTACACAAGAAATTATATGACCCCGATTTTAGTCAAAGTTGAAAATACGGGTTATTTCTTATTTGGAAATTGAAACTTTACATCATTCAGATTTTTCAAGAAGGCGTGTGTTGCAGTTACTTGGTTGCTCACTCAAAGGATGAGCAAACGTCTGGCAATGTCTGAACGGGAAAAGTTTAAAATGTAGAAACTCTCTTGACCAGTGTGCAGTTAATTTATGCGTTTGCTAGGATAATTTAAATAATGACAAGTAGTGGGCATATTGCTGACCCTGATTTTTCATCAAATTAATTTATATGTAAGAGACTTTCTCAGTCAATCATATATATATATATTCCTGGGAATAAGCATAAGCGAATATGTATGCCAGTTAAATGACCGGAGGATAAAAATTGAGAGTTTTTGGCGTGCAGGGAAAAGCCAAGTGAACATTTAAAGAGGGCAGAAAATTAGTTAATCTGCTTAAGAGAATAATAAAGAGGTGAATAATGTATGAGGAGAGTTGCATGACAGTCTGTGAACTCATAAAGTAGGCACATCTCAAAAGTAAATCAGAGTAAGTGAATGTTTTCGCTATCATTGTGTGAATTTGAATCACAGGAAGTTATCCTTTTCAATGAGTTTCCGTTTAAAAGAAAACGAATTAACTTGACTGATTTTATGTGCACACGATATTCTTGTATGAAGGTTCCAAAGACAAGTTTTTTTACTGTCTGCAGTCACGAGCCATAATAATATGTGACAATCGACAACAAGGTGTTGTAAAACACAACTACTTTTTCAGTTGTTTAAAATTAACAAGAGATTCTTGTGTGTCTTATCTAAAGAAGGTAAAATAAGCCGTCTTTGAGAAAGATACAAAGAATTGATTGTATTTGACAGAATTATTCCCGTGCAGACTTTGCTAACAAGATGCATGTGAGCATAATTAGCAGCATAAAGCTTGTTAGATTGGTATTCTTTTTATCGGACAACATTATTGCAGTTGCGTAGCTAGTCAGGAATAATTAATCGGGGAATGATGAGATAGCCTTAACACTTGAATGTGGACTACATACTACTTATCATCTCTAGTATCAGAATACAAATTCTAGAATCTAGAGTATGTATACACATGCACATTAATCCTAACCGGTAAATCGGTTAAATATTGTCTGACGTGAATAACATGAAGCCAGGTCAAACGAATTGACTGCAGGCTATCCACAATGCACTAAAGATACTGAACAATAACATCTTCAAAACTTAACCTATTTGTGATTTGTTTTATTTCAGATTTATCTCGTATAACCCCAAGTATGAGGATGTTGTCCGAGGACTCCACGACGCTGTCGCTCACAAAAAGAACGGTGGAGATTGTCGGGCACGATACGTCTGTTCTGACGTCCCTAGCCTGTAAATCAATACATAGTCCACGCTGCACCTAAAAATAACGACGTAAACGATACCAGTTTAAGTGCAATTAATTTAACACCATCTTTATACCAGGAGATCAGTTCATGTAAGCACATCTCCTGCACATCAAACTTTGAACTTGGATGAAATATGAAATTTTGTTGCAATTTATTATAAAGACGCGTCCACACACACGTTCTTTGAGTGAATGAGAGGGTGACAGATATGATGAAGTGCGATTGACACACACAATTGATTGTGTATTGTATGCTCTAAGCTGTTATGAATGTTTTTTTGTTTTATTATTATCCATTGTTGATTAATGTAAGGCTTATTATATGTAAACGTAAGATGTGTTTCCTCTTCTTGAGCTTTAGACGAGAGAGATTACAGAGGAGCATTCAAGACAAAGCTAAATAAAGCAGGCTATCTATTAATTAGTACATTTGGTTTGGGGCAATTCAGTATTTGCTATGTGGCTTATATCAATCAGGAAATCCAAAGATTCTTATGAGTTTAAATCATGTCAGCTTTAGTAAGCTTTATATAAGATGTACTTAATGTAGAGGATGAAAGTCTGAGTGAATGAAGAATATATTTTAAATCTAGTGTAGATAGAACACAACGAGATAAATGCAACTTTCTTTTTATAAAGAAACTCCAGTACTATAAGTAAAAGATGCAGGGATTCGAATCAAATGCTAAAAATTATATTTTTGTTACCTACACGCACAAGATGAGAGATTAGAAAAGTTTTAAAAATTTACACACTTTTTGGGACACCTTTAAATTATCGACTGGAACTGTAATCACTGAAAATCACAAGGTAACTTCAAAATTGCAAACTTGACTGGTGGTGCACAACAAAAAGAAGAGGTTTGAGGTTTCAAAGTTCTGAAGCTTTGAACTGTCTTTGTATAATAAGCGACTCAATTTTGTAGAAAAATGTGAAAAACCTTAATAAAAACAAGTTGAAATGACAGTAATTCAAAATATACATGTTGAAACGCTGGCATTAATTATTGGGTTGTTTTTTGCACATACATTTTCATTGAGAAATTCTTTTGATTGGGTTAGTGGATTGAATGCTTAATTGTAGCGAAGCCGTCACAATATACTTACAGGGAGGAAGTTGATTGACTAAGAAGTACAAACTTGACTGAAGATCCTGAAGATGATTTTGATGATGCAGCAGCAGCAGCAGTGCAACAGGAGTTTGTCAGTTTCATGTACTTTCGAATATTATTCTTACTTTTGAGTTTTGACTTTACGGTAAATAGGGACAAATAATCATATACACATAAACCTGAAAATCTTTTTCAACTGCGAATTTTTGGGTCAACACAACCAAACCAAAGACACGATTAAGGATTACAGATGACGAGGAACCAGTATGGGCACTTTGTTGGCATTTATCTCATTCCGAAGTTCTTCAATAATTCAGTGTGTCTATCTGACCTCATAATATGATGAAAAACTAGTGAAGACAAGTCATGACCGAACCTTCTTCTTCTTCTTCTTCTTCTACACCAAACTGCATGCAATATGGATATATATATATATTCACTCCCTGTGTACAAGTTCAAGTTGTTTAATTTGAAAGAAACCTATAAATTCGTACACAGAGGATTAAACAGCACACACTTCATCCATCACGTAGTCCATCTCTGCACTTTTACAAAAGACAATAATGAATCTGAGCGAAGAAGACTAAATAAATTTTAAATATTTGATTTACAAATGTGTTTTATTGTTTGAATCTGTACAAGGTACGCATACATACTGGACAAGAACACTTTTCATACTTCATATACAGTTTATCATTAATTATTCATTAACTAGCTCTTATAATTTGATCATTTACCCACAAATAGGAACTCTATCACTACAACGTCCTTCTTAATTGACACGAGATATTTTATCAGCATTACATACACTCATAAACTTATAAGCTTAAGACTGACACATGTAATTTATTCCTTGTCTCAAAATACTCCTTATTCCTCACAATTAGTCACACATCATCTCTTAAAATTCGGTGAGAGTTGTTTGCTTTAAATATTTAAATCATTAAAATGTCTTTTCTGAAACTTCCCTTTTTAAACTTTACCATATAGTATGAATAAACAATCACATACTTATAAATACATCCTAGCCCAAACAATATTACAATATATATTACACATAGCCAGACAAACACACACTCGGCCAAACATCCACTCTGAAAAAGTCTAGAAACTATTAACTGCAAAAGTGAGTGCAAGACTTTCTAAAGATTCTTCAAAAAATGAATTCAATAATTTTATAACTCAGAATTTCTCTTCCTGTCTGATGACTTTGATGATGGTTATGATGCAATCTTAAATACCCATTAAATAGTAGATTTCCCTTTAGAAAAACTGAAAGATGATGCAAGACAACAAATATTCGTTCAATATAGGTAAGTAACATAGAGCAGACACACACACACTTATGGCATATGATGATGATGATGATGATGATGGTTGTCTGACACTTGGCAAACGTACATGCATTGCAATTGAATTCCGATAAATGTGACTGGCTACTGAGTCTTCATCAATCTCATCAAATGAACATTCACCGATGATGATGCATTCAACCATTATACAAATAGATAGAGCCAAATGCACTTCCTGCTTCCCATAATCTACTTACACAGGGTGAAACTCATCTTATAATTGGTCTCACTGCGAGAGAATGGATATGAGATGACCCTCATGAATAGTTGATTGAATCTTTATGAATAGTCTAAGCAGTAAATATATTTGGGTACAAAACCTTATTACCATCATCACATGAGATTCACTCTTTCATATTCTTCTTCTCATAATCTTAATTATTCTGCTGAACTATACAACTCATTCATAATCAATTGTTTCCACACACACACACACTCACACAACTTCATCATCTACTTTCTTATTTTAGGAACCGAGAGAGCCATCTTAAATAGAGTTTAATGCGAACATATACGCATAATATACAGTTTCTACTCTTACACAGATTTAAATTATGATTAAGTACTGAGTTAACATGGTGTGTGTGGGTAGTTTATATTCATAATTGGTTTTAGACTTTAATATACATGAATTTCTTTCCCCTTGAAATATATTAATAATAAAGTAATACGTGTATAAATGGCGACAGCCGTGACTTGACTTTCTTCTTGAGATGAAACACCGAGTGTAGATAGAACAATTCGAATCTTAAGCAGCACTACTGTTGCTATTCGGAGGAGATGTCGATGAATCTTCTTTATTAAAGTAATACTCGTGGTAGTAAAAAGGATATCCCGATGCATGATGAGCCCCTCCCGTTCCCCCTGAAGATGAAGCTGATGAAGTAGTTACTGTATTAATTGCATTGGCAATATGGTTGTTCGTGGACGATGAAGAAGATGACGAGGTTCCATTAGTACTGGAGCCATTGTTGTTGTTGTTGTTAACACTATTGGAATTGTTATTATTATTCGGTGGGGATGAAGATGTCACAGAAGCTAATGCTTGGGCTGCGACAACTGCAGCTGCTGCAGCGTAGTGACTTGAACCTATGTCTGGTATTGTAACATCGGGGTGGTTGCTAAGTTTGGATGATGGTGATGATGAGAAGTATTCATACGGAGAGCAGAGATGCTCTTGTTGTACCATTCTTCCTCCGGATTCATCCCTGCAGGCAAACCAAGCTTTAGGATTTTATTAATTCTGTTCTCTCAGAATATTACAAGGTATTTATTATAAGGACACATGGTCAGTGTGTCAATCTTTGTAGATACTTACCCATTGGGTCCTGACGGATTCCAGAGACGGCTGACATGTTTGATGCAGAATGGGGCATACTGAAAGGCTGCGTCATGGAAGGGTAACTTCCGGTTGTCATCTGCCGAAACAGATTATCGCCCTGTCATTCATATTACACGTCATTAACTTACACACCCAATTAGTATAGACGAATAACACAACAACACGGTAGCTTTAAAATTTCATTTCTAAATTAACAAACCAAACTCTGTACGAGCAACGATATGCGATGATGATTGGAATGTGCTTGTGTGTGCATGAAAGAAACTTTCTCTTTTCCTAAAATTACAATTCTTCACCTGCAACTCAACCACTTCATTTGCATTTCCTTGTACACAAATAAACTTCAATGATTTTTTTCATACTCGTGAAAAATGTTTGAACACAGGGAGGAATGAATAAAAGAGTGTTTTCTGCAGAAAAATATGAAAAACTGAATAATTTATTTTCTAAGGTCAAAGTGTAAGTTGAAGTCGGTATGGAGGTATGCTTTGCTAAATAGTTGTTGGTGGTTTGGCAGGAATCTAATTGTACGTAAAATGAACAAGTCTATGCAAAAGGGAAATTCTTATGCACAATGGGAAGAACTGCATCATTCATTCTTCTACACACTCACACACAGTCTACAAATCTTTTCTGATCTCTTCAAAAATTACATCTTTTGTCAAGCAATTTACAAGTCGGCAATCTTGTGTTGTAGAAGAAGATTGAATTGCATATTTTTCTTCTTGACTCTTCTGCGTCTACGTTGATGTATGCACACAACTCCTTCCTATCTTGTTAAAGACACGATATTATTGTAACTCGTAAAAGAAAACTTGTTGCTCATCGCGTAGAGTAAAAACCCATACAATTAAATTACTCCGTATATGATGAACTTAATATGGAAATATTGTTTCCTATTTGACTCTGGTAAACTTGATAATTATGCACGTATTGTGAGTAATATTTAGTGATTTATGATTGTGTACAAAGAACGTATGAGTACGAGTTCTGATGATGCTACTTTGCAAAAACTAAACCCAATTTCCTATAGAATGCACCATTGACTGATTATAATAATAATAATGTGTCTCACCTGGGGATATCGATTCATAGTGTTGATTGAGTTTATATTGGCATGTGGGTAGTGTTGATAGCCACGACTGGCCGTGGGATAAATATTCCTCATCATCGTTCCATTGCACGGGGGAAGAACTGAAGGGGCCAGGGCCTTTTGAAGCTGCTTCTCTTGCTTTCGATATTTGGCTCTTCTGTTTTGAAACCAAACCTAGAGCAAAATACATTTTTTTTCTCAGTGCCAAAATGAAATTGAAAACGGGGAAAAGGGAGAAATCTACGAGAAAGCTGTGTACGGACTGTCTTTTTGAATGAATTCATAGAGAGTAGACAAGGAATGGAGAGGGGACGATCTAGACTCTCGCTCTATAGATATATTTATACATATATACAGACGCGAGACACTTATTTATGCCTTAAGCAAGACGAAATTGAAAACGAGCAAATGTTCTTCAGCCTAGACTTCAGAGTATTCTTCAATTCTCATCTTAGAGTTCTAAAAAGGAGGATGAGGGTACATGAGAAAATACACATCTCTCTACTGAAAGCTACTCATCATGAACTAAACTGTATCACTATTTGACATGGAAAGTTTATATAAGCCATTATTTGTAGTAGTAGGAGCTTCCCAGAAATATATTTTGAAATATGCTGAAAGATTTGTTTGGTAGAACAGACTGAGGGATATGCTTTACGCTTTCTCCTCCACTTTATGAAAGGAAACTGTGCGGACATGCAATATCCATCATTACAATTTCTCTTATTATTTTGAGTTGGATGAAAATCCAACTTGAACACAGAACGGATGAGTGAGTAGGATTAGAAATTCAAATTAGCTCTCCTCTTTCTTGGAAGGAATCTTGAAATGAAACTTTCCTCTCTCTCTCTATCTTTCCCCGCATCTCTCTACACTATATAAAGACTAGCAGAGTATACTCACACGTTATCTAAGCTCATAAAAGCAGAGTGGAAATGCATTAAGGACTTAAGTAAGGTTTAGTTTTGAGAGGAACCCGAAGAAGAAGAAGAAGAACATCTCCAAAAGGAAATGAAGAGCATTGGGAAGTTTTGTTCGGGCATTTGGAGTGTTGTACTTGTAAATAAAGTCCATCATTTTCCCAAGAAGAAGAGTTAGTCAAAGGAAGTCAGAGAGAAATGGATGGAAAAAGGAAAGTTTGCCCAAAAGGAGATGGAGAGAGATTCACGGACCCATGAACTCTTCTCCTCCTTCCATCTCTTATTCCTTCTTCACTTTTCAAAAAAAATAAAAGCTATTCACACACACACACACACAATATATATATATATATATATATATATATATATATATATATATATATAT
>Ga0194135_10000470_pt1 | contig 23870 bp, 12 predicted proteins | sample LitLau_LLRF_2013_FD_134024 | JGI IMG/M metagenome (GOLD analysis project Ga0194135, IMG submission 134024) | Freshwater sediment microbial communities in response to fracking from North America - Little Laurel Run_MetaG_LLRF_2013 (version 2) | ecosystem: Environmental > Aquatic > Freshwater >... | reverse complement strand
TATTATTATACAGAGAGAGCATTGATGATGAGAATGATGATATCACCGTTATAATAAAACGACTCGATGAATGCAAACACATACAACACAATATACCTACTACGAGTGTATGTGTGTGTGTAAAGTCTTTGTTCACCCGCAAATAATTTGTTCTCCTTTTGATTAAACCCCCTCTTTACACATTTCTTCTTTCCAGTTAGTCTTCTTCCTTGTCAAACCATCTTCTCCAGTGTAAGTGTGTGTTTGTAAGAGAGACAGACTTCCCGTTCATCGTCACCACGATGATACCTTTTAACAACTGACTGAATGAATCAACAACTCACCAACTAAAGTATGTGTACAGAGAGAGAGTCTTCTTCTTCTTCCGACTGTTACACTACTGTATAGTATTTTCAAAACCTTAAAACCTTTCCAAACTCATGATCGACATGACATACCACACAGTACCACAGAGAGAGAGAGTTCCCCACCCTCTCCAGAGAAGAACTTCTCAAATGCCATTATGCAATCTACGCAAAGAGTCGTCGACTACTACTACATATAATACATTGCATACACGAGAGAGAATGTATGAATGGAATCTTTAAAGTCAAATGGGGATCTCTCTCTCTCTCGTAGTTAGTGCAGAGATTCGTTCATGAGTAATCTTTGAAAAAGATTTCAAGAGTATAGGTAAATATATATGTATAAGGAGGAGTTATAGTTTTGTGTGTGTGTAACTACTTTAACGTGGAGTTGATCTAGTTAAGATTATCACTATAAGTCACTACTGACACAACTACTACTACTGAAGAATTACTAGAAGTCCACTTACTTATTAGGAAGAGACTGCAGTAATGTGTTGTTTCTGAAGGGGACTGCTATCACTATATAGGCGTGTGGTATGGTATATGAGAGAATGAGTGTTAAAAGATGACGAGAGGGGAAGTCTAAATTTAAAGTTAAAACCGAATTTCCATTTACTTAAGTCAAACCACAGTCTTGTGCTCCTTTAATGAGCTCTAATGCATCGCGAGCCCCTTCCTCCTTGCCTTTTCCCTTTTACGGAAGTATAATGGGCAAAGTCAGGAAAGTGCGATGCAATTCACAAACCGAGAAAAGTATATGTGAGAAACGTCCTTAACAGAAGAATATATATAAGAAAACTTTGGGTCGTTTGAACGAGAAATTATCACACATTTTATCTTACTTACTTTACTACAAAGTCTATTCTTTTCCTGAGCACACACAAAGAAGAAGCAGAACTTGGTAGGATAGCAGAGAAAGATACGGGATGAGAGTGTCACTAATACTGGGAGAGGTCTTAAGTAGATGTCGAAGAGATTTTGTCGTTTAAAGAGTCAGAAATAGACTACACACACACTAGACTTTTCATATTTGGAGTTTTGCTGCTTATTCTACACGATGAACCTTCTCGTGTTAAACCTCATCTGAATAAACTTTTAACTTCCTAGCCAATTTGGAGATGTTTCAATGAACAAACGTTTATCCTCTAGTGACCTCAACTAACTTGAGAGTTAGTTGCATCATTCGACCTCTATGCACATTTTCCGATGGTACAGGAATGCTCGCAAGTATAACTGACGACTTAAATACCAAAGTTCGGAGTACCGAGAGAGTACCTCAGACTTGAAAGTACCACTGTATGATATTTTAGGAACTTCCGTCTCCTGCGTCCTGCGCCTACTGCTTTTTTATACGTACATCACGTCTGAAAATCAGATATGACTAATAAAATGTTTTTCCTATTTCACACTGCAAGCTAATCAAATCTTGAAAACTTTTTCGTTTGTCAGAGTTTTACTACGTGTGTCTGATCCTGCCTACCCAGTATTTGGCGAATCCTTCCTACACGACTTGTCTCTCAGTCTTGTCTTAACATTTAAAATTTTTATTTGAGTATTTTAAAAGTAGACTCGGCTCATTTCCTTTTTTCGTACATTGGAAGAAAGCACTTTACTCGCAATGACGCGAAGGGAAGAATAGAAGTAAAAAATATTAAAATAGGATTGTAACTGAAGTTGAAATATCTTCAACTTGGGAATGAGTGACTACGCTTTGAATCTCATTCTGATTGTGAGAATAATTGCGAAAGAGCCTTCATTGCACAGCTTTCTCTTCCGTCATATCATCATCGAAATTCACAGAGCCATTTAAATCCAGAAGGATTTTTAAAAGCCCCTTGTGTCATCTCTCATTATGACACCCTTTTTCTCTCCTCTCTCTCTCTCGTTCCAATCATGTTCTATTTATTCCGAAGTTCCAAGTGAAACTTTTAGCCTTTGATTTCATGTCTGACACTTCACACACACACACTCTCCTCCTGGGCCAGTATAGATAAAAACTCGCTCTCTCTCTCTCTCTCTCGTATGTCTATCTTTTGAAATGGACAACCTTGGATTTCTTCCGATTTCCTACAACTTCCTACACATTGATATCATATAATATATATATATATTGCTGCACAGCAATATGATTCAAAGAGTCAAAGTAAACTCTCCCTCTTCTTGACGAAGCTCTGAGCTGCCTTCACTTTCTCCTAATTCAATTTCATTCCCTGACATATCCATGAGCATCCTTTTGACAGGATTTAGTCACTTTTAATCCTTTCACTGAAATTATTACACAATAATTGAATTTCGCTAATCAAATCTTCTCTGGTCAGGACGAATTTCGTTGAATGATGACGGAACCGATGCGTCATATCAAGTGTATGAGTGGAAATAATGGATAATTCTTGTGCCGTAGTTTTTACGCTTTTACGGAGAAAGAGATGCAATCCCTATATATTTATATATTAGGGAGTGTGAGCTTTCCACAGAGAGATCTTTTAGAGTGTGGATTGGTGTACAGGGTGATTACAGATTTTGGCAGTGTCTCGACAAGAATTTTGTGCGTGGAAAAGTTCCTCTAGAACCGGAGGGGGGAGCTTATGCAGAACTACAACCATAGAGAGAGAGAGAGAGAGAGCAAGGATCATAAAACAGCGACTGACATATATAAAACTCGCCTGAGTGACCTGATTTACACGGATGAACGGGGTTTAGACAAACAAAGTGCCTCGAGCTGGATTGCTGCTTGTTGGTTGTTGAGTAATAGTTTGAATAAACATGAGGCACATCGAGAGATAGGAATAAGCTTCGAACACCTGTTCAGTTGTTTTAGTTTACCCAGGCCGTGTGTGTGTGTGTGTGTGCAAGAGGTGAAAGTAAAGAAAGTCAAGGCTCAAAAAACTTTCACAGAGGATTATCAAACTCGTACCGTGTAGCTTGTGTAAGCATCTCTAAAGAATGAGAGATTTTTACTAAAGCAATCCTAAGCCGCTCTGGACTTCAATGTACACGCGAAGATCGTGTGATACGAGTTTTGAAACTACAAATCTGATGTAGTGTCAACAGTCAACCACTGCCTATGCTTACTTTCCTCAAGAGACTATTATTCAAGTGTCACTGTATGGAATGAACTGATGTGGCGACTGTAAATGTGGTCCAGTTTTGTTTGAGATACTTTCGAACTCTTGATATTGAAATAATATTTAAAAATAGCTCGTACAAAGTTTATATATACAGTTGAAAATCGCTTGATGTTATTTCTTAATATGTTCTTTTACAGTATTTACTTTCACAAGAGTCTACGAAAGTCAACATTGTAAAGATAAGCCATTTCGAAATCTGTGTTGACTTCATTGTTCTGTTCAGTACATGGGTACGTTCTTAGTGCTCGTAGACATGGCTTTCCTTAATAAGGGATTGTAGGGAGCCAATTGAGGCATCTGTAAAAATACTCGAAATCTTACCTGTATATAAATTCCTTAATGTGTCGGCTGAAAGGCCAATTCCTTCCTTCCCAATTCCACGAAAGAGTATCCTATAAAAACAAAATAGTATTGACATTAGCATTTCTTTATCCCACGAGACTTAAAGGCATACACTATAGCCTATGCTTATTGATTCATGTGAAACCTCCATCCTCAGTCTTTGTGAGGATTAACGACACAATACAAATTGAAAGGAGTTGACACGATATAATGTTTTATGATAATGGAAAGTGAAAGTGACAAGCCATTCCCTCATAAACACTTTAACAGCTTAAGACTCGGAATAGCAGGATGGTGCAGGGGCAGTGTAGTAGCAGTAGTAGTAGTAGTCGGGTACGGACGTATTTTTTATCGCATGACTTGCATGAAGAGCTTCTTGAAATCTCTATAGGCACTCTCTCTTCTGTTTCATACACACCACAGGAAGAAGTTGCATCTAGATTCTGGAAGATTTGATTCCCTAGTTGTCAGTAGAGAAAGGGATGATAGTATGTGTTGAATGTGTGGGGAGAATACGGATTCACTAACAACTGAAGGCACATGGATGGAAGAACATTACTTGAGATGAATGTGCTCACTAATTTGCTCAATGTGCGATGTAACGATGATGGAAACTCATCTTGGCTAAACTACATCGCATTATACAACTCATTCTCTCAAGACTCTCTCTCCGTTGTCTGCAAAAGGGTCAATTATATCCCACACCATATTAAGGTCAGAGAAGGGTTGAGAGACATGGATAAACTGCAGAAGTAACTTTAGTATCAAAGCCTTATAGCACCCGGATCATTATTATTATTATCATCATCATCATCATCATCATCTTACTTCCTCAGAGCAACAATGAAGAAACGTAAAACGTATGTGTATGAGATGAGAGTGCTATTGTGTTTCTCCATTATAGAAATAACCTATTCAAAATGAAAATGCTTTCTCGAAGAAACAAGAAGTGCTAGTGCACTCTCTCACTTCCATATCCGCATGAACATGCATCCCAAACTTTTATTCATTGTATTAATCTTAACACTGAACACTCAGCACATACGTGTATATATCGTTCCGGGCTGATAGCTTTCTACTTTCTCTTGTTGTGTGGAACAAAGTACAAAACGAGATTTATACACTGGAAACTCTCTCTCTCTCTCTCTTTCTCTCTCTCTCTTGTACTTATTCAATAGAAGAAAACGTATTCAAAACTTTCACCTTTTAAGGACACTAAACACGTGTGTGCATTTCTCTGCTTCCCTTTTACCTTTTACTTCAAAGCATTCTTTTTAATTTACATTAGTCAAATTAAACCATACATAGTTCACACTCTGAACTAAATATACTAAAATGAGTGAGATCCCTGTAGCAAAAGGCTCTTTTATCCTCTCAGTTTTGTTGTGTCCGTAAGTGCAAGTGTATGTGTGTGTCTTTATGAAAGTGGTGAAAGTGAAAAGTTTCTCTATATACATTTCCCCGTGTGTGTATATAATTTCATCATCATTGTGTGTACAGGAGAGAAAGTAAATGTTGACAAAGTGTAGAGGACAGAGAGAGAGGAACTTTGATTTCCAAGAACCGGCCAACTGTTGCTAATGGGAAAATTTCCCAAAAACCCAACACATAGGCCACCACCACTTCCTGGAATGGTCGTTGAAATAATGGGTGCATTCATTGAAAGAGCATTGTTTACTTTTTTGTTAAGTGGAGAAAGTGACATTTCTGGGTCGACCTGATTGATACGCTAAGCTTTTCTCTGTATAAATCTGGGCTAACCTCTCTCTCTCTCTCTTCCAGATATCCCTTGGGATTTCTGTGTATATCTCTACGGCATTGTATACATTACTGAAATCTAGTGTTATTAGTGTTTGGTAGTGGTGTACACTCTGCTAAATGTACCTTTCTCTTTTAAATGCCCTTTGCTTTCAAGTCTTGCGGACAGATTTATTTATTGCTTGCACTAAATGAGGAGATAATGGGATAATTTGTGACAAGACCAGGTAGATTTATGATTACGCAGATTATCGATAATGGCTCAGCCCCCATTCCCACACTAACACTGCCCTATCGCATTAATTATCTTCATGAGTTCAGCCCACACTTGTGATGTGATACTATATTTGATATGTCCTTTCGAACATATATATAATGGCTACTATGAGTACTCTCTATATTTTGATACACAGTAAAAGAAAGAGATAAAGCCAACCACTTAATCTCTCTCTCTCTCTCTGTTCTCCAAGATTTAATCTGGGCCTCTGGGGTTGATGGAAAACTCACACAAAAAATCTATCTCAATTCCCACCAGAAATTATTATTATACAGTGAGCTTACATATAGTGGAATCTTTTTTAAAGACTTCTCACTACACAAGGGCTTTACTTATCTTCCCTCCCGACACATATTTATACTTCTAATGGTAACATTCCCCTATCATAATTTAAACAGAAAGAAGATGGTCTTGAAACCGAAAAAATTAAAAGATAACGTCTTCATCACGAACTGGAATCTGTGTGTGTGTATGTTTCAGACACACCATAAAGTGAGACTCTCTAAATTACGTGTCTCATCTGTGGAAGAAAAATTAGGGTGAGACTTTAATATACTTCATATTATTTTATATAGTCAAGTGAGAAAAGACTCGTTGTGGGCTACGCAGAGACAACACAGACTAACGCTTAATTTTCTTAATGAGCCATATAGCTTCACACTGAGTGATGGATTTTCCCAATCAAAAGATGAGAGACGCACAAATAATAAGAAACCTCTTGGCTTGGGCAACTCTGGAACATTTTATATATTCCTTTTGTGTAGCTCATGATCTGCCATCCCTGTTATTATTCTAGTCTGTATAAAAATACATAATAATATTGTAGACTACCCGTAAGTTAAATCCAAAGATGCGATGGTGTATGATAAATGGGAGCTTTGATTTTAATTTCAAGTATTGAAGGAGAACACGCTTTCAAAGTCAAAATAGGGATGATCTTCTTACACTATATATATTCTACACACCTGCGATATACATTATTCAATGTGAAACGCCTTTTGCCCTTTCGGCAGCTAAGGAAAGTAGGTATATTTGATCTATTCGTTTAGACTCTTGGTTTAATTTTTGAACCTTGTATGTATATATATATATTCTGTATTCATTTATTTATTTATTATTTACACACCCACAAACAGAGAGTGAAAGAAGAGCCCAGTATATTTAATGTAGTATATTTAATTATTTTAATTATTCCTGGATTCGTTTCAGCTTTAGTTTCTTTGATTGCACAACAAATTACGAAAGCTTTACTTACACATCAGAACTCATTATTCGAAGGCTTAAAATACGTTGTGTTCAAGTGTTTAGCTTCCCTTTCTACACATCAGTATACAACAACAACAATATTCATAGACTTAAAGGAAAGTTCAAAGAAAACACGGAGAACAGACAATGAGCAAGTGGTTGCAGTTCACCTGTTGTGTTGTATTTTACTTTGTGTCTCTTGTAATCGAAACTCCGTTCAAGGTTCTCGTATAAGGCGAGTTGTGAGCCTTCGTCTAATGTATCATGTCATTGATATCCTACTGTGTATATCAACTAACTTATGTGTATATAGTTGAGTCGTGCTTAACATCAAATACCTTCTGTTACGCAAAGAAACCATGACCTTCAAAGGGACATTATGAAATTCGATCTACTTGTGGTGTGGTCTGCGTACAAAAGTACAAAGATTGTGGTGACTGGGGATGTATCTATATTATTGTGGACGACAAAACTAAAGTCTCAAAACACAAAAAATCTCCAGTCAACTATAATTGCTTCTATTTTAGGGGAAGGTAGGTTGGGGATTTCAGATGTAAAAAACCAAGAACAAAATTAACCTTGCGTATACACACCTGGTGGAAATAGAAAGACTAAACAAGTAAATTACACGCATACAAATGTTCACGTTAGAGGATTAAAGTCTCTATGAGCATTTTGCTCATTTAATTTTTGCTTTAGGTTGAGTGTATAGGTTTGTTGTCCAGCTCTTTTTGATGATGAGATTTTGGGGCGGATCCGTATACATATATACATCGTCGATTTTGCAAATCAGCTCGAGACGCAAAATTATATATCTCCTTACCAATCATTTACTACATATATATCCCTTATCATATATCTCCTCAAGTAATGAACTTGGCAATAAAAGATGGTGAATCTTGTCGGCAAATGGTAAAATAGGTAGTAGTAGTAGCAGCAACATTCATCGCGTATGTTATTATAGGTATAGTTCACCCGAAGAAATAAAAATGTTCTTTCAATCTTGACGATGTAATTTGGCTGTATATGAAATAACAGTCAGGGAGAGAGAGAGAGTGAGTGATTTACACGAACAAAACAACACAGCACACAACTTATGAATAGATCATTTCTCTCTGAAGAGTAATTACGGCTACTTTAAGAACTTATTTAAAATTTAAAACAATCTCTCCCTACAGATAACACATAGAGACTTTTATAATGAAGACGCTTCTGATAATGATATTCATGTCCATGTATATAGTAAATTCATCGAAGGGTTGTATGTCCAATTCACCTGTGTATTAGACATTACAGGTGTATTGTGTGTAATATATAACAGGTTTTCCACACAAATACCTTAATATTACATGTTGATATAAAACACGGTGAGTCTATTATTGTGTTACATACAGTGACGATAGCATGCAACGGATTTAAATGGATTTGGGAATCGTATCCATCATAATAAGCATCATCATGATAATCTGTACTTTCAGGAAAGTCAAGTCCAAGTCGCCGGTTTACAATAAAGCCAGACTAGAAATATAAAAAAAAGTTTGAACTTGGTTAAAATGTATATATGTATATATCTTTGTGTCTGCTGCTGCAGGAGCGCATCCAGTTTCATATACGTAATGAGGGTAGACTCTATCATGGCAGGTTGGATGTGGTATTAAATGTAGGAGCACAAAATTATTTGAAACCAAAGTAAATCTTCTAAACAACCACCTATAGAATAAGACCACATTGGTTTCGCTTTGTTTTGTCCTCGTAGGTTTTATATACATAAATGAAGTTCGAGCGGATTTTTGAACCCTTTACTGTACATACATACACACACACAGTCGAAAGGTATTAGGAAGAACGAAATCAGAAATGTTTAAAGTGCTAGTTTTTTAATGTTGAATGTATCACCAGTCGGGTTTTAGCAGAGAAAACCACACGTAATAGTAGTACACACGGAAAGAGAGCAGACGTATATATACATGCATATAGATATGACTTTCAGCATGAGTAGCTACAGTGTAGAAACTAGAACTGCATTTCATCTTCTTTTGAATCCATCAAAGATTTAACTGAACCTTCGTGTGTGCAGGTTGCTGCTGGTCTAGTTTATTTAAGATAAAGTCATAGTATTCGTGTAGGTATTACCGGGTTGAAGGTAGGAAAGCAAGAGAAGGAATGCATCAATTATACTACACAGAGAGATGGTGAATCTCTCGTACGATTTTTTCTCACAGAGGTTTTGGTTAAAAAAGTTTTAGAGTCTTGGAGAGAGTGTAGCGCTTGCCAGCTGCTGTGATCTCTTCTGAGTATAAGAAGATCAAATAAAGCAACCCTTTCCTTCAAGAACTTCACCTTGCACTTGACTCCTTCAACTTTTTTCTTCCTCAATCTGTTCGTGAAGACTTTTCTAACTTCTTCGTCTTCGGTTGACTCACAGAAGAACTGACTCGTCTTTGGTTTTGTTATATATCTAGAAAATTCACGTAGGACTACAACTTCAATAAGCCTCAAGCTGAAAGCTGCTGCTGTTGCTGTTGCTGCTGATGAGATGCAAAAATTAGAAAAACTGATACAGAATATATTTTCCTCCTTGTTTCGCTAAATCCTTTTAAATTAATGCAGTTCAAGGAAGGATGATTGATATTCCAGGTATCCATAATGAACCAAAATGATTCAGAGAGGATATTTCAACACCTCGGGATATACATTTATACGTAAGAGAGATTGAAATACCCAAGATAAGAACCTTTGTGTTGTTTTACTATCATTTCATCATGATGATTGATTATCCTCTATTAAGGATTCACCTGAAGGCTACTTTTTGAATCTATCTCCATACATTTGCAACAACTAATGACCTTTCCTGTGTGTATTTTGTGCAAAGGATGAAACACACAACGAGACCACAAGACCCTTTTGTAGTTTATGCGTAGTTTCCTCTCTCTCTCTCTCTCGTCCTTCATTATTATTATAAAGCAGCAAAATAGCTTTGACCAGAAAGATGAAATGAGATAATTTTCAAATTAGATTCCCTCAAGTTCAAAGAGATCAACCACCAAGCGTTGTTCGCTGTTCTGCCTCCGGATCCTTCTTTGAAAAGCTTTAAAACTTTCACCATGTTGGGTAGTATACATGTATATGTTTCTGTAAGCTGTAATACTCTCTGAGTTTTTGTCTGCTCAAGCTCAACTCGAATTTGCTTAGACAGTTTCTACACTGAGAGCTCAGTCGACACATTTGCAATTTGTTGTAATACACACACACACACAGATAGACAGGGATGGCTAACTAAGCCTAGTAAAATGCAAGTTGATAAGCAGGTTCTGGGTTTTTGGTTTACGGAACAAAATGGATCTCATCAAGCTAAGAGAAAGCAACTGAGGCGGCGGCCTGGTTTCATTTCAGAGATGCTTCATTTAGGAACCTTTCTTTGTTGCAAATTATCCTTCCCTTTTGTATTTGAACCCAACGAAACTAAATGACTATACACACATACAGAAGGTATACAGCAGGCACAAAGGATATTCTACGAACCATTCGCCACACTACTACTTTGTACTACCCCAGAGGAGAAGGCAATAATAATAATACTATCCAAGAGTAGATTGAGATGGAAAGGTGAAGTGAAATGAGGGATGAGTCTCATTTTCTTCCATGACTCTATTTAAATGCATACATAATCATATCATTCATCCCTTTCATTATTATGATTGAACGAACCTGCTTTTACATCACGCCCAGTCATATTCTTCCTAACTTTCTTTCATTCACATGGACTACATACACATCCAATAAACTTTCTCCCTATCCTCCTTTTTAGACTAACACGGTTTACACATCTATAGACCAAATCAAATTCCCACTGTGTAGCTTAACAAGGCTCCTCAGGCATCTCTACAAAATCTCACTCACTATCAGTGTGTGTGTGTGTGTGTGTCAGCCTGGATTCCTAGTAAGCACAAGTATACCCATATACTTGGTAAGAAAAAATTCAACTCCAATCATCACGTCTTTAAAGTGTAGAGAAGGTATATTAAGTAAGTACTTTGACAGACAAGATGAAGGACAGTGAGCACCCAACAGTGTTGTGTACCCGATGTTGTGTTGCTGATGATGGTGCATTTTGGTTGTTGGTAGCATCATGCTGATCTCCGTATTCTGCGTATCTCATCAGATTAGATGTGACAGAGAAGATGCAATTTAGAATCTCATCTCATCATAACATTTAATATGCAAATATACATGAAATTGGCACTGTTTCTTTATACTTGCTGAGAGGATATTTTTACGGTCTGTGTGTCTACTTTTTACTGCTCCTTCGTAAATCGTAAGTCATCAGAAATATTATCTTCTGTGTTGACGTGCCTGACCTCGTGTCTTTATAACTTCTCAGTAAGAAGTCTTGTGTGTACAGAGACAGAGACACACTCAACTGGGAATGTATTTAGTGGAAATGAGAGATGATAAGGTAGCGGATCAATTCATTTTCCACGAGCCATAAATATTCTCTCTAGTTTGGCACCAGTCTGATTGTTTTTAGTTTTTAGAGTGAAATGTGACTCTCTATCTAAACTTCATTATCATGTGTGGAACTTATTGAATTGGTTCCAATGCTAGAAAAAGAAGACCACCGAGCTAACACGTCACACACACACACTTATTACTCATCTTGTTGATTCATCAAAGCCATGTAATTGACACTGTAAAGATATATATATATCTGTGTATTTCATAGGGAGAAAAATTTGTACTTGACGATAATTCACTCAAAATGCCAGTTTATGTGTGTCGCTTCAATCACATCTTTTAGAGAGTAAGCACGTTGTCCACAATTTAACGACTCAGCTCTCCTGTTTTTCCGCTGATGTGGCACGATTCTTGATTGTGGATTCGGTTACGAAACTGTATATTAAACATATGTCCGTTTATAATATTTAGTCTGTGAAGTCTCTCTTAAGCTTCTAGAGTTCTAAAGTTCTGGCTTAACACAAAACATTTTTACAATTAGTCCGTCAATATCCAGACAGAGCTTTGACACACCGCAAGACAAGTTGGAAGTTGAGAGAGAGAGATTAGAATTTACAACATTTCAGTAGAAATGCTTTCTTATCTTTTCTTATTTATGTGATCTGGTTTCACTTGTTTCTTCTAATCTTCTTCTGCTTCTTCTACTACTTGACATCATTCGTCATTTACCCGAAGAAACTTATCTCACATTGTGTTTGATATTTGATATGAAATAGAAGAAACAATTTCATGCAAAATAGAAATAAACTTCCAAATGTTGACTCTTGAAACTAGACACACAAACTTTGAGCTTTGAGCTTCACGGTGATAAGAGATAAAGAGAAACTGACTCACAGTCAAAGTATATACACATTACACAATGGATTCATAACAATTCTGAAAAGTTATTTTGCTTCTTTGCTTTACTAACACAACAGATGGTCAGATAAAAGTTTAAAAAATATTTAATCATCTTTCACAGAAGAAGAAGAAGAAGAAGAATATAAAACAAATCCAAGAATTCATCTTTTATTGTTTTGTTATTTCCAATATGCAAGATATAAGTTCACCACCGCGTGTAGCCAGTTTTTAACAACTTGCTTTCGTTTTTAGTCTATTGTATCCGTATGTACCTGTGCTCAAGGCTCAATCGCAGTCAGTACTACACGGTTAGTAATTGAAAATGAATTCCGGATTAATAACCTCGAGACATTTATTTGTTCTCCAGATTAATATTCGGTTTGGAGGCTACGATTTCACGCACGCTATATAAACAAAATGACTCACTTGGAGTTAGAGTTCGGATTGAACTAACAATTTGTAGTAAGTTAAATAGAGTCAAGTCTATATACAGGTAGTACTTTATACTTTATGCATGTAGGTTCTCTTTTGTGGCTAAAATAGTCGAAAAGTCATTATATGTACAGTTGTTTACAGTGGCAACGTGTAATATGAAAGTAGTCTGCATTCTCTCTTGGAGGGTATACAATTGTCCGTGAGGAATTTGCGTGTCCAATGAAGAAATGGAATCGGCAATCATTCCTTCTTCGTGACATATTCACAATTCATCCCACTTCGTATATTTCATTCAAGCTGTGAGTTTAGTGTATGTATAGTCTGTGTCTAGGTTTTTAACTCTCTGGCAATCCCATAAAACCACAAAATTCCTCCTTTCATGTTCCTTTTTCTTGTCTTCACTATTCAACGTCTTAAACAACCCCAGTCATGACATGTTAAATACCTTCCCATAGTTATCTAACTCTTATCAAATCAACTTTCAATACTTTTACTTTTTGCATATACTCTCTCTCTCTCTCGTAAGGTGAGATATCGTGAATAAAGTGGTAAAATTATTTTAAAATGTTGTTGTCACTCTAAATTATTACAAAGTGTACATTCCAAATTCCACGAAAACTAAAAAATTTAAACTCGCCCATTTTAATGACATAAAAACCTGACACACTTCTCAACCTGAGAGTATAAAGCCGTCAAACTACTAAAAAGAAAACTCATGTAATATGAAGAATTCCATTTCGCAAAAGAATAAAGTATAATGAAGTTCATTGCTAAAATGGGTTTCCTTCAAAGAAATATATAAAGTAACATGACACATGTAAAAACTTCCAAGAGAAACAGACCAGAAGAAAAGGAAGTCGTTATTATGCATATTACATATCAAGTTACAGATCCACCCACACACTCGCACTCTCACACACACACACGTCTATGTGATCTCATCTCTCGTCTCATATTAACAAAAACGAAGATATAAACTGAAGTTTAAAGGAAAAGTTTAGGAAAATGAGAAAAGTGTGAATAAATTCTACACATTGTCTCATTATCATTTCATTCCTTCCAACTTTAAGCACAGCCAGCCACACACACACACAAGGTTCTAATCAACTTCCGCAATTTACTATTCCCCTTTGCTTCTTGTAGATTTCTCTGAGGCTATAAAACCAAAAGATTGAAATGTTTGTAAAAGGTACGTACGTATATACGTATAGGGTGTGTGTGTGTTTTCTCCCTTCTGGACAATAAATGTGCAACTAACTAACCAAAGAGCAAGTTTTAGGAATACAAATACACAAATCAGTAGAACTACACTATATACATACATCTAGTTTCCCACTCCCCCAATTGTCCATTGTTTTCTGAGACTAAAAGAGGAGTTTTGTTGTTACATGTTGTCTCACAGCGTGAGTTCAAATGGATCAATAATGCGAAGAGAGTGAGTTAGTTCATAGTCTCAGCACCTTTGCATTAGAATTTTGAACAAATCCTACCCACTTTCACATTCCTAGAATATCCTAATAAGGTGGAGGAGAATCTCTCAGGTGTAGAATCAACTTTCTTTTTAGCATACGACAATCAGAGTTTTATAGGAAAAAACACATGTAGGTAAAACACCAAACTCACTTTCGCAGTTGGAACTATTCCACGGAATTCCTCAAGCCATTTGTATTACCGTACACGCGAGTAAAGTATAAAAAGAAAGTAGTGTAAGAAAAGTTTCCTGCGAGTTCAGTAATCCAGGAGCAGTCACTCTTGAAATCCACTTGCTGTCTATCTCTATTATTATTAGTCTAACTACCTCCACATACACACACACAAGGTCAGTCAGTTAGTGTATTTCTAAAAAGCAAAGCTACACACACGATAACAGTCTTATGACCTAATCGATCCTTATTTTCCTCACACGCTTTCACTTTCTTATATTGTACTCGTCCTCGTTACTTTCTGTACATTCCATGCGATAAATCTTTTGTGTCACAGGAACAACTATTTTAACGACAACTTTCTCTTTTGCCCGATTTCCTGGGAAGCACGGAAAGCATTCACAAATACACACACGAATTTACTCTCACGTACTTTACGACAGAACATGAACACGCTTATAATAATATATAAGGCCCATTCACAATTCACAAGTCCAGTTAATCCAAAGGTGATTAGCGGTGTAAACTTTAATACGCTTTCAATTAACAATATAATTCCCTTTCACTCGCTATTCAAAAACTTTTAGTTGAGGTAAACTTCTAGTTGTCCCTCAGCTTTTTCATTATCCTCTCAAATGTACAAACTATTTCTATTTACTACATAGATACGGTAGTGTGGTAACCTCCACTCCATCGTCATAGTCTCGTCACTCTCGTCCTTTGTTTCGACATTCAAACCTGTATTTCTCCAACCTCGGATAAATATCTACTCCCTCGTAATGTCCTAGACTCTCACAGTGTATGATCAACAATACAATATACATATATACCATTTCATCTTTCTCCACACCAAAGAAGAGGATCATGTGAATAAAGTCTCACGGAGCTTTAATAATGAAGTAATGAGCACAAAAAGTTAATGGGTGAGTTTGAAACATTTTAATTGCACTATCTGAGTGAGTGCAAAGTCTAGTAGTGTGGTGAACAATGTACACAATAGTTCGTCTTGTATGAGAAAACTATATACACTTGAACTCTATCCACATAAACTAAAAACTGTCAGCTAGTCTTATAAACACACACACACAGACCTCGTCTTGTTACAAGCGTTTAGAACAATAAAGTCTAGAGATGCAGATGAATTTGGATTGTACAAAAAGTTGTTCGTCTACTCGCACACCAACAACATATAACACTACACCAGCATCACAATTTATTCATTTCAAAAAGGAATTCGCTTGAAATTGAAAGTTGAATGCAAAAGCTTAAGCTTTCGAGGAACGAAGGGAGCATTTATTTAGTGAAGACGATGAAGTTCATAGTTAGTATCAAAAGTTAGGTTGATTGCTCTCTCTCCCACTTAAGTTGTGTAACTGGGAATGCAGCTCAATTTAAAACTCTTTTTATCCTATTCAGATCTTTAACTCATTTTGGAAAATATTTGGACAGTAAAAGTGAACTTGTTCTATTACTCAACGACTTGCTATGATGCCTCCTCGTTGCAACTTCTTTTTCTACTTGGGTCTTCGATGCAATTTATTTTCAGACACGAGAAGAATGCTGATTCCAATGATGATACCATACTGGACGCTATTTATTTAAACTCTCATCAAATTCATCTGCATTTTTGATTAACCAGGAGCTTACTCTAATAATAACAGCTTACGCATACATACTCTCCATAATATATAAAGTCATGAAAGACCAAGCTATAATTATTGTTTTATGTGTGTGTGTGTGTGTGAGTATACAGTGATAACGAAGTTCTCCAGGTAGTGTAGTAGACTTTTGTGTGTCGAGAAGCCAAGAAGCCATTAGGAAGTATATAACTAAGATTAGATGGAGAGTCCAGAATTTCGTCCGCATTATTATCAAACAAGAACACACGAGAGAACTAACTACGAGAAGGAGAGAATGCGGGCTGTAAAATATGCGAGAGTAGCGCGTTATCCTTTCATCAATTCCGATAAACTTTCCCTTCTCTGCCTTTGCTAAACCTAAAACTCTTTGGCATGTGCCCAAATATACAAAAACACCTTTATCGATTTAACGTGTCACACTTTTTCGTCCTTTTCTCCCGTATAATCCATTAAGGTTCTTGTTCTACCTTTTTTCTCCACCAGATTCACCTGAGCTCACTCTCTCTCTCCTTAATCCAACGCATGTGTGTGTGTCCTAGTAAAATCCTACTGTGAGTCTTGTACAAAGACGACGATAATACACAAAACTTATTTAAAAAGTACAAGTCCTCGCTCGTATCGCTTCAGTCTAAAAACCACTTGAAGTCATATTCTTATTATGGAAGGTTGAGTGATCGCAACTTGTCAAACTTTTTTATCTCCATCTCGACTTATACTAGGAGTAATTTCCACTTCAGGCTCATTCGAGACTTCTGCATGTAATAAGTTATTAGTCAGAGTTAACGTCTAAGTGGATAGATAAGATATGGCCACCCATTAGGATATGATGTCAGAAGTGTATTAGCATCATTTTAGTGTGCATGTGTGTGTGAGTTTTACGTACAATCCATCATCATTCAATCTTACTTGCAGCAATATAGCAGCAACGTTGAAGTTTATATAGAGAGAAAGAGTCAAATGGAAATTTTGGAAACTATACTTGAAGCTTTTGCTTAGTTCTACTCCTTTTGGCTGGTTTACATACAAAATAGCCAGTCAGATAAGACTTTTATATTTGACTCTAGGCATATTTGATTAAACTCCCGTTCCTTTGACAAACACTGAAGGAAACATCTATTAAACACGAGAGTTTGAGTTTTAATTAATTTTTACTTCAGGCAGCTTAATTTGTTTTTTCGCAGTAAAAATATGCAAGTAATGAGATCAAAAGTTTTTCTCAAAGATTGTACACTCCGTTAGAAACCTGGTGCTCTCACATTTTATGATTTTATGCGTAGTTTAATACATTCAAACTTTTTTTTTACTCAAATAGTTCGAGTTTCTTTTGCTGTTTAGTGTTTTCTAAAAACAAGAAAAATTATTCATTACAGATTTCAGGTAAGGAGGAGGAACAAGGTGAGTCTGACTTTATACAAAATAAGTCCATTTCAACTTCATTATTCAGACTCGTCACAATAATGAATGAGACACGAGACATGCGACATCGAAACATGATATCAATCAATCTTTAATGGGATTTTACGAGTTAAAGGTTGTCGGCTCCTAATTTGGTTAGAGAAGAAGTTGAGATGATACTAACTTTAAGAGAAGATCGTATATATACATAAGTTACGTCACCGCTATTAAAATTGTAAGCGAGTTATCATCATCATTAATCAGCTCAAAATGAATTTTCCTTCTTATATGGGTTTGCAAAAAGTATAAATCGTGAATTACTTGCGTGGTGTGGTCATTATTGCCAATATCAAATGACTGTCTTATCGTCTCCTGATTATCGATTAAAATCAACGCGTGTGGGAAGAGCAAAAAGTCATCGTTAAAAGTAACGATATTGTTCTAATAACTGATAAAGTTTTCTCTGTTTTATTTCTCTTTTGAAAATAATAATTAAGTATGAATTCGTTTCGAACGGAACCCACGGGTAATTTTCTTATGAATGGAAACATTTCCACCCATCATTTTTTTGCATTATTAAAGCTTGACTAATGACTTGGAAGTTGGACTACTAACAAGAACCATTATAAAAGAACGGAATAGAATTGAATGGTTTTGACCTGTATTGCCATTTGCCACTCGCCACACACACACACAAAGAAAGGAATTAACCTGACAAGAAAACCTCCTTAAAAGGATTAATGAGGGCCAAACTCGGAAGTGTTTTGATCTCGAATTTGCACGAAAATGTCTCCCAACTAGAGAGGAAATCCCTCGGTAAATTTATGTCTTTCTTCGTCGTTTTAACTCATAAGTCATAATATATACTTTCACCTGCCTCATTAGCGTATATATACATTCTATATATGTATATTATTGTATATATATCTTGTTCAGAGTTTTATGAACGTGGGTGCTCTCTTCTAATAAAGACTCTCTTAGATGAACCTATGTGTGTGCTATGCTATTGGGAGAGAGAGAGAGAGGTTTACCTGCACGCACTATTAAAGTCTTACAATTTTGACCTCTGACTTGCTTAAGTTTGGTGATGGAAAATGTGGTGAGTTCGTGCTGTATGCGTCGACACGCTAGAGCTATAAGCCGTCACTTTAGACTCCATTTAATCACTGTAATTAATGGCCAGAAGTTTTCTTCCAACAAAAACACTCTGTACATGGTTGTGTGTGTATTTGTACACTCAACTTGGGATGATGATGATCTGAACACGACAAACACTCGGAAAATTGTGAAAAGTAAAAGGAATTCCAACTTTTTCTCTCGCAATAAAAACATTTAAAGAGCTGGAAGACTCCATGTGTGTGTATTGCATGTAAAGTGAACAATTAAGATTCCAATCGAATCCTCTTCATTTCAACACTTTCATTATAGTCTTATTCACATATATACACATATTGCTTATTATTTAGCTTCCACTGCCTCCTGTGTATAACCATATGGTATAACTATCCATAAAGGTGTACAGGAAGGACGAACACGAGCGAGAGAGTGTGTGCATGTGCTTTACTGGTACAAAAGTTGTACATAGTTCATAATCATAATTGCCATCATCGCTTTATCCATCAACATCAACAACAATACTCATGCCGATGATGAACAAGTAACGACCAACGTAAACGCGAATAAAAACTAGAAATCTTCCAAGGTATAATATGTGTATACAAATATATTCCACCCACTTTGCCGGCTACTTTGCTAAACTTTTCCTTAAACGCCCACTTGAAAACTTTGTGTTTCATTTAAAACTCAACACCAGTCAATTTTTGAGTTTTTGAAGGCCCAAATTGCAATTATATAACACAATTTGACATTTACGTCTGTCATTGTCCGAACCCATAATAACTGATGTGAAAACTGCAAACTACCCTTTCCCTGGGAATGACACACGTCGACCGATTAAATTATAACTTATCTCTCTTTATGTTACATAACAGTATAAATGCATCTCTGGTTTTGACATGTGCGAATTGGTTGGAACTAGTAGTAGTAGTACAATGTACACGAGATTGCTCTGCATAATATGCACTTTGTAAATAAATAAAATCCTCTCTAAACTCCTTGCTACCAGTTATTTGTGCTGCATGGTGTGTGTGTGTCTACAACTACAACATCTCAATTTTGCCCCTGAGTTTTGTTCTCGCAAAACCATATATGCGAAACAAACAAAGTTAAAGAGAGAGAATATCTGCAAATAATAAACCCCTGCTGACTCCTAGAATTTTATTTCCCGTGCATTACTACACATTACACACACTTGCAAATACATTTCGCTAGGAAGGTTTCCTTGAATAACACCTTTTTTGATATTCACGCGAATGGTTTGGCAATACTTTTATGATATGCGAGTGCAAGTAAACAATCCCAAGTTTTGTGTGTGTATGTGTATAAAAGAAATAGAAAGAATAAAAGTGCAGATCTATACACACACACATACACGAGAGAGAGAGATCCTTGCAATCTCCCTAATAGACCATGAAACACTGAACAAACGAAACAAAGCTGGGGAAAACATAGCAAAATAAATGCTCCTTGTCGGTGGTTGCGAATGGTGAAAGCATGTTTGTCTTTAGACTAGTGTGTATGTGTAAAACACAGAGTTTCTCTCTCTCTCTCTGAAGGAAACAAATCAAAGTGGTAAAAAGTAAAGAAGAATATAAAAGCCGTAGAGGTGGATGGGAAAGCCTCGTCTCTGTTTTTTACTTTTCCTCACATTTTTATGTGCTTTATCAGGGACAATAGGGAGTCATATATATATTTCTGACTTTTGTGTGCATTACAACAACACCTACTAAACTCCTTCTACTAGTACAGTCTGAAGTTGTGAAAGCCGGTGCATTGCATGAGTAGTAAATGGAATCAGTGTGCTTTCCCTTGTGGTTTTATGCTCGCCCACCTCTTCCTTACACTTTCACCTAGTGCTTTATGACCCTGAAAGGTCTCCTCATTCATGACACCCATCTACACTCCTCTTCTGCCCACTTCCAACCTTCCAGAGACAACCAGAATACATGGATCCTCTGAGGCACAATATATGTACGTACGCTTCTCCAGATTTTATTTGTCTGTATACTTAAGCATAGCAAATGAGATCCGTGAACGCCCTCCTGGCCACCACACCAAATCAAGTCTAATTTATGTAGACGCACCAGCCAACCCTGAACACAACCGCACACACACACACACTCACTAATACTACATCTCATGAAAGTCCTAAACATTCCTCTGTGTTGTTTAGTCTGTCCTAGTGCCTTCTATATTAAACACCACCGAGTGTTGTATATGTGCCCAGGTCACGCTTCAATTGGTCCTGATCCCTATTCTCTGATTTTGGGATTCCAAGAAATCGCTCCTCGCTTTGGAATTCATTAATTAGATTAAGATGAAGGAAGTGCGTGGATTGGATTCTCTCAGTCTATTCTCTATCTTCTTCTTCGCCTGACACTTTGACTTTTTCCTTTAATCTTTCGTCTCTCTCTCCTGCGGATGAGCAGATTGGAATGAGTTTCTCTCTATATACCGATCGTATCTTTGATGTATGCCTCTCGTAACTCTTGTACAACACTTTAGTCATTCCAGAAATGTACTTAAGGCACGCTACCACTCGTACGCGTACGTATAGCAGTCAATAGTTGTGCCACTCCAACTTTCTAACTAATGGGACCAACACAGATTGAGGTTATAAGTATGTGCGGTCATTATGGATCGATAAAACACAACCGTAGATTGCATTTCCATCTCGTACCCTTGGGTCAGAGGGCATGACAAGGATAAGTTGGTCTCAAGCCGAATTCATTCGTATCCTTCCATTCTCTCACCGCATTAAGTTTAGATATATCCATTATATCGTGGTATACTCCTTGCAATTTCAGAGCTCAAGGATGAGAATATTGCTTTTGCAAACTATGTGCACACTTACCTCTGTGGATCTGTTGTTCGTTGCTTATTAATTTGTGTGCGCTTATTTCTTGCTTGTGAGACTTCTGCTGCTGTTTGAACTACTCCCGTCACCTGTTCTTTTACTGCAATATGCAACCAAACGGCTTTGATCTCGATTCCTGTAACAAACAAGTTCAAAGATTGAATTAGTTTCGATTATAATCATAGCACAACACACGCCCTATGTACCGTAAGAAAACAATATAAATATACAAAGCGGAAAATGTGTTAACTTGGCATGATTCACTTTTCGTCATATTCTTAATTAATTGACATGTCTAATTGTATTTGTGTCATGTCATTTTAGCTCTGCGTTATGCATCAAAAAGTTATTAGCACTGCTAGAAGTGAGCCCAGTAATGACGACGGGTGTGTGGCAATCTGGCTGATTAGAATAAAAGAAAGTGGGTGGCTATGCTGCACTAGTTACGTGTAATTATTCATACAAAAACATACTCTGTGTTGAGGTGTACGAGTTTGACTTAATGTTTAATTGCGTGTAATATGTATCGATTACATCTTTACTGGTTATTCGAACTTTTTCCTTTGAGCAAAATAATGATCTTTGGATTGTTGATAGCTTGAATCATTAGTAAGTTATATAGTGTTGACTATAATAACCTAACCTAATTATTACCAAGTTATAATTACAAATCGCCCATCTGATCTTTGTTGATCTTTTGTTTTATGAATATTGGATTGCATGTACATTGTGATACACTGAAACAAAAGGATAATTTGAAATACATCTTTGTAGCAAACTGTACATAGGCACAAAACAAGGAGCCTTCGTTTTCAATTACATTTTATGTCCAAATGTTTTATGTAAATTGGCTTTCGAATGATTTTGCATGTGTAAATAAATCCCTGAGAACAATTCTTTCGTTAAGTGAAGCTGTAATTACGAGTTAGAAATTGGAAAAGTGAGTATCATATGCATTGCCGTTTGCATGAGAGAGTGCTTTACGTCTTGCGCAACTTACACTTAAATACGTTCATTGCGTAATAATAAAGAATGAAGTAGAAGAATACTTTTTATACGTCTATAAAGACAGAAGGAGTAAACAATGGAATGAAATAAATGTTAATGACGAGACTCGTAAACATTCTTTTATTACATCTCCTTATCCCGTAATTATATATTTCTCCGGTTAACTAAAAGAAGAAGATTGATGGCGATGGGAATTTTATTTAATCTCCATATTCACCTTCTTCTCAGCAACAACAACAACGTTACTGGCTCTACAGTAAGTGTATGAATCAAAAAGGGAGAATAAATATTTTATGGATGAACAAGTATCAATAAAATGTCTTTTACTAATGAAAGAAAGCTTTCTACTTGTCATCCTCTGCAACTACTGTAAGACTTCCATAATAGGAATGAACGTATATCGTATACAGAGAGGTTGTTTTAAAAAGGTATACGATTTATTTCACTTGGTTTAGTTGGTAGCACGTCCAAACTAAAAGTATTTTTAAAGAAGGAAGCCATTTGGAAGTTATAAAGCTCTTTAAATCACAGACTAATGAGTGTGTGTGTGTGTGATGATCGATCCACTACTACCACCTCCTAAGGCTGTAAAATTGTTAAAATACACTTGCCACTTCAACACACACTTAAACGAGAGTTCCATCCGTGATGATTTAAGAGTCAGTTGGAACGATAAATAAAAACGTACGAGTTTGTGTGTATTTCCCATTTCATTGACACAAAGAGAGTGTATACAGTAAGTAATATTAGGTTGATCATTATTATTATTACTATCACAGTGTGAGAGAGGGTATATATGTAGATGAAAAGTACAAACGAGTACTCATCAGAATCATCAGATCAACCTTTGTTTGATTTAGCTTATAGTCCACCCGGCTCTCTCATATTCTTCTGTATGCCTGATTTCAATTAAAATTGGGAGAGAAGAGAAGAAGGCGTTTTAAAGGCTTCCTATTTTATTTATCTTCTCACTTGGTTCGTAACATAAATTTTGAAAGAAGCCTTCCTTGCTCATTTACACACTTTCAACATTCCTTTTGTATCAGTGCGTGTTAGGAATAACAGAGGAGAAATGCGTTTACTAGATATCCTTAGTTCACTTTATGCAAATTTAACGTTATTGCTTTGTGCAGTGTACAGAGAGAGAACCAGCAGAAGAATACTCTCAGAAGAAGACTTGAAAGGATTAGACGGAAATAATACCGAAATACTTCCTACACTGGAGGTTCATTAACACAATCGCAATAGCAGCAACTCCCGATGGTTGGATGAGACAACATAGTCTAAATTTTCATTTTTACTGTGCAAGAATAAATTGTAT
>Ga0194135_10000469_pt1 | contig 23892 bp, 9 predicted proteins | sample LitLau_LLRF_2013_FD_134024 | JGI IMG/M metagenome (GOLD analysis project Ga0194135, IMG submission 134024) | Freshwater sediment microbial communities in response to fracking from North America - Little Laurel Run_MetaG_LLRF_2013 (version 2) | ecosystem: Environmental > Aquatic > Freshwater >... | reverse complement strand
TTATGTAATCAGACTTGCCTTAAGCGGAGAAAAATGCAGGAAATCGAAGAAGTGCTTTTGACCTTGATTAACAATCTGTCTGGTTAAAAACTCTTTGGCAGTGACGGAAGCTTCTTGCAACTCAGCGTTAAATTTCTTTTCCTAAAATTCATGTTTTTTAAATGCGCGTTTTTTCCTTCATTGCTATTATATAAAGAATCGCTTCAGAAGTAATTCTGAATTTACCATATTTTCTAGTCGAGCAGAAGAATTTCCTGAAAACATTTCCACGAGAGCGTTTACCAGCATAATGTCTAATTTGACATGGAACTCTTGTACCAAAACCTTGAAATACTTGAACTGCTGTACGTAACTGTGAGCGTTAATTCTTTGCATTACGCTTAATTCAGCAAAAGGTTTAGTAAAGTCTAAAATAATCAAATTGATACACACGGATTTCAGACAGTTATTGGGGAGATTAACATGAATGGGACATAATTGTTGCCACTTACCAACTTTCATAATGCTTTTGGGTGGGGGGACGGGCGCAAATACAACCCTAAAAACAGCATCTCGCATCTGGTTGTCGATCTGAAGACGATGAATCTTCGCATGAAATTGAGTACTGTTAGGAAGAGTTTTGTAATGGAGCCAAATTCCAGTCTGAAATGTTCTTCTTATTGTTCTATCATAGGGTTTGATCATTTTCATTGCTTCGAAATCAAGCTTCATTCCTGTGTCTAAAGCAATCTTACTGCTGATATTCTCAGAAAGAAGTTTCTGATTTAAATGGTTTTGATAAGCCACCTCTATATAACTGCTGTCAAGAAGATCTAGTGGTTTGAAGCGTTTGTGTTTTCCTGGTTTACAAATTTCCCAAATAATTTCGGAGCTTGCAATTCTTATATACAGAAGTTCCTTCAGCGCTTGGTTATCCACCAAAGAAATTCCTATGCCTTGTAGCATGAAGATATATTCTGCAGTGGCGACTTCATTTTCACGTGCTGCTTGAAGGTAGCTGGCTAGTTCTACGTCATAAGTAAAAAGAAGCACTCGCTGAAGGCCATCAAGGAAACTTATCCAGTAGTAAGTCGTTTCGCCTCGGACACTTCTAAATGTAAAAGTCCCAAATCCATCAGAATAAAGTTTATCCTTTCCTTGTGGTTTTTTCTCAGCTCCAACTGAGCTCCAAAGTAGCGTCCTTTCACCCACGGGTTCCTTCCATGTGAACAATTTACACATCCGAGGCTTTAATATGAAGACATCTGTAAGTCCCTGTTCACTTATTTCAATCTTGCAATCTTTAGTTCCATTTACAAGAAGAACTGGGGCTTGTCCAGGAACAAATTCAGAGAAAGTAATAACGGTCTTTTGATCAGAAAAGTGAATATCAACATGAAGTCCACCGTGACAATTATTCAACTGGAGAAGCGTATGCCGCACACAATCATACCGGAAAGCTTTAGTTTCTTGACTTTTTGCCCTTTTTGAATGCAGCGTGGCAATCAAACGAGCGTCGGTACTCTCAGGCCAAAAAGGAATACAGGAGTTGGGATCGACAGGAATGACGTGGTCAGGCTTTTCAGCTTCTTTCACAGAAACCAGGAAAGTACATTGGTTGACCAGAAAGAAGCGAGGAGTGAATATCACATACTTAGTCAATCCCCAAGAACTTAGTTGAATTTCTACTCCCAACTGGTAGCTGTGAAGTGGGGACTTGCATTTTACTGAGCCGCTACTTCCGGCCACATCTATGGAAAACTTCTCTGACCAATCCGTGCCTTCTATTGGTAGCTTAAAATCCTTTACTTTTACACACGCATCTTTCTTGGAGAAAAATGCTTTTCCAGGGAAAGAGAAAAGTATCGGGTCTTCCATTTTCTTTGGATGTTGTACTTGAATACTTGACCTGTCGTTTCCTCGGTAGACGAGGTCAACTCCTGTTCGATTGATCATCCAGTACGGTATATAAACGTGCCACGTAATTTCATTCTCTACCTTTTCTCTGTGTATTCCAACTGTCAAAACTTCGCTTCGTTCTGACTCAGATTTAAATGCCCAGTGGGTTAAATCTGGTGTATTTGGGAGGTACTCAATGATTGAGGCCCATGATGTGCCGTGGTAATTAAGGATTCTCATGGTCAAACTGCAACAACCGCCTTCGCTTACTCGAACATCTGTAACATTTATAGTGCTGCCTTTTCCTGCTACATGCATCTTACTGTTGACGTGATGGGCAATAACACCGATGGACACCGGGAGCAGATTATTGACCAAGAGCGGAGGTTCTAAGTATATGTAGCAGCACTGGCTCACCAAGTTCTTTCTGTTGGTCGACTCGTGAAGAGCTTGCTTTGCTTCTCCAATAACTTTCATGAAGAAATTCCTCGTTTTCCCTCCAGCGTCTGGTTTCAAGGATTCGCATCTTAGTTCAGCAATCTTTTTTACTTCCTTGAGAGCTACGTTCCAACTGAAGGACTCTGTTGAGATCGAAAATCCAAATGGAGCGAAGAAGATCTCTCCAGTTCGAGTGTATGTATTCGGAATGGGAAAATTGAACTTTTGTCCTGACTGAGCTGTTCCAGCAAGGATTGCACACGTTCCTGAATCGTCTTTATAGTAAACATCAACGTCAACCTTGAGATCGTTCATTATTTGGACTACTCCCCGAATCGAGACTATTTTTGAACAATCCTTCACCCAAATGTCACAGATCAACCCTATATGCCCATGGTGACGTTTTTGCAAAGGGTAGTACCTTTGACAAGCTCTATTTACAGGTATCTGTCTCTTAAATCCATAGTCAGGAACTTCAACTGTCAACATCCTCTCTTCTTTTCCTTCTTGTTCTCGCAAAACTGAAGCATGATGTTTTGTTTGATCTGAACTTTCAATCAATGTCAAATTAACAGATGTTCCAGCTTTAAGCAGACATTGTTCATATTCAAATCCTTCCTTGTACAGAGTGAATGATGTGGGTATCCCCTTTTCTTTCACATGAAGTATAATATCCATTCCAGTATCATTATAAATGCAGTACGCTGCAGTAGATACTGCCTTTTGTGACACAAGATTCTTGGTTGCTGCCTGGAAGTCATCTCTAAGAATTTCTACCACTTCCAAAGCCGTTCTAGTGACTGTCAGTTCTATAAGCTCTGTCGATTCCAGCGCAATTGAGATATATGATCTTCCTATAACAGTAGGCAGCTCATCTTCTCCACTTTGTCCAGCGAGTGGATTGGCTCGGGAGGAATATTCAACGAGGATTTCCCATGGCTGATGAGCGATTTTCCCATGATGTTTAGTTTCAATAGGTTCCACCAAGAATTCCCAAAGCCCATACGTAGCATTATAGTATGCTGCTTCCAGCTTCATTCTGCCTTGCATTGCCAGGTTAGTAGTCCAATCGAACACTTGCAAATCGATGTCTGTTTCAACCAGCAACATTGGCATTGTATTAGTGCCCATCCCAGTTTCGAAAGTGAAAACGATAGCACCCGACTCCATAATAAGCCTTTGGTTGATTTTCAAAGTGTTTCTGTATAAATCGGCTCTGTCTTCTTGCTCTTTAAGGGCTTCAAGTCCAACTTCAACAGAAGCATCTGGATTTAGAAACCAGTAATTTTGCCCGTCAACTTTCTTTTCCAGCCACAAATCACTATAGTCCTTTTTCTCCTTCTCTGGTTCTGACCCAGACGTCACTATATTCACAGTTCCCATTATCTTTAAGAGAAGCTCGAGAGTTCCAGCTGTCATGCGAATGAAAATATCCGAAATGTTGACGTCTATCATTGTTCCCGAAGCTTCGGACTGATTCATGATGAGGTTAATAGCAGTAGGAGAAATGACCTCAGCCACATTTTCATGCCGGTTATCTATATTGTATCGGCAAGTACATAACTTAAAATTATCCACAACTCCCATCATATTCGATCGTCCAGAAACAGTAGATTGGTTGAGAGATACTTCACAATGTAGAAGTAAAGCATTTGATGAGACTGACTCCATTGACTCGACTAGGATGATTTCGGTTTCATTGAAATTATACAATCCTTTAAAGAACTGCTCTGGTAATTTGTCTGCATCCGGAACTTCGAGTCCCACAGCTACTTCAGATTTCTCAGTTGTCGCTTCCCGTATAGGTTTGGGGTCCCCCATGATGGGAAATTTTTCGTGCTTTGTCTTTAAATCAGGTTTAACCGCATCTGGGTTTTCTGGCCGAGAAAAGAAGTCTATTATTTGAAGTAAGTAATCCAGACACAGAACTATTGTGATGCTCGTGGTTTCCAACAGCATCATCGTCTTGACCAAATTTTCATCCACCTCAACAGTGAAGTTGAACCTTGCAAGAACCTTTTCAGTCATTTCCTGTTCGAGCCCTTCTTCAGTAAGAAATATTTTTCGCTGAATCAAGTTCATCACAGCTCGTTTCCCTGGTCGGATATCTTTTAGGGTAACATCTTCGAGGGTTATGGGGCATATCATGCTACCATTCGTCCAAGTCTCGAACTTCACTCGAACGTTGACTATCATGAAGTCTGCAAACCCAGTTGATTGTTGTCTCTCTACTCGACCTGCATGCTCGTCAAGTCTTAAGGTTCCTTTTTGATACATAATTACTCTGAGTGATGGGAAGTAAAGCTCTACTTTGATAGTAGGAAACACAGGTTCCGGTTCGGGCTGCGGAGGTACTATCGTTTCAATTGAAGAGGGATCAGTAATACTGGTGTCACTATCAGTAGCCTTCAGCTCTTCAAGCGCATCCACAACTGACTTCATGTTCAATGGGCCTTTATTGTGTGTTGGTGATGAACTACCGCTTCCTCTCCCAGCAACGACACTTGCAGCTGCAAGTTGCATCTTACCCTTAGCAGTCAAAGCCTCCTCCTCTTTCCGGGGTTTGGAAGCCTTGGCCACAGCCGGATCTTCTGGCGGTTTATAAGCAATATTCTCCATCAATGTAGCCATAAGCACGTCGTAGTCCTCATTACTAGCTCGAATGTGAGTTTTCCGCAAAGTGCCAACCAAATGTATATTTGGGACTTCATGGTACCAGTCCATGGAAAGATTCCGTTCCATCGTGAGTTTAAAACTGACTGGATCCAAAATTAAAACTTCTGACTGGAAGGTTAATCTAGCCGGGTCGTAATGAATTCTAGACAATCTCATGTTAGTCAAATTGATATCCATTGTGTCCATAATCGCAGGTGTACTGAGCTGCGACACAAACGTTTTCACAAATCTGTTGCGCAAAGTCAGAATTCCCAAGTCAGCAAGAAGACCTTGCTGGCTTGTTTCATTTCGAGGAATGTAAATGACTGGAGCATTTAATATGATGTCGATAACTATTCTTTTTGCTGACTTGTATGCATGTTCCATGTTCCCCTTCGCTGCAGCAGCAGCAGCAGCTGATGCATCAAGTACTGCTTCCCTCGCTGTGGCGAAGTCGTTAACAAACGCCAGAACTTCATTGATAATTTTTGCAAAGTAGAATATTTTCGGACTTCCAGTCTCTATTTTAACTGACATATCGTGCTTATCCATATCTAAAAATGCAGGTCCTGAGGTTCCATCTTCAAGCATAACCACATGGATGGAGACTACCTTGTCTGAATCGACAGCTAACACTTTTTTGTAAATCGAATACGGGTTTAAATTCAAGACTTCCAAGTTACACAGATCCATAAATATAACATTGCGACCAAGCCGTTGTACCATAGAAAACTCCAGCTTTCTAAGTATAGCCATGATTATGTTTTGCTTTTCGTACGAGAGTTGAACTGTCAGGCTATCCATTTTTGCATCAATTTGCAGAATTATGTCATTCGGATCCGTCACTTTTTTAGCTACGGCCCTTCGTGTAGCTTCTATTCTGGAAACTGAAAGTTAAATACATAAATTTAATTTAACTTCTGACGAAGACACAGCTTAGAATCAAGAGACTCTTTCATACAAATCTAGTGAAGTTTGCCAATAATAAACTATTGAGTTCTATTGAAGACTTACTTCGTCGGCTAAACTGACGAGTAGCTCTGCTTCGATTGCTAGCTGATGATGAATGTGAGTCTACCGACTCCCTATCAGGACTTTTGGATCCTCGAACTACTGTGCTTATTCCCATTTTAGACGCAGTGCTGGCAATTTGAGCAGAAGTAGCGATCTGTTCACCAAGCTTGATAATAGATTGGAGAGCTTCGTAATGCAATATCACGTCCAAACTGGACACGTCAACTTCGAGTCTTTGCTTGATTTCAGTAGTTAGTGCAGGTGGGCAGTCTGGAGAGATCTAGTTTCAATTTTGATTTCATTATCGTGATCCATAAGAGTGAAAATTTATGCTCATAGTATTCTATTCATACCGAAAACACGTGTAATTTGAATAGGTGCTTGTTAATTCCCTCAGTCATTGGTGTTTTGAGCAAATATAGAGGTCCCTTTCCTCCAGGTACCTTATTCTGCAAAGCACACAGCGTTAATCCACCTATAGCTAAATCTATTCCGGTACTAAAAGTCTTTTTAATAAGTTGGCCTTGTAATTCTTTCATTTCAAAGTCAACAAACGGTAATACTTCTTTGGATTCAGACAGTGTAGTAACCCGGATTTTGATAGCTACAGCAAAAAAATACATCAGTTTTAAAGCCTACGAAGGGAAAAGGGAAACGTGGGAACCGGTAGAAAACTTACAATATACTGTGAACTTTATCACCAAATCAGTAAATTCAATCGATGGCTTAGGTTTGTGTATAATTTTGCCATACGTGATTTTAGAAATAGCATAGGACTCAGCAACAGTAGGATCCTCAGCAATCTGTAAAAGATGAGCTGAAATTTATACGAGCAAAATAACCAAAAATGTATGTCATTTTCAACTAACCGTCTCAAGCATAGTATTTGCAGGACCTCCTACTACAACATCGTAAGGAACCTCTGACTCCGGAAATGGTAGTGTGAGGACCAAGGTAACAAGAACTGTCAACCGATTCTGTGAAATATTTAAATTTAGCAATGGCAAGTTTCCTTCTAACTTTAGTTTCGAGAAACGACGGTCATCAGGGATTAGAGAGTGATCCAGTTGCATTTGCAAATTATTGGATCTAATCAACGCCTGAGGTGTAACATGATTAAGGTCTGCATTTTGAATTTTTAGTACAGCTTGAGAGTAGTTTTCGCCTGGCAGTGATAAAAACACCTAGAGATATTCACACGTTTAGCTTACTGAGTTTGCTGGAAATAGATATGTAGGTGTGTTACTTGCTTACCCCGAAGTCTTGCAGGTCAATATTTATGGTATCGTAAGCGAATTTTTTCATCGCATTTACATATTGCTCGTCACTTAAATTTTCCTTGCCAATACTATACAAGTCTCCAGTATGCTTTTTCCTAGGAACACTTCTAATTTTCAACTCTCCTAAGTCAACCGTTAATACACTGCACTTTCCGGGATTCATTTGACCTCCTTGTGGAATTACAAAGTACGGTGCTAGGAGATGTATGTCAATACTGATTTCTCCCCGAGTTTCAATAAGATGCTGCAGACCTGACGCAGACTGTTCTCGCCACTCATTAATTGTAGACATTGCAGCAGCTTGTAGCCTAGTAGGCAAGAGTTATATCAGTATCAATTATTATACAGCTAAATTGATAAAATCCATGAATACTAACTTGCTAAGTCGCATCTCTGGAGGAAGAGCAAAACATTTGGCTAAATGAATCACTGTTGGACCATGATAAAGGACTTCAATTGGTTCTCCACGGACTTTTATTTTTTGATTGGCTTGATTATTGAGGGGATTGTTTTCGAAAGAAACGACTAGTAGATTATTGGATCCTTGGCTCATTTTAGAGGTTACAATTTTCACTGGGGTTTTGTGGAAAAGATCTGTCATGCCTTCTGCTTCTAAGCTTTCCATCTCAACGTCAACTTTTAATCCCTTTTTTATGGGTCTCGTTTTGATTCTATACAACACCATACACGCTAAATATCATAAAGCGCTAAATTGTATCAGTCAGAAAGACTTTAACTTACGTTGTTCCAACATTTGAAACTTGTAGATTTAAAATTAGTTGACCCTTTTTGTCGGTTTCATTTGCGTCTTGCACTGTAAAAACTAACTTATTAAGATGGAAATTCATGTCTATTTCTTCATACGTTTCTGGAAAATCTAACGGCAAGGCGTTTTCAGTATAGTCTATTGCAGCGTAGAGTTTTGCTTTTTCTTCTGAGGTCATCGCTTTTTGAAACTTTTCTGCAATATCGCCAATGCTACCCGATCCTGTAGGTTTTGAATCTGCGTCGCCCCCAAACCACCATGAGGAAAACCAACCTCCACCTCCCCCTTTTTTAGCTGCTTCTTCAGCCTGCTTGCCTTCTTTTTCTACTTGAAACTCGACCTGTTTTCTAACCAGAGTTATGTTGAAGAGGTCAAGTTCTTTCTCACATGCGTGTAATGATTGTAACACGGCAGCGGTTAATTTTTTATCGGTTAGCTTCTTATAATAAGCCTGAAATATTAATGTAAATTAGATTAGGTAACCTTTGTATGGATAAACGTATCCTTCCTTACTTCTGAATACGTCCTGCAAAGGTTTCTGTGGCGCTCTATGTGTTGCCAATCCCAGTTTTGCTTTTTTCTCCTTATGTCTTCTTCTACTATACATCTGTATGCAAACTTCCACCTATTGATACATTAGCGACGAAATACGTTGGAACAAGATTCAAAATACAATAATAAAAATGTGCTATATTTAAGTATACCATTCTCGATAATGTCCTTTATGTTCCGGTGAAGCTGGACGGTATTTTCTATAATGCTGAGCTCTAGCCATGAACTCCAGTGCCTCAATTAGCTCCATTATGTCTTGAAACTGGAGGCTTGTCATGCCTTTTGCAAAATGATTTAACGAAGTTAAGGCGAAAAACTTCAATAAATGTATTTTATGTTACCTAGACCAAGTTGTTCCATCAAAATGTCAACTGAAATTTTCGGCTTTGAAAATGCAGGCTTCAGTCTATCAGGATTTGGGGTCAAAAGAACCTTAGCAGTTGAAGTGATTGGGCCCAAAACTGAAAGAAATTCGGACGTAGAATTAGAATTGCAGTTAAATTGATGAATTAACTGCGAAAAACATACTGTAAGTTAAGTCGTCTGACTCTACTTCAACTAGATTTTTAAGTCCTGCAATCATCACAGATTTCTTGCTCTCCGATTGTAAAAGCGTAGTATCAGAATTCCAGTAAACCGATAGGCCTTCGAGTATTGCCAGTTTATTAACAGTGTGTACCATATCTGATATAATTTTAGGTATCCAATTAGCATCTGCTGTTTCCACATGAAGGCTTTTAAGAATGACTCCGAATCCAAATGGGCTTCTTGGTTTGGTGACTGCATCTTCGTATCTAATATGTATACAATTGATGCGGATTTGTACGTTTTTGATTATTTGTGTTATCAACTTTTCCGTAAATGAATCTTGTTTCGCTGCGTCGACGACTTCTACAGAAAACAATGATAATTCCATCCGACAAATAATACATAGCCAACTTCCTGATATGCTTTAAAAAAGTAAACTTAATGCAAAGAATATTGTTGAACAATGTAATACCTTCTTTCTTCTTATCTTTTTCTCTCAAGCGAGCTTGATCTATTCTTGCAAGTTGAGCTTGCTTCGAAGATTGCATCGCCTTTTCTTCCGCCTGTTCGTCATACTTAACAGAATACGATGGAGTGACTAGAAGAAACAAGTCCTGTAAGTTGAGCTCCACTGGCGATGTATACAAGCTTGCCCAAGGGATTTTTAAAGTTAAGGAACCTAAAAAGGACCGACAAAAACTGGATAGACTTACAATCAACCTAATATCAGAATTCTGTTCTCCTTACCAACTTTACCCACAACTACTTTGAAAGGCACGCCCAGATCATCCATAGCTGAATGTTTTATCAGCAGTTCGCGAAGTACAACGTTGCCTATAAAAATACATCCAGTGAATTTTGTAACAGTAATGTATTATTGTCAGTAAGTTAATTTGACTCCATTACCTCCCCATATTCCTAGTTGTAGTTGCGATGTATCCAAATTCTCGAAGTAATCTCCAACAAGCCGGTTTATCACATCAACTACAAACAAAACCATAATATGAAATATGGCAAACTCTTGATGAGCTCTTTACACGTTCAATAGACCCAAAAACTTACCAACAATACTTTCAAAAACCATTGTTTTTGCTTCGACTTGGTACCCTTTTACACCTAAGGTCTTCTCACCTCGTCGCTACTCGTCTCTACAAAAATACCAACAGTTATTATTAGTACATTGATTCGGCGAGATCCATAAATACTGAAATGTCAAAAATGTTAAACCTATGCTGTGCACATACCCCAACAAAACCAACTATAAAAATAAAATAGTCATAATTAACTTACTCCATCGTTTTAACAATCCCAATACAATCTCATGCTTATTGCTCTTAAACTACAATATGCAAATGACAACCCTGTCTGCTTTAAATGACTCACCTACACTACAGACATAAGAACCCTCTTCAGCTCCTATTCCCTTTTCTATCAGCCCCAAAATCTTCTACCACCACTACCACTACAACTACTACTCACTCAAACTCTTCTATAATCAAGATAATATTATTAGTAAATGTCCTTGGATTGGATCAACAACACAGGCACATAATGAAAATATCCTGCTTACCAGGTTGTGCTGTTGTTGACGATGGTAGGCTGTACATTAGCAGCCTCACAGCCTGAATTTCACTCCAGCAGGTTTCCAATTTGTAATTGATCTGCGCTACATGCAACGCACTATAATACATTTACATCACCACCACAATCTCGAAATGTAGAAGTCGAATTTCGAGTTCCAGAAACGTATAAGATAAGGGCAGCAGACTGATGCTCCGATTTCTTCCACCACTTGACCACTTATACGACGACGACGACGACTCTTAGGCAACACAAGTTGTCTCTAATAAGAACATTCGAATGAGACGAAGAAATGAGATGCTGATTTGTTTTCAGGGCAGAGGAGCTTGCAAAATTTGAATCGGGTCTGGAGAAGAGAAGCCCGCCAGTTTTTTATTCGCAGTTTTCACTTTCTTCTAAACAGAAACCGAGTTCGACTCGTCGTCAGATGCTGAATCGCCCCAGAGGCCTCAAAGGCCTACGAACAAGAAGGGCAGTGAGGGTTTCTATTTATTATGGACCGCTTACGAAGACACAATAAGAACAGCTTGGAAGTCAACTTCCATTGATGACAGGTTGACACTTCCTTCCTATTCTGTACAACTGTACAAGTGACCACAACTGACGATGATGATGATCCTTCCACGTGTTGGAATGATATTAGGTATACACGAATACACGCCAATATATTTAAATATGCATACGGAGCTTGGACTTTTCTTGCAGCTGTCTTTCAGAAGCTTACAATGATAAAAGATGAATGGGATTTCTGTAATCGCAGTAAATATTATTGAGGGATGATGAGTCAGATTATATTATACAGGATTAGTATATGTGTGTGTATATTTATGGCCGTGTGGGACACTTTGGCAGTCACATGCCTGGCTGAGAGTGGAGAAACTAGTTTATGATATATAATATGTTTTTGCGTGTTTAAAGATGGTTTCTGGTGCATATATTATAATTATAAGCATGTATATAAGGTATGGTAAGTTGTGAACGCTTTTTTACTGCAATGATGAAGAGAGTGCCAAGAAGAAAAAACGAGTCTGAGGAGAAGTAGTAAAGGAAATGCGTTAACATTATATTATTAGTAGAATGCGAGATGCATATTGATTGTAGTGCATATCATTGTAATATATGCATTGAGCATTGAAGACAATTTTATTTCAGTCGGTTTTGGAATGCATAAAGGAGAAAAACTGTATAAATTATAGTTAACCTAGTTAAAGCTCTGGACAAGAATTAACATAATGGATTTGAAACAATGTATGGATTCATACTATGTCACGTCAGGATAATTATTGTCTCATAATTAATGTGTACTGTCATACTTGTAAGAAACAGATTTCTAGTCGATTCAGTCATTGATTTGAATCGTTGATGAAACAATCAGGAAAAACTATGAACAAAAGAACAGTGCGTGTGACACCGGGTAATTACATAAATCCTAATTTGACAGGTGTTTGAATCAAATATTAATGGACAGGACCAAATACTGTGATAAGAGGAGAGACGCGAATGCCTGGGAAATACACCTGAGGAATGTCAATCCATATGAAAGATTAGACGCAACGTTGCAGCGATCAGAATCCCAACACCAACATCGAGTTCCAGGCTGCTTGGCTCCGAAGCTTCCAATGATGCTGAGGTCTTCACAGAAATGCTTGTCTTCAATTACTTTCTTCGTCATGTGACTGGCAATCACGTTAAGAGGACGGCATCCTTTCTCCAACCTCACGTACTGAGTTTTAGCAGCTGCAATTCAGATCAAAATTCCAATTTTAAATTCAACAATAAAAAATGATGTTATGAAAGTCCGCCGGCGGCGACTGACAATGGTTTTTATTGAACATTCCATGCAATCTTATTTTTTTGCTAAATTGCTGACAATAAATTATCAAACTCAGTAAACTCACTTCTTGAAAATCGGACGGGCTTATCCACCACCACCAATGATGACTCCGGATGATCTCGGGGACTGCTCACAAACTTCATACAAACTTCATCTGCTTTGCATGTCACGACATACCGGCCAAATCCAACCATACAAGAAGCTGAGGAACAATTTGCGATGAAGCACTCCAATCCTAACGCACCGTGTAACTTCGAAAGCATAACTGTTAAACGTTGCGAGTGTAATATTCAATATTATACACATGTTAAAATCAAATACTGCTTAAAATTGTTAAAATATGGGAAATACTTTTTGTTTGAAACTTACTAGAAATTAATAGAACGAAGTAACACGTGTTTGTGAGGGAAGACATGATAGCTGAACCCATAGTAGTACTACTCACCTACGAACCTACGATTAGTCGAAGACTTTCGAATCTTACTACTTTCAACGACGTCTAACTAACTAACATTTTATGAATGAAATGTAACCTAATATATATCTTGAAGATAGAAATAATTGTCGAATGAAAAATATTCAAGAGGGGGAATAAGCAGACTGTCGAATTTCCGTTTTTACGTACAGTACGAATGTGAGAAATACTTGTGAGGTCCTCGCAGAATTGAAAAATGGAAAGTACGAACACGAGAAATACTTGTGAGGTCCTCGCACAATTGAAAGTCGGAATAAAGTAATACGGGTAAAGTTTGAAGAAGTCTCAGTGCTCCCCTGTTGCACAGAATTGACAGAATGTCCATGATGGTGATGATGATGATGATGATGATGGTGCTGAAGGTTTCAGTATAGCAAAATCTGTGAGATTCCAACACTAATTCCACAATATTCCATATATTTCCAAGTGAGGAGGATGTTAAGCTATTGAATGTATTATCTAGTATTTTGTAGGTTTCGGTTCTCTCTGTATATACGATGGCAAATCAAAGAAAGAAAAAGAGTGCGTTGGACATTGAATGAATTCATCCATAGATAAATCAAGAGATAGATAGGAAGAACAAGGATGTAGATTGATGTCTTCGATAGAGAAGAGCTGTCTTTCGTTGAAGGTGCCTTATTAGAATTTTCCAACAAATGGTACATTATAAGCTGCGGATTTCATTTGATGGTGTGACATTTTATAACAAATTCAGTCAAACATAGAACCAGTGCGATTCGTTCTTTTATAATTAGATTTATTGTGTGGTGTATTACATGCACGCACAGCTCATGAAAATGAAATGCGAGAACTTTGGGCCTTTTTGAGAAATAGTTTCACAAGCCCTGGAATTTTGTCACAAAGTCAAAGAAAGACACAATTTAGTAGGGCTTTAGTTTAGATCACACTATGTTTAGAATCAAAATAGTTGATTATATGCGTCAAAAATTCCATTACACAGCATTTGTCTCATGATATTTACATGACCTTATTGAAATGTATGATGCATAGCATTGCTATTGCTCAGTGAGTTTTGTTAGACAGTGATTGGGGTAAAATTGGACTCTTTACAAAAACGACCTCAGAAGAGATAAGATCTGACTATGTTCCTCTTCTGTAGAAGAAAACACCAAAGGAAACCACCCAGTTAGAATGCCATAAAGAATTGAAGATTTCAAGACATTAATAATTGCTGTGATCGAAACAATTACTTTAATACACTTTAGTACTCTTGGTTTTATATTGACTATGTTTAGGCTGGTCTGATTTCAGCTGGGAGTAAGAAACACCAAATTGGCCTATCGTGGTCGTCAAGCATTTGCCATTTGATAATTAACTTCGTCTGGTTAGAGTAAAGCAAAGGAGAGCAATGAAGAAAAATAATTCTTCGCTTCGATCATCAACAAGTGTAATCAAGGTAGACTTTAAACTTACTGTTGGGTATGCAGCTTCAACTTTGATTGCTGTTTTGTAAGTGAAGTAGTCCCATTGAGTCATAGGACAAGTGCCAACCAAAAGGTCCTCGCATCCATTCCGGTTAACCCCGTTCCAAGGAAGCTCGATCCCTCCGATGATTCCTTGAACCACTACCCTAAGTTCCGACGTAGTTCGTGGATCTAAAATCAATTAAGCTGATCATATTCGTGATAAGCTACGAGCTGTATTGTTAAAATATAAAGCTATACCTGTGATTTCGAAATCAATTTCCACCTCATACGTTTCCCCTTTGTACAATATGCATGGGGGATGATTACACTTCGGTACGATCACGTTAACAGGGTGTGGAGCATCAATATCTGCTTTACATCAAAAATTACAATAGTACAGATTCAGCAGGTTGGTGGAACGGATAAACGGATGATTTTTTTAAACAGATCTGTCACCTCTACATTCCGCAACTCCAATAGGTCCTTTAAGATATGTCGCATTTCTTCCAGAGTCCTTAAGAATCCTGGCGTCGGAGATGGCCACAAAAAGCACTAAAATTAGTGTGAGAATCATTTTTAAGCACGGAGACTTGTCAGATCTAGAGCAGATTCTCGATTGAACATAAATTATACGATGAGTGACATTATGTTACCCAATAATGCACGATCATCACTGCAAGATAAATAAAACTAATGACTTGACATGATAAGCGTGTCGAATAATCGCAAACGTAGACTGTTCAGAGATTGTACAACATAATAATTAAAGTGATCTTTTTACGAATAATATATATTATTGTAGTTTAAATTATGCTGATTCTCACACGTATATAATAATATGCACCTGGTTTTAACAAAGTCAATAACAGCTTTAGAACCTGGTCTTACATACTTTAATTGGTATTTCTATTGTGTACACGTCTCATTAGCATTTGTTCAATTTATAATTCCATGCATAAGTATTTGATTGTATTGAGAATATAGATTATTATGATGTAATCAGTTATTGATTCCATGATTCCTTTATCATCCATGCACCTGTTGTTATATTTATGCCACTTACAAAGCACCATCGTATTATCGAGAATGTCACACTCCGCAAGCCATATCAAAATCAAAGCGTCTATCTCTAAATAAGGCTCGAATTCCTGAATCCCTCATCACAATTTTATTTTATCGATTTTAATTAATCATTTGATATGTTTTAATGGGATGAATAAAGTGTAATACGATTACACTTGAGCCTTTTGTAAAAATGCACCTGTGCGAATTGTACTTCATCATAGCATATTGTTGTACTAACAAGTGTTTTGACATGTTATAGTCAATAAGTCAAGTCAGCATTTACAGAAGGTTATTTTTTATCGTTTAACTGTGGTTTGCTATTTATAACACGTGTCTATCATGATAAATATTTTACAGTAGAACACGATTCTGCACTGCAAAAAATGTGTATCCATCTTATTGTAAAAGAAAAATCCATTGTATTGCTTTTACACACTGAACTACGCGTGTTTTAGACGTGGTCAAAACAAAACAGGAACGTTGAACTAGTTTTAGTCGAAGAGTTACAACAGACTGGAAGGAAGGTAGCTCAGTGAATGGAAGTTGTACATTTATTTAAAGAAACAAAAACTCATGAATCTTGAAACTTTACACATTAAGCTGGAATTAGACAGCAGAAAGTGGATGAAACTATTGTGAGAGTCAAGTCCTTGTTCCCTGGAAGCTCTTTCAGCTCTAATTGATGAAGGCAATTCAAAGTTCACAGACGGAGGAGAGAGTGGAGGTGTAATAATCAACACTAAATGATCCATCTCTTCCTTTCCTCGTAACAATAAAATCTAGAACCACGAGTAGACTTCGCATCTCACTTATTTCAAGCCTCCAGTCTAAACTGGTTTGTATTTCAATAAGCCATATAATATCTGCTAAGTCAATGTCATCATATCGTATACTTTTGTACACGCAAAAATAGTATTCATCTCATCGAACCAGATATACTTTATATTTATAGTAAATCATAGTAAGCGCCTGGGATCTCCTTTCAATTTGACCTTTTTGAAGGCAAGTTGCATTTTCTATTTTATAAATATCTGTTGGATGATCTGAAGAACATCTCGCGCAAAGTCTCACACAGACTTTTTGTCTTCAGTTGCCAACGTTGGATGATGATGATGATGTTGGTTGAAGGCAGAAAATATAAATGAACATTATTAGGAACACCACCCGAGTCACAGAAGAACATTTTGTGGAGTAGAAAGCAGACGGGTTGCTCCCAGATTTCCCCTTCTTCTGCTTTTGATATAAAAGGAGCCCGAGTACCAGCTTCCTGAAGTAGTTGAGATTTTAATGCTGAATGAATGTGACCCCATGCAGACCTGACATCGAGATAACAAAACAAACCATTTCGTATTTGCCATTTGCAGGCACACACACACACACTCTCGCTCTCTCTCTCCCTTCGCAAAGCTCATCTTACAACAAGGATTATCTGAATTACTTTACTTACTTCTCATAATCTTAAACGTGACTGCCCTAATGGAAAATGTTTATGTTATGCTAATCCTGAAATGGCTACGACTTTTGCTTAACAACAACTACTGAAGAGATATAGGTTTGCAACTTTGGCTTTTGTTATCTTCACGTTGGTTATGTGGCACTGTATACAAGTAAACTAGATGGTAAATGGAGTCGCCAAAAGACCTTTGACTTTTATGTGTCCTTAAGACCCGCCACGCTACACAACCATCGACATTATAATTAATTAAATTTCGTCGAGAATCCTCCGAATTTGGGGACCTTTACTAATATTGTTCATGGCTATGTCATGACAGAATATTTAATGCTGCGAGCTCTTGGCTTTCAAGTGGTGGATTGATTGAAATGTAAAAGCGTGTGTAGCTCCCTGTCTGTATAGTTAAGAAGGGACAGAAGATTACTTTTGGGTCGTAATTGAAATCAGCACTGCAGATTACGGACAGATCATTTTGTTCCCTTCCAAGTATTATGTAAATCAGTGTAGCCCACTCGCTTCCCTTCGAACTGATAATCCACTATAGCTCAAGATGCTTATTATGGATGTAAGTAGAGGCTACCCAACAGACCAGCTATTAAGGTATAATATGTCAACTTACTCTCTCGTTGTTGCATCAAGCTCATGGCAATCTCAAGTCTCATGATGATCAACTTGTCGAGGGATGAAAAGAGTCACCCAAAATCTCAATTGCCTTCGCAAAAGTTGGAAAACTGGTTTCCTCTCCATGTGAAAACCTTGTCTGAGTCTGGCCATGGATCATCATGATAGTTTCTGTTGTCTTCTGCATTTTAGTGACCGTGAATTATCGCCACAATGGACGAGACTCAATAAGCTCACGTGTGCCCTGAGATTCGTTCCAAGTGTAAAGCAATAATAAAATAATTAAATGTTTCATCGGAAAAAATGGATTTTACTCTTCTGAGTATTTAGTGTTTCCTGTTTTTTACACGATTATTATGAAGGAGACGACGCAGTTACTAAAACTCACGTCCGTGTTTTCCTTATTTTTAATTTTGCACAATGTGCGCAAGCAATTCAGGGTTAGTTTATCAAATGTTTGTTACACTATTGGCTACGATGATGAGTTAATGGCTCAGGTGCCAATATAAATATTATAAGTTCTTCTTGAAGGTTTTACTTTTTTGTCAACTTAATGTCGGTGCTGTTAGCGTAGATACGGGTTTCCCATTTGATAAATATATTATTACACAAATACTCATTGTAATCTGTACATAAGCACTTACGAGCATGAATTCCAGAACTTTGTGAATGAGAATCAATGAAAAATTGAAAACAATTTGGCTTAATTAACCGTCAAATATGCTCTAAAACTGAAGGCTAACCTCCTTGTAAGAAAAACCACATAATAATTCACTTGAACAATATCTTATTTTTCTTGACATTTTGCTACACTATTAGAACTATTGAATTCAACCTCATTCTTGGTCACCCACTCCATCATAAGCACACACTCATCATCGTTATATAGTATAGCCATTATAGTGTAGGCCTCATGCACAAGGATTTATTTGCCATTAGCATACAACTGTACCTACATTTATCCTCCAAAACGTGTGTGATTATGAAAATACACCTTCTTGGACAGTATTTAATTAATCAATCATCATTATTTTTATAATGCTAATATGTAATAATTAAGGATCTGTTGTAGAGACTTCTCTCACACAAAGTTGAAAGTCAAGAACATCCTTCCTTCCCACAGTGTCTGTGCAACCTTTTTAGCACTACACTACTTATACTTCGTTAATTACCCCTGATGTGTTTAGTCAAAAAATCTACCTCTATTTTGCCAAAGACTATATATGTTCTCTTACGTAATCCATAAGCTACAAATTACTACAAAACACTAGTCGAATGACGTCCTCCGGAAAAATAACAGAAAAGTATGGAGAATCAAATGAATGAGATTACATTAATTAATCTCACCGTGTGATGATGATGATGATAAACGAGTAAACATCATGTCATGATGTCTACAGAAAAATATATTTTTATTGTTGCAGTAAGGGCATTCAACAATCAGAATTACGTACGAACAAGAATACTTATAATTCCAAGACTTAATAGGATGATGACTGAAGACGAGGGTAACCTTTCTCATATAAAGTAGCTGCGTAAAATCTGTACGAGCAGTTGTCTGTATATACCTCATATTATTAATATTATACATATAAATAGTCAGGAGTCTCATATGAGGAGGCTCTTGCAGGAATATATTCATATTCATATTCTACCAATTCATACGTAAATCCTCGAGATACTTATCTTAGCTATTGTGTATTACTGCTTTGTTCAACTTGCTTTAAAAGGTGGTAAATTGCTTGAGACGAAGCAACCCCAACTTCTCATTTCGATCAAATAGATATAAGGAGCTGAGACAGAGCTCGCAGGTACCATTACGATCTTAGCAATTGACCAAGTACAACCAACTAATTACACACAGCGATTAAATAATACGCCAATCTTATCCTTATATACTAGTCTTCTCTACAAAAGTATTAGCTATTTCATCATGATTAAGTTCGCCAGTGCCATTCTCCTTTGCAGCACTTTGGTTGCTGCTGTCCACGTTGACAAGTGCAAAGGTACGTTTGAGATTTTCGTTTTTAACTCGATTTAAGAAAGCTTAGTAAGATTTCAAAAGATTTTAAAAGATTTTAAAAGATTTGAAAATATCTATAAAAAACTAAAATATTTCTCTGAGTGGGTATGATTGTAAAATTAATAGCAGTTTTGGGCAAAGAACATTATATGGAATAATTGAGTTCTCATTCTCAAAGACTTAATTATTATCTGAAGTTCATTGTGAGGCTGTCCCAAGTGTGAGAACTGTTGATTTTGCAACTGGCAGAGAGTGAAGCCTTAAGATATATTTATATTGACAGGAGCTCAAGCATTTCTCATTAGCTGCTGTGAATGCGCGACACACTGAGACAATCTCATTTAACGACTTGTACCAACCTCTTTGTTGGTCGTTGTGGTGTTTTAGTAATTACACGAGTCACAAAATTCCCCTTTGTTTTCCTTTGCTGTAGTTGCACAATATTTCGTTAAGCTAAAAGTAAGCTAAAGTAGAGAGCAGCAGGAGCTCAACTAAAATGTGATTGAATTTGCACATGGGAAGAAATTGCGAAAGAGGTTTGGCAGCTTCTATGACTCTGAAAATAAAACTATGTTTACAAGTTTCTTTCATACACATTGTGGGTAGTAGTATTAGTAATGTCGTAGCACCCCCATAAATACCAAGTTATTGCCAAAATGAGAAATATAATGCGAAAAGAGGATTTTAAACGGTTTACTAGAAAATAGCAGTATCAGCTTAAGAGTCTTTATTTATAGCTGGCCAAGTCCTGCACATTCATGGGAATACACTGTCCTGTCAAATGAACTCGAGCTAGCAATAGAATCAATGGTCTTGTTGTAGCCGTGGTCAAGCAGAAAATTCAAATAGTAAGCTTACAAAATTGCTCCGTAGAGAGTCCGTAATAAATGGCCTACACTTTGGTTGAGGGTAATTAGTGAGGAAATAAAATGCGAACCATGTGGAACTGAAACAAAAGCAAAATAGTTGAATAATTTGAGGTAATCAATGAACTGCTATTGGTCTATATATTGTCCATCCTCTATGGTTGATATTGCTACGCAATTTGTCCTGCGTTAAGTCCAGCAGCAGAGGAGCAAAAAGACGACAATATTGTGGACTTGCCTTTGACCACATTGCAATTAGCTTTTCATGAAATCCCATAAATCTTGGGGATAGCCTGAAGGCTTTGAAAGTAAGCGTGGAATTGTTCTTGTGGTAATTACACCTCTCTCTCTCTCTCATTGCACGAAGCAGCAGTAATAAGACCTCTAAAAACATATAGGAGATGAGAGTGTGAGTGTGTACGAAGCCAAAAGGTTTCCAGGCAGGCTTATAAATGTGAAATTGGAATCGGATCATTGGTCTGCATTAGATGAAGCCACAAAATAGTAATAATAATGGGTAGCCGATCAATTCATTTCCGTTCTTTTGTAATTGTACACTGAACCTGCTAGGAGCTTTGAAACAGCAGACGAAACAGGATTATAGTAGGATACAACCACCACGTGAGCTTTAAGTATGAAGTGTCCTGATATTTGTGATCCAACTGGGAGTACTTTCGGTGGACCGTACCGGACTTGTGATGACACTCTGCAATAATAGTTTACTTTTCTCTCCAGAATCTCCCGTAGTCGACAATAATGAGAGCTTGTAAAAATGTAATACGTTCACACGCCTTTAATGAAGAGTTTTAGCCAAAAAGTGTAATTTAAACTGTTTCTGGTTAAATTATTTGATTGATGTGTGATATATTCTTTACACATCACTTACTTTTGTTATGCAACGAATTGTACAGGCTGTTGAAATATCGTATATGCCATCTTATTATGGACGAATCCTATTGAGTCATTCGTTTTTTGTGTGTTAATCTTGTGCAGCTAACATATTTAACCTTAAGCAAGGTTATATAGAGTCTTGCAAGTGATGGCTGAAGGTTGAGTATCCATTGTAATCAACTTTATTGAATTGGAAGAATTCTGGAAGTTTGTTTGGTTTCCACTTTTAATAAGTACTCTTGTGTTGGTTATCGATCACATTAGTACAGACGTACAGATTACATTATTCTCATTATTCTCATCAGTCTGTTCTGTAATAACCTACATAGATTTAAACTCAAGTTCAATCTTGCAAAACATTCAATTCTTCTAACCTTATTCTGTATCCTTTACGAAATATTGCATGAATTGTGAGACAATTGTTGATAGCTCATCGGACTGAACTGAGATTTGTTTTTCCCTATAATCTTGTGGCTGAGCACCTATTTTATTTATTTAACGAAGCAATTTACAAATGCTTACTCACGCTCACGACCATGTTCAAACATCTCAAAAATCTGAAGCGTCCTTTTAAGACCCCCAAACTAATAGATGCTTATCGATCGTGTTTATTATCACAATTTTACCTTTCAGTAAACCCAAGAGCATAAAGATTTTTTTACAACACATCCCCAGCAGTAGATATTAGGGACTTTAATCCTGTATTGCATCTACTGCACGCTTCGAAAGAGCATCGAAAAGACTGCTCACCCTCACAGTAGCTTTACAATGTCAAGGTTCTCTATCCTTTAAATGAAACTAAAGATAGAAATGAAGAAAGAAAAGGAGAAAAGACAAACGAGAGTGTCTTTTTTGGACCACTAAGACTTCAGAAGATCACCACCACCGACAATCGATATATAAACACATACTGACTGTGAGTTCTTGTCAAACTACCCGTATGAATTACTCTTTCTTGCGTCGTTCGTATTTCTTGGTCGATTGAGACTGTGTTTAGTACGGTTTTCTATATAGTTCATCTATCACTCGGGCAGTTTTTTCCCTGTCAAGACTCGTCCTTCCTTACCTTTCTCCACACGAGATCACAAGAGACAAGATGACGACGACCACAAAACAAAACTCCCTATTGAGACACCACAATGTATACTACAGATAGTTGTGTGTATCTGTGCGTATACATTTCCATTTGTCCGTAGGTACGTTTGTTTGGGTGCTTTCTCTCCTATGCACTTTCCCTTTCTTTCAACTCCCAAATATATATCTCTTGACAAGCTTGACTTTGGGATGAACAACTCCATTGTGTGGCCTCTGTGTTGCAGTTCCTTCTTTTTATTTCTGTATCAACTTAGCCAAACATTTGTTGGAGAGAATAGACCAAGTTACTTTCAATCGTAACTTTCTCTCCCTACTTTTCATCTCTTTCTCCCTTTTACTTTTGACACATCTCGTCGTTGTTGTCTTCAAGTCTCCATCTCTTTCATTGCTGCTGCTCTCAAAGTAAATTGCAAAATAATTCCTTGACGTTGTTATTACTTTGCATCATCATCTTACTCGAGACTTCAAGAGAATCACGTTTTATACAATGCATAAAAGTCCATCGTGTGGTTTAAGGTTTCTGCTTGTTCTTGGTCTCTCGACATGGACATGAAAAGTTAGAAATAATAATAAGTACAACCCGCAAGGCAGACAAAGTGAATGTTCTGAGACAAAATATTCTCCATCTTAGACTTCTTGCAAATTCCCCTTTCATTCTCCTCCTTTCTTTTCCAAGATTTTCTTGAATTATTATGAAAGAACCAGAGTCAACAATTAAAGCCCTTACTGAGCAGTCCTTAATTAAACCACGCGTAGAAGCGATCGAAACATACGTAGCACTCAATGTGGCTATGTGGCAACTTATTTGTGCTACAGAGTAACTCGCATTGTGTATATAATAGAGCCTGACAGCATTTGTCTCTGGCCTGGAGTGATGAAATTAACTTTTCTTTCTTTTTGGAGATGAGAAAAGTGCAGTTGCAATTAAAAGGCATTAAGCAATGCATTAACTCATACTTTGTGTACTCAGGGAAAGACATTAAAAGTCAAAAGCATTAGCAAGGGTACAGTTCTTTCTGAAATTGGAAGGCAAGCTTGTTAATTCTACTTTCAACTGCTTTTTTCAGATGCTCTCATTTCCCGAGAAGGAACTTACGGCCACGGAAGCATTGAAGATGTCCGGGTCAGCGACTGTGCCGAGTCCCCATGCAAATTGAGGAAAGGATCTGATGCCACCATTGAATTCGACTTCAAGCCAGGTACTTACTCGTTATTTGATCACTAACTTAATTATTAACTTATGGACTTGACTTATCATAATCGAAGCTATGCGGCACGTGGAGTCACGCTTCCATAAGCTCAAGCTCATTGACTCCCTTCCTTGCAAAAAAACATTGGTTAGTTCTAAAATGACAAGGCGAGTCAGAAGCTTGTCACATGCGTTGCCTTTAAGCTTCTTTCCAAGTAAGAATCAGGAGTAAAGTCCCCTGTAGACTACAAGTGTAAGGTT
>Ga0194135_10000468_pt1 | contig 23897 bp, 10 predicted proteins | sample LitLau_LLRF_2013_FD_134024 | JGI IMG/M metagenome (GOLD analysis project Ga0194135, IMG submission 134024) | Freshwater sediment microbial communities in response to fracking from North America - Little Laurel Run_MetaG_LLRF_2013 (version 2) | ecosystem: Environmental > Aquatic > Freshwater >... | reverse complement strand
CTATGGTAGTTATTGAGGAATTCAATAACTTTGAGGAGATCCTTACTGTTATGGTAAGGCATAAATTATATCTTAATTGAAATGATAATGGTTATTGGTCCCTGGATTGGAATTTTATAATCAAATCGCTAATGTTTCAAACTATCGCATCGCAAGATCTCTTATTCATCTCTTTGTCTGGTTTTTCGTCTCTACGATTACGTCTGGAGTTCTTCTTAAACTTCTGAGGTGTGTGATAGCCAATTTGGAACGATGACACCTGCCCGTACCGATTAGAGAACCAAAATAACTGCCGTTCAGCTAAATATGTAGCAGGTATTGTTTTATACAATCAGAATTCAGGTTTTTCATATAAGAGTTTCATACACGTTGATCTGTTGTTTTTTGATGGATGTAAATGGGCAGTGGACATTAACGAGTACAGCTCTTGAAAAGGTTTTTTTTGGTTGTTATATATTTTGCTTGGTACTCTCTATTCTCACACCTACCAGAGTGTGCTAGATTTCACCTTGCTACACCCTCCTTGCACGTACTAAATAAATTAATTGAGTTGAATTGGGAGATTAACACGCATGTATGGATAAATTATGATATGACTGACTTATTACGCCGAACCTTTTAATCTTGCCATGCTAATCTAATCAAACTTCAAAGCACTGAACTGCTAGCTCTATGCATGACAGTAGCTTATGCGTAGCAGGCAAAATTTTCTCATCACAGATTGCTGTGTCTGATAGTACGCTAAATTTGACACAATCACGAGACAAATGGAGAAAAGAGAGTTTCATTTTATTAGTGAAATTGAATGAACTTGCAGAGCATTTGATTAAGGCACACTCTGTCTCTCCTCTCTCCTGCATACTCAATACTTGGAAAATAACCAACTTTGGTTCGAGAAAGGTTTTTGTTTTTGAGCATGTGTGTGTGAGCGAATGTTAGCTCTGTTCAAAGTGGTTGACTGTGTGCGACTCTCATGATCTGATATCAATGAAAAAGACTGTATACAGGAGTTTCAGAAAGTGGAGTGGTAGACTACTAGCTAGTAGTAGTACGGGTGTGGTAGAGTTTCCTCCTTCTTGATACATATTCAAGCCAGCAGGTGCCATGGGCCGGAAACAAAATTCATACGTGATCTGAATGCATATTTGCACACTTATGTCTGGGAAGACGAGGACTTTAGAAGGAAGTTCCTTTCTCGGGATTATTATGAGCTACCCGAGTTGTTTCAGTTAACTGCCTTCAAATGAAATGCGATGCAATACCTTGTCCACAACGCACAGTTTCATGGAGACTAGGTCTGCATTATAAAATAAAAGCTGGAGAAAGCACAAACTCAGCAGTAAGGCTACTAGTCGGCTTTAAATTCTGTTTGTATATCTACTAATTTCACCCAACGCTCAAAGTTATATAACACAGTTTGCGTAACATCATAATTGCACAGGAGAATTGTAGAAGAAATGTAGAAGTTCTTGGGATTATTATTAGTTCCTAGTTAGTATAGTTTACTGAGTGCTGCTTTGTAAATGAATTAGTAAGACCTCTTTTCAAGTTCTAGTTTTACTTGTAAGCTGTACGCAGGAACTGCTTAATAGAAGCCACTTAGATGGTCATTATATTTAACTAAAAGTTTCGGGCAGCAATGAAGGACAGATGTAAAAGACCCGTCGTGTATAAAGTCTTGTGGTTACACTAGAGTTTAGTTTTCAACTACAATTCCCTCTATATAAACGCGTTTACCTTTGCTAAGAAAGTTGCCTCAGTATATATAGAGGCTTATTAGAGAATAGACTCCGAGGAGATGATTGTATAGACAGAATTAAGAATGAGTAGAAAACAGTTACTTTTGCGTAAGGAGGGGTACATATACTATTAGAGGGATATATACTATTCAACTATTATTATATATAATAAAATATACTTTAAACTACTAGCAAAGAAGGGAGTAGTAATTGGTGGCTTCTATTCTGTGGTCGGTATCGTACGGGATGGCAGTTGTCTCAAATCGCAACTTTGACGATCAGGTCTGCCTCAAAGTCTGTCATTATCATTACCGTTTACCACAAAAGGGATAAAATTAGCGATGAAGGCAAAGCTTATCTCAGAACTTTTTAGTGTTGAACTCAAATTGCTCACACCACACTGCTTGACTTCATCGTGTCAAGACCAATTCCGTTCTACCTCCATACTACAGACTCATCTGAAATGATTAGCGTGTTTTCTGTGTCTTTATATAGCTCCATTTGACTTGTCTAGAACCAGCAGAATTGTGTGTTATGTTTCTGATAGATTTATTTCATTCTCGAACACATTAACTGAATTGAAATTAATTGAACACATTAACATTCTCGAACTTAATTGAAAAATACAAAGTTTACATCGTTTTATATTGTCAAAAAGAAGTGTCAAGATTGTTCGTGTATGATGAAAGACTCATTTATGCTCAAATAAGAGTTGCAGCATATTTACTCGACGAGTTAAATAATATTTCTGTGTTATGGTTCGGTTATGAAAGTTACGATGATGCTAGAGTTTTCATGTTTAGTAGAAAAAAAGAGCTCAGCTCACTTTTTGGGGTACACACACGACCAATGATGTTTGTTTAGGCAATAAAATCTCCCCGAGATAACTCCTGGTTTCTCTGTTACCACGCGAGGCAGCAAGCAGCAGACATTTGTGAAATTACATACTTCGTTGGAAATGCAAATCTGTCAGAAATAAAAACGAGGCTATTTTTCGGGGAAATAGAAACCAGAAACAGGGACATAAAATTTTACTAACCACGTTTTACAAAGCTACCCTTGTAAAGATGAAATCTTAGTTTAACACACGTACTAACACGATACGCTTATCATTTAAATAACCAGCATTCGGAATATCTGACTGACTGCATACGTGTGCGTTTTATAGCGTCACACTATAATACTTGAAGTAACAATTACACAGAATTGCTGTGTGTAATGCTGGCCGTATCACTTTTTACGATGCTAAGGTGGTAAAATGAAATACTTTTGGTGTGTACAATAGAAATATGCAAAATACAATTTGTCTACGGCAAGTAGACATATGAATTTTTTCGTGAATTTATTATGCATGCTTGTTGCGAACTTAATTGAAAACTACAAAGTACAAAAAGGTCCCTACAGCATATGATAATTATGCAAGCAGTTATGAAATCTAGCCAAATTGTTCCTCCTCTTACTTTCTGTCTAGTCTGAAGTGTTTTACGTAGTTTTGAAGCTTTGAACTAAAGAGTTTTTAGATTTTTTAGATTTTCGCATCAAAGGAGAGGAACATATTAGTGTGAGCTGCATAAAGAGTTACATAAAACATTAACAAAGTGTGAAACAAGGTTTAGCACTCGACATACTTGATCAAAGACGAGCCTCCAGACATCAACCTTTGTATTGAGCCTCCCGAAAGGTGCAATACCCAAGTGATAAACTTCTTTCACTTCACACACTCAACTTGCAACACAACTTCTACCTTAATTACGCTCCACATATAAAATGAGCTAAAACTTAAGGCAGGCAGCAATATAAATTGGGGAAATAAAAGCGCATCCTCATATACGCACACACACGTGTTAACAAAAACGATTGATCAGTAAATGATCAAGATGGGCGAAGAAATAATCTATGTAGATTTAGAAGGTGAGGCTACCTTTTCCTTCTCAAACAGGCACAGCAAGTCCAACTACACCTTGCATTTTCAGATTAATATCTCTTGTACATTCAACACCACTACATGGTTTCATTTTACTCGCTCTTTTACAACAACCAGAGACTTGATCAAGCATAAATAAATTCCCTTTGATTTGACGTTCAAATCTGATTCTGAAGTCTGTCATTCCTCATTGATTTCTGTTGTAATAATTGTACACATGTATATGGTCGACATAGTCAGAAACAGACTCTTCAAATTCCTTGCTTCAATGAGGTTAGGCAGTTGGACCAAATTTGCTTTTTCGGAAAATCTTTTTGGAATTATGGTTTATTATTACCCGACCTGTTTACTGCTTATCAGGGCGAGGGCTAACAAATCGTACTTTTTTAGCCAAATTTCAAAAAACGCTTTGACCGAGCTGCCTAACCTTAACCTCTATGTTTTAAACAAACACGAGCATGCTACATAATACATGCAACAATATGCTCTTTGTTGTGAAAAGCAATCATAATCACTGGCCGGCATACTCTCCACTGTTTGGTGTGTGAATATCACCATCGAATTAAGTGTCTGTATGTGCTGTTAAAACTACATAATGTTTTTGATATTTGAAGGTCACTGTTTTGAAGTAAATTCAATTTCCAGTCGTATTCATGTGTCCTTAGTAGAGACAGATCTGTGTTGCTCAAGTAGAGAGTGCGAATAATAGATAATAAGTGTTTGTAATGTCCTTATTGGCACGCACTAACGGACTCATCATACCGGCTTTTCTAGACACTAAAATGTAAGAGTCTCACCTGGTATTTAATTTAATTTCCTTGCCTCATCGTGAAATTTAATGCTGATGTGATCCATATGCTTTTTCCTGAATAATATGCCTACACTTACACATAGATTCTTTTGATCATGCGATATAAGCACCAGACTGTACTAATCTTCTAATGAATCAGCTACGCACACACACTTTGCTAGCTATCTGAAGAAATGTTTTCACAAAGGGAAATTAAGCAAAAGAAATTAGAAAGGATAAGTTCATTATAATGGTGTAAGCTTATTTATTACATTTTGTTGCATTTATTTACTGACTTTATGGACAAAACTAGTAGAATAGTACTCTCTTGTGTGAACAGAATAGCGAACGAAGCCAGGAAAGACTATATAAAAGAGACTTGGGAAGTGTATATAGCTGACGTGGCATATAATATATATATACGTAGTAGTATGTGTGATTCGACAACACTTGCTCCTCTTCTTATCAGCAAAATTATACATTTTGCATTCTACACGAAGCAAGTTATCTGTAATCTATTGCGCAATGGGTTGGGTTTATAGGTTTATTAATCGCACGTTCATCCGGGTGAAGAATTAATATTCTACTGCATCTTCATATTATGGCTTATGGCTGTGTGGATTAGTAGTATGGGTAGTATACGCAGTTGGTTGGTTGGTTAGTTCGGATTGTGCACAAGCGTTTTGTTTTAGATTGTCTCCTGCAGAGTTACACGCTGTGAAACTTAAATAATAATTTTAATAGTGCTATATGAATTTGAGTTTCGTAAAAACAACTCGCTCTTTACATATTACATACGTACATGAGAATAGACATTTTAAACCACCACCGCTATACACGACAAAGCTTTCATATTATAGATTTACAAGTTTTCATTAAATGAAGTAGGAAATTATTGACAATTCGATTTCACATATATTGTTTTTTCCGACTGGAGGAATGCTTTTGCTGTGGATTTAGATTTTCCTCCGCATGAGACTTTTCTTAAAATCTATAGGTCCATGGTGAGTGTGTATGTGTGTAAGTTTTTGAATCATTTCATTAGGATTTATATTCTTCATAAGTCCAAGGTTGTGAAAACCAAGTAATAATAACGAATACCGTCACACAACATCGTAAACTACAAAATAGTCTGATGTTGCTTATGGAGGAAACAACAAAAACTCCCTTTCAAGCTATTTTACGACCCAGCCGCCTGCTCTGCCGTCCCTTTCCTCGCTTTAATAACACTTTTGTCAACTACTTTGGTTTAGAACAGCTCTGGATCCGAGCCTTATATAGAATCCTGTACTAATAAACATGATACTCAACAACTGAACATACAGCTGGGTACATTACTATTGGCATTTGGAACTAGAATTCTTGAGAGAAATACCAGCAACAATACTAGCCAAGTTTTCATTCATACACGAAGCCCAGCGAGCAATTTTCCCGTACATCTTGCTTTTGTAAATGAATAGTAAAAAGAAAGGGTTGAAAAAGGAAATGTACACAGTTTCTCTGGAGTTCCCTGACATGACACACACAAACACACACACAAGACCTGTGTCACGAAAACATGTTTCACGTAGCTCATCTAAAAACGCCACGCAGGTTGGATAGCTGGAACGAAGGAGTTTTATGAGGTTCAGTTCCAACAGACATTATGAAAACATCGAACTATTCTGGCTAAATTGTAAGTAGAGAAAGCAATTTGGACTGGAGTATCATTAATCACGAATCTAAGGCAAATGGACAATGCCATTCACAATGAGAAAGACGCTTGAAATATTTTAGGTTTCGAAGTAATTGCCAATATTATCTAAATTGCCTCGAAATGCGCAGCCTTCCAGCCTTCGTAGTTTTCTTAACAGGTAAGCCAAGCCATATAGAGCAATTGGGAATTAGAAATGTAAACTTTCAACCGTGGAAAAACCTATTTGGGAAACAACAACTATACGAACTTGAAGTATTTTACTTCAGTGAGTATATATTAATTTATTACTACTGGAAAAGTTCGTTAGAAAATTGTTCAATAATTTAGTGTCTTTTGCGGATACAAATAGAATTAAACCTACACCTCCAGAGCTATCGTGTGCGCTCTATTCTCATGAGATAGAAATACCACTATCAAATTCCAACTGGAAACTTCTCATACCGACTCAGAGAGAGAGAGAGAAAAGGTGCTAGCTATAGCTGTATTGCTGTGCGTCGTACTATACTCATCAATAATTCAATTAGTTGTTAATGACAAAACTATAAAAACGAATTGCTGTTTGTACTTCTGCTGGAGGGAAAACTCATGCGTAACATTGATCCAGTATATCAAAACCTTATTCATGCCTTTTCGGTGGCATTGAAAGTGCGTAATAACGCCAGTGAAGTAAGACACAAAGTATTCTAGCTGAGGATTATATATTCAGTAGTCGTAGACTGACTGAGAGGGTTTATTAGAATTAATAATAGCAGAGCAGCAGGGGAGGTATAATGATACGGTAATGCGAGGCTGATAAAAATAATAGACCATCACACAAGTAGAAAAGTAATGGCAATGATAATGATATTACAAAATTCACAGAGGTAACAGTGTGTAGAAAAGAAAGTATATGGTATGGGGTAACATAACTAACAACAGGGACATCCATCCGGACGAATACAAAGGACCCCCTGAATAATATTCTAATTAAGACGTTATTTTTTCTCCTACCTGTGATATGTACAGTATGTATATACTTATCAATATCATTTGCAGAGCATCGTTCAATGGTGATGATGATACGAAGGGAAGGACAGGTTGAACGCTTTTCTGCCCAAAAGCAGTAGGTGGTAAACCTATATGAATTTCATACAATGTGAGTGAGATGTTTCCATTCTGACCAACTGGTTGTAAAATTATGATTACATTCATCCACTTCCTGAGAAAATAGTGATATTTACTTACTATTTTATACGCCACTTATAGTTTTACCCTCTACAATGATGTCATTAAGTTGGATGTGTTCATTTATTTAAAAAATTATGTGCGGAATGAAATGCTGCTACATGACGACAGATATCTTGTGCATGAAATGTGGTTCGTTTAAATACCGAGTGCCACGTATTGCGAGAATTTTGATGTGAAATGGGAGGGTGAGATGGAACTTGTTCTGACGAAGCCAAATGCAACCCGAGATAAGAAGAATTTAACGAGTTGTGAAGGAAATGCAACTATGATGACTGGGCATTGTCACGAATACAATTTCGATACTAAAATTTTTTCCGTGTTAAAAATGGACACACGGAATTTATCAAGCTTGTGCACGATCCAACAAGTTTATTATTATAGAAGCCATCTGTACATGTTTCATATGATAATACATATATATATATATATATATATGTTTAAACTTTTGCGATACCAAGTGGAGAAAGTTCCTCTTTCTGGTAATTAAAATTCAGCCATTGAAGATCGAAGGTTGTGACTGAAAGACAATTCTGAAATTCAAGTAATGACTATCCAAGTCCACAAAAGTATTGTTAGGCAAAATTTATGGAATGGAGACTTGTACAAGGATCAAGTTCGTAAAATATGAGACGGTTTTATTATTTTATTTCTCTTATATGTTTGTCAAGCGAATTCGTTAAACTGTTTATTTTGACTACAGAAAGTGAACTCTCTTCTATCATTCGTAAGTTATAACCGCCCAAGTATCATGTTAAACTAATTCCATTTCGCAATCTCTAATGTTGCTCACCGATTCCATTCATGTTCGTCCAATTTTTGTGACAGTTATGCTTCTAACGTAAGTGATTTCATGGATCTTAATCCTCAACCTAATTTTTCTTCCAGAGTTCTTAACAGGGTCCTAAGCAGAACTGTTGTATCAATATGTGCACGAATGATGAGCTAAAATCCCAAGATAACATTAGCAGCGTTCATTTTATCGATCTGGTCCTGCAAATTGCTAAAGTAATTAGTGCTAAAGGAAACTACCCTAAAAACCTGGCAAAACGTGCGGATTAAAATAGGCTTTCGAGTTTATTCAATGAAGTGAAGTAAACTACGATTTGAGAGCATGATTTAGTTAGACAGTATCGACAATATCTCAAGATTATTTAGAATCACAGACACCTTCAATAATTTGTTTGATAAACATTATCCATTTGTATCAAACAGAAAATAAGTGTGGCATTAAGAGATCCAAAACAACATTACAAATATCGGCACAGGCAATAAATCATCGGAAGATAAATTAACTGAGCGTTGATGTCAACTATTAATACGTACGAAACAAACCTAAGCATTGTAGGCAGTGGGATTAGCGAATTCACACGCTATGTATGAAATGACGCCAACACTGATCAATATCCTTATACGCTAATCATTCTTTTGCTCATTGTCAGCGAATGACCAAAGAGTGTCCGCAAGTACAAATAAATATGCGCATTATTGTGTATATCTTCAGTAGTTTTAATTGTCGAGGCTGCCAAAATCTTCCCGATTCAAATACACAGAGCGTTTTAAATTCCAATAAGTGTATTCTTTATAGTCTCAATGTCAGAGAAATTTAAACAGGCAAGCTTTCGTAGTACTCTTGTGAATCTATTTGAATTCGGCTGAGAAAGGCCGAATTGAAAAGGTTCATGCAGACATTTATGTTAATGCGGTTTATGATAAAGGCCAATCAATAAATCCCTGTCGTGGTACGAATGGTAAAGAATCTCTTTGGCAATTTGCAATTCCAAGCTCGGATTTATTCAATGATCGACCTCCTTTCGAACAAAAGAAAGGATCTTGATGTTTTTATTACTGTTCGGTCTTCCTTCACATTTTTCTCTCTGTCGTGTCTGCATCGAGAAAGGGTTTTGTATAGTTCAATTATAGGTATGTGTTTCACAGTAGTTGCAGTGTGCAAATGTTTGATATTCATTTTTAGAACGTCAGTCCTCTTAAAACGCAAGCATATTATTCACTTTTAGTTTCAATAGGTGAAAGTTTTGGCCGTGCAAGAAATCAGAATTAGGTATTGAAGCAGGACAATTGAGTTTACTTATTTTACCAATTGCATGTGCTAAAGTCTACAAAATAGAAAAACGTGAGGAAAGTCATCAAGCCATCAAAAGAAAGTATCCTGCTTGAGCTGAGATGGAAATGATTCAATCTAGAATGAGTTCCCTGGGTTCATCCGAACTATATTATATGTGTTGTCCCAATCCTTGGAATGTGTGAGGCAGGGTTCCCGATAGAATTAGAAGCAAACGTGTTTCTCATTCGACCATTATCTACAAATCCCATCCCTTCCTCGAGAATCAGAATTTATTGCAAAAATATTCATTTTTAACTAACCCAGCGTAACATATTGTTTTGAATTAGGCAGTTTGCCCATCCTATTAATATTATCAGAGTAATTATCTTACTTTACGGTATTCCTACCCGCCGTTGAAAATAATCGATCCTAGTTGGCTCACGTTCAGTTCACCGAGGGGATTACTTAGTACACAATTCAAAGATTGCATCTTTTTGGAACAAGAATTTGGGATGAAGGCACAAGCGAATCTTTGTCTGCAAGGACCATTTGGATTTTGCATCAGAGTCAACTGAACACACGCGAAGAGCATTTCAGTTGAAAAGATGAATAAACTGAATAAAGTACTCTCTCTCTCCTTTCCCCAAAGACCCTCATCGCCTACTATCCGTCCGGTTTGAGAGAAATGTCAATAGTTTTGCCTCAAAACCATCAACTTATTGCGAAGGGACAAAAGATATGAAAATCCTGGTATTAAAATCTATTGCAGTGGATTCGGAAGTGCTTTGTTAACAAAGTAGCCTGCTGAGACCTAATAAGAGATAGAAAGTTCACTGTATACATTTATACATACATAATTTTGGTCTGAGCTATATGCCCCACTTGATTCAACTAGAACACAATTTCAGAGCTACATTTCCCAGGCAGATTCTCTCATTTTCAAGAAGCAATCCAGCGTGCTGTGTACTTCATTTGTGGATGTATCCTTGTGAGTTAACGGCAAACGTGTTTATTACGACGATGCCTCTTACAGGAATTGTGTAATGGGCTCTGATTACATATTTATGGACTCTTCTCGGACTATCTAATGCAACCATTTAAAAGCTCAGCTCCCTTGTGATAATGTTGAAGATATTTTATCCCATATACTGTTATATTGCACTGGGGAAGAAGACTTTTAGCCATGACTGGGAATTGAAGTAGTTAAACACCTCCTCGCAAATGGAAATTTTATTCTAGCAACTTAAACTTGTGAGAGGAGTAAGATAAAAGTAGATAGGTGAAAGCAACACATCATCGTGTTGAGCAAAAGAGTTTTGCGCAGTTCAGCTAATGGACCAGTACAGGGATTATTAGGAGAAAATTTAGAGTGATTTTAGAGTAACTAGAAGTTGCTCTCGCCCTACAACCGGATAAAACTTTTTAATTACTATAATTTTAATACTTTTCAAAGTAAATTAACTACTACGTCACAAAGGGATCTGAAGAAGATAGCGGAAAATCTCAATTGTAGCCAATAATTTCCCCCCGTTGTCGAACATGTCAAATCTTATAAAAGAGTTAATACAGGGGGAATGCTTATGCAGTCTTCATTACAATATTGTAATGCGTTTGCTACTAATTGAATGAACTAGTTTACCTTAGACCAGATTGTGTGGAAAAGATAAATGTCCGTCCAACTCAAAATGCTTCGGAATAAAAGATAACTCTGGTGGGTACTCTTACCTGGAAACAAACAATTAACAATTAGAATCATCATTCGTATTTCTACTATGTATATATACGTATTTATATACGTTTTGTATATATATTTGGTACGTGGTGTGTGTAGTGTATGTGTAACTTTTAGAACGTTATAGAAATGTGTAATAGAATAGAAGTGAGCATATACGCGAGTTCACAAAACCTGCAAAACGCATACATAATTCATAGTCATGATTTTGGGTAAGATGCAAAGTATTTGTTAGTCAGAAAGCACTCAACAGTTTCTTCGGGAGATTTAACCTGAAAGTGGAATAATAAACCTTTCTTTTTTTCTTTTTCTTTGCTTCTACAGTTTGATAAAGTAACCCCTAGAATAGAAGTGACACATAGTCCGCTTAATATTTCCCATGAGTCACGTATTTGCATCTAAAGAGACACACTGAGGCACTTTTCTTCAATTTACTTGCTTTCCCTGAATCATTCAAGTTGACATCGAAGGAAAAAGCAACACATACGCAGACGAGTGTGAATAAAATGTTCACATTTTCCCTTGTGTTACACATTAGCAATGGTTTTGGGCACAGATTGCTTTTTTGTTACTAGTAGTTGAAAATTCACTTTTTCCTGGATCTTTTACGCTTACTTTTCATGTTTAAAAAAACAGATGGAAACCTGTAATCTTTCACCAACTATTTATAAAAATATTGATTACCTATTCTAATTTAATTTTACTTATTTAGTTTTTGTTTAAAAAATAAATTCAGTTTTTATACAGATTACAAGGAGCTCGGGCAAGCCATTATTTCAAAGAGTAATGCCAAAAAACGCGTTTAAGCCTGCGTAAGATAGTCAACCAAAATAAATAAAACAAAACAAACCGAAGTCCAATGTAAAAGCAGAAAAAATGCAGGTCAAAGGTAGACTTGGACTGTGTAATCTTACTTGCAGTCACTTATGTTTCTTGAGTCGAAATCAAAGCCAAGAAAAACCAATTAGGTAAGACGAAGATCAGAGCCCAGTCTCTAAAAATTTTTACTGCTAAAATAGTACGTGAGAAGTTACAGAATTGTATGGATTTAAAAATCCTCAGACAATCTATACACATACACGCACACATGATGGCAAACTGCATGCAGTGTTCATATTCACGCAAAGAAAAGAAGTGTGTTTTCAAAATGATTGACAGAAAGAGATTCTAGAAATCTCGACGTAGGAGAGTCTCTCAAACTCTCAAAGAGAGGTCTCAACATATTCCAGATTCCCTATCTGTCTATTCATCTTCGGTTTTAGTAAAAAAATTTCCTGAAGTGCTCTGAATACTGAATAACACACACTACTGAGAAAGAAGAAGAGTTCTAAATTTACTCAGATACGTAAATGGATACAAAATAAAAAGTGAGAAATTAAATTGAAGTACTCGCAATATAATAACGGGTGATTGAAGATGATCAGTTCTAAAAATAGTAATCTTTGAAAAGTTTGAACTGTGATGGAAAGTCGTTCATCAAAGTTGAGGTTTGAGGTTCAACAGAGGATTCGAGTATTTATCACGCATATAATTGAAGCCCCTACAAGTGGTACAAGTCATTTCTATCCATTATATATTTTGGCTTGAAGAAGATGTGTGAGAAACATACTTTTTGGTTTACAGTACTGAACGGACAAGTTAAGAAGAAGATTCTCGAGATGCTAAATGTTAACAATTTAGGTAAATGGAAAGTCGTTTGATTTAAGTGTGTCTAACTTGTCTTCACACTCATGTCACGTATTCTGTTACGAACTTAGAGCTCCGTTGAAGATTCCATCAAGGATTGGGCGAAAGTTGCATAATCAAATTGCTTCTCACCAGCAGATATACGTGCGAATTCAGATGTTGACTTTCCATTTAACTTGCGTCCTAAAGGATGCTCATACACCAGCCTTTGAAACGACCAAGAAGAAGACTTAAAGTTTATTGCAGCAAAAATATTGCAGAGCAAAAAATATAACCATTTGAAGCATCTTAAGCAAATAATGCTAAAATTTGTTTATCAACCGAGTCTCCTATATTGCATAATGCTAATGGTCGAAAAAATTGATCATCTGCCTTCCCTTAATGGCTTACAGATTCTCGGACCCGGAATTGAATGGTTAGCTCTTTCGTTTTTGCAACTGCGTGTTAAATTTAACAACATGGTTGGTAAAAATTATTGTGGGTGTGCAAAAAACTCACGTGTTCGAACAACCAGACAATAATTTAGTTCACATGAAGCGCAAAAGCTGCTGAACTCCTGACTGCTTGTATATAAATATAAATGCTTCTTACAAAGTTTGTTAATACATGTAAACATGAGAAGGAAAAAATAGGATTATTATATTTATTATGGTGACATGAAAGGCAGTGGAAGTCAATGCCTTGCCTTAGGCTACATTCGGTGAACAATACACAGATACATTCTTTGTAATACTTTGTAATAGTATTTCCTGTGCTCATCAATTGTTCTTCTCCTGCCGAGGAATCTTTCAAATACAAATAATAATAATTTATGCTCTAATGTGCGATTTATTTCTAATGTAATTTGTACGTGCTTCATTCTTCCCGTCCATGCCATGATAATGTACTGGGTTTGGTCCAAGGAGAGCAATTCCATTACTATAAACATCCTACTTACTTTGTACTTAAGGTGGTATAGCAATATCGTAAAACAATGGGTTTTTGATTACAGGGTACGGTAAAATGATTCGCACATTATTTCAAAAATTTACTTTCTGGCATGCCACGTCATTTAGACACACACATAGATTTTCTATTGACGATACACACAAAACGCAAATACGATGAGCTTCTTTGAGGTCTCCTTTATTTGGCCCATTAATAATGCTTACCAATTTTCTGCTACATACACCCCTCGTGTGTGTTCGCATTATTGACGATTAAGTATATACACACCATGATACACACACATGAAGTGTATACTACCAACTTATTCACTCCCATTCTACTAGTAGCCTTATAGATCAACCAGTTTGCCACTAATAAAATTACCCAGTTGAAATAGAGATAGCGGATTTTTACAAAATAAATTGTAAATGGTCAAAGCTTATTTAAAAGGACAAGAAAGTCATAGGAGTCAAGATTTGTAATTGAGATTTAGTTGGAAAGACCACACACCATCTTCACTATCATCTTCTTCGTAGTTTCGTAGTTGAAGAATCTCACAAGAACAATAACGCGTCGACTTGCTTCAAGACTTAGGAAACTATACACACACAGACAGAGAGGATGATGGCGAAGAGATCATCATCATCGTATCCACATCCACTAACAAACTACCAATGATGCCTTTCTTCACAAGAAAAACACTCTTGTTCAATTTAAACATTAAACTTTGCCTATTCTAGTCCAACTTCATTCCTTTCTCAAAGTTCCATCGCTTTTTCTTCTCTCGTCATCATCATCATCTACAACAAAGAATTTCCATACAAAACTTATGACATGGATAGGCCTGCCTTGACATTTAAATTTCACAGAGAAAAACAGGCATCTTTAAAGTTCGTGAGTTATGAAATATTGATATGGCTTTCTGAAGTAAGATGATTGATACTTAAGAACTTTGTTGCACTAACCTAACAGGGAGAGTATATAGTAGTTCTCGTATATAGTTAGTTGGGTATTTGATGAGATAGATTTGACGTTCTTTATCTCTCTTCAACTCCCTTAAGCTGGATTTAATACACTCACAATACAACGTCAGATACTTCTCGAGAAAGATTATGCAAGATCATAAGAGTCGTCGTCCTTATCTGATTCTATTATTATTATTCCCTTTAAGATTAAACTGTGTTTATCGTACAAGTAAATGTAAGTGCCACCCCAATTACAAGTTCACGGCATTCCTTCTCGCAATAGAATCTTACAAGCATTTTTCAAAACATATGTTTTAATGTTTAGCAAGTAGAATTTACTATTTTAGACAGGCATGCATTTCTGACCAATTTATAACTTAAACCATCTAACTTATTGTTAGAAATGTAATTCGAAACACAAAAGTCCATGCCATTTCTCCAATCAATATAATATAACTAATCCAGAGTTCAACTGAAAGATACAAAGAATCAATCCTAGAAATGCCCATAAATGATTAAGATTAACCACATATTTTCGTTGTTTGTCATTGGCATGTTGCCGACCATCATTTTTCATAAATGTCTTTTGACCTGGTTGGATGTTCAAAACTTGAAACGGCTTTTGCTATTTAACAAATAAAGACCAACAAAAAGCATATTGTATTTCTGATGGAGAGGCTTAATTTTATTTCCACTTTATGTCCCAAGCACGACTTCATACTTGGGTGAAAATAAGAGTTGAACACTTATTGTGAAAAAAGAGTTTTCAAATAATTGTAAAAAGACAAAAAAATTGTGTTAACCACGCCGAGGTAATGCAAATTACAAGCCAAAAATTTTAAGGGTGTAAACTGTTTTGAGAAAACCAGAAGACTCGTGTAACGTATTGTTATCTTGTACAACAAAATATACCGAACATTATTATGTAACTACACATGCATAAAAAATGTAAGTAATCACGTAATGAATGATAATAACAATGACACCAATTGTTAGTGTTGGAGTTAGTGATTATATGCGTGTTTTCGAAATTGTTAAAGAATCATGGGTGGCTGGTTGGACTTGGTTGGCTACGGCTTTCGTTGTGTTTACTTGGTCGAAGTCATACCACCATAATCATCATTGTGTGGAGACAAGGAACTAATAATTGCTTCAAACTTTTGTAGCGTAAACTTTCATACGACCCTACAGGGTCCATTGATAAACGTCGTTTGGTGACTAGGGCAAGATGCTATTCCTTAGTTATTAATCGTACAAATAGGCTTTGAAAACCTGACCCTATGGGGTCGGTTTTTGACATCTGACCAAAATTTCTTCTTGCCCCAGGACCACAAAGGTATTGCCTACATGGCTGAATCTGAGGAAACTCACTACTACGGTACAGTTTAGCGATAATCAGCATATTATTCAACACCTGATTTTCGCCATTGCAACATAGGAATAGCAAGGAATATAGGCTGTATGTGACGAAAACCAATGCAGCTAATTTTTGCATCATTCCAGACAGCATTGTTGTTGCTTTATTTGCAGTTCTTGATGTTCGACCCTATCTGCTCACAAAATAATAATATGATGGGGTTTAAAACATTACTCGTGTGCGTGTGTAACAGTTTCTAAAAAGTGCATACGTACGTACCTATGTGATCGTGTATGCATAGAGAATACACACTCGTTATATTTCGATGAGTGTGAGAGCAACAACACGCATCACATAAAAACTTCAAAAGTCAGAAGGAAGTGAAAAAGATGCAGGTCTCTCTATCGAACACACCGCAGCAAAATAGACAGGTAATGAAATAAATTGAAAATACACTGGATTCGCGTGATCAAATAAATTGGATTGAGCAGGCTGTTCTTTGGATGATAAAGGATTTTAAAGAACCATTGTGTGTGATGTGTACAAGAAATTATAATAGAAATAACTTTGTAAGCCAGTTGGGGGTTACGTTTATAATCAAATACTACAAAAGACACACAGACACAAATATTTCATTATGTTGTACAGTATGCATACATATTTTTATTAGAAGAATATGGATAAGGTTCGTGTTGATTAGATCACGTGTACTTGTAAACGGTTTGCAAGCTGTATATAGTGTACTCATTGACTCATAAACTACACTATGTAAAACGATTCAAAAAGTGTTGCAGTTTTTATGAAGGTTTGTTCTTCAGGTTGAGTATTTTGGGTAAAAATCACAAGCAGAAAGTTGTACCACATTTCAAAATCTGCTGTCTCACATTGTCATCATCTGTGGGGGCTGTGAAGGTGCTATATATAATGTATGTGTATTTGAAACTATAGTACTATCCCATAGGAGACTCTTTAAAAAGTTCCACCGTAAAGAATCATTGGCAATCCATCTGTTCTTACTATTCACAATATTTAGTTCAAATTGTGTCTTTATTTTTCCGTTTGGAGACAGTGAATAACCTTCTCACTTTCAGCTAAGAATTCAGTTGTCTTTTTAGCATGGTAAATATTTTGTGTTTCCGACTGACATAAAGCATAATGTATAGGATCACTTGTAATATTCTTCTTGAAATTTTACTGTGTGCCTATTGCATAAGAATATGTAAGCAATTTAGATAACCAACGAGAGATAACTATTAGTTAGAAGAGAGTAAAATTAGCATAATAATTTGATAAAAGTTCATAGCCCATTACAATCTCATCTATAAGTCGTGAGAGAAGAAGTAAATATATATCTTTTAGCAGTTCCCGTTCCGTGTGTGTATATGATTATATACACTTCCCGATGAAATTTTTGTTAATCTTCTTTCGTCGCTCCAACAAAATTTAATTCCATGCTCCATACTACACAAGACTATACGCATTAAAAAGCAATCAACAGAATTATAACAAATATAATCTGGAAATAACAAGATGCTCGAGTGTACGCGAATTAAAGTGGATAGTAAACACGGTTGAAGTCAGAGAAGACGCACACTATGCACTTTAAACCTTGTATGAAATAATAATGTTTAAAGTCAGTCGCGTACACAAAAGGGATTACAACGATTTTGACGATAGATACTAGAAGTAATTCCAAGTATTCTCTCATCTTAATTTCGTGTAAAATACTTTATCAGTCTTTGCTTGTACGTAGCATACAATGGAGCTTTCATGCTATGGAATGAAATCTCAACGAATCAATCGGTACAGATGTGTGTTTGTATGCTCATTAGAAAACTACCAATCCCCACATCATCATCTGCTCTTTCTAATCCCAGTCAAACAACTTCAGGTTGAAACAAGCCATATACACATTATTGTAATTGTAAATTGCAGTTGAGAAAGACTCAGGACAACAAGACCGTATTATACGCAGGTTATAATTAATTTGAGTCGTGTGAAGAAAATACTTACTGAATTCCAAACCATCAGATCCTGTTCGTGTAAATGAAGACTTTGACTGATCTTGATTATTTCAAAGAGAAATGGACAAAAAAATCACCACGGAGGCTTATGGCTTGGCATAACTTTGTTGGTTTGCGTCATTTAGCACTACATCCTCCCAAGTAAATAAATGCCAAACTTATGTAAGTAGTATGAATTACATCAATTTATCTCACCAAATCCTAGGCAAGATAAAGTATCTATTTTTTGCAGGGTTAGCTCAAACATCTTAACTAACTACACACTGAGCTCAGCGAGATGTTAAATTTTCCCTTCCTAAATTCTTGCATCTCTTTCATCTCAGTGTCTCTTTTTACAGACAAACTTGTAAACTCATCCTTATACTCTCTGGAAATAGAAAGGAGCGAAACGCACCACCACAATATATTAATATTTTGCCTTGCTTGCTTGTTTCCCAAGCCCATCCATAAAATGTGTACCAGATTATCAAGAAGGCTGTTATGTGTTGTTACAATTCACAATCTGACATCCAAAAGAGATATTATACATGATAGCATGATATGCTTGATACTGTTAAAAACTATTTCAACTCTTTCTTGGAAAAATCATTAAAAGCTAATAAAAATAGTTTAATATCAATCATTTGCGCGCCTGTAAAATCTACAGCAATGAAATCAAATACGTTGTTTTAAATCGTGACAAATATATTCCTCTACAAAGATGCTCGTCTTATCAACTAACCTTAACCTAACTGCAAGAGTTGCGGCAGTACCTACCCTTCAACTTAGAGAATTTCAGGAGTGCAATACATGAACACACATTTTTAAGCATAATTTTTACACAGAGTTCTGCAGGAATGAGTTCTTTGTCAGATAAAGATTAAATTGTATGAAAATTGTCCGTTTCTTTTAGCTGTCACATTTGTAGTAACGGTATTTGACAAGTAGCCATTCAATTTTTGATTAGTTTTCGATGCAAGAATCAACAAAATAAAGTTAGGGGAAGCTATAATGTACACCCGGTTTAAATAAATAAACGACTTCACGCAAAATTAAATTGTTGAACGTAGTTTCGTATAGGTAATAATAATCAGTAGCAACTTTTTGAGAGCTTGTACCTTCTTGACAGGAATGTTGATTCTTTTAGCATAAACATTCCAGAAATTACAATTTATATTAGTATCGTGGTGTTAGGAGTGAAGCATAATATACTTTAGTGAAAGGTCGTGACGGGAATTTTCTACACAGGCAGAGTTCTGACCGGTAGCTGTGTATGTGGTAATTACAAAGTAGTAAATGTCTGTCTAGGATCCTCATCATCCTGAATGAGATGGTATTTGAATTGCATGAAGTCATCGGAGATAAATTGACTTCAAGTTAAATGGAAAATTGTAATGCATCGGAAAGATGGTATGAAAATGTTTTTATATAAAATTATTTGTGATCTTATAGTGAAGTGTAAAGAGGGTTCATATCGTTAGGGAGTCATGAGCGGATTTAAATCATAAACACAGATGATCTCACGGAATAATTAGAAATTGGAACTTCCAACAGAACTAAGTACTTCGTCAGAATTCATGCTTCTTAGGATGAGGATCATTATTTTAATAGAGCTCTGGCTAGGATAGATGCATTCTTGTACACTCTGTCACATGCTGGGAGTACTGATAGGTCGATCTTGGAGTGAATGCGAAATATATAATATTACTACACAAGCTTGTTCATGTTCTTACCTCATTTGTTTTTTTATTCTTTCGCGTCTTTTTATACGCTAGAAAGATAGCCGAGTCTCACGTTGCATGATGCTTGTATGATCGCTTGCTTGTCTTCTGACTTTTACAACAACTAGAAATCGTGAGGTTAAAGTAGTTTTCTCTTTAAACCGTACAACCCATTAGGCATTAAGTTCATCACCATCAAAAATACACTTGAAATCAAATAAAACAACTGGCAAATGCTCTCGTCTATTTATTTCGAGTGCGTACACTATATATATGCATACATATATTGTGTAATTAGATTGAACCTGTAATTTTAAGTTTAGTTTTACTGTTTCACGGTCACCTAAAGTATATATATAACTAAATTAGAATAAAGGTCAAGGAGTTAGAAGCCAATTTCCTTTCGAGCTCAGTCAACAACTGAGGAAGTTACGTCAACCCAGTGGGTTTGTTTTATCGGTACACATATAGTAGTAGTTAGTAGCAAGTACACAATGTTCAAACGCACACATCCTGTTAAATGTTGTTTCGTGGAGTGAGACAAATGTATCCACTCTGTCTTACTTCAAAGTGTCAAAACATTTTAAATCTTTATTTTGTGGGGTGACAAGAACAGAACGGTGAATAATTAGGGTATAGCTTTAAATCCACTGCGGAAAGCATTAATTTTAATGAGGTGCTGATCTCGTATGAACACGCCGGATCCAATGTTGTGCAAAACCGAATTGCCATTGCTGCTGGGTGTGCACCTTCGTCATTTTCATACGCCAAAACGATTCAGCTTACTCATTCAGGATAAACTTTGCATTTTAACTGCAACTATTTCCTGCTCTATCAATTTCTTGTCTATATATATGCATGTCTGTGTAGATAGTCAGTTATTAGTCAAATACATGGTGAATGTGACTTGAAGTACACAAATGTGGAATTTTAATCTAGCGAGTACCTTATTTGCTTATTTATAAGCAAGGGAATCTTTTATGTCGTAGATTTGAATGGGCTTTCTCGCAGCAATCTCAATAGTAGTGTAGAATCGAGTGCGAGATTATTCTGCATACATAATGCATGTATAAGGTTGAGCCTTCACCCAAGTGTAACGAATGAAGATAATGACGATAATGTATCGACAAAATTAGCTATGTGAAACGACTCAAGTTCCAAATTTGCGTCGACACCTATTCATCGCTACTTGCTTCATGAAGTGGAGAGAGACGTTGTCCTAATAGTGTGACAACATTAAGTGCCGGTCTAAATCATTTTTAACAAATGTGAGGCAGTCAGTAAGGCCGAGCAAAGAGGAAAGCTAAAAGACATTCACATTGAATTGTGTGATGGGCCAGAAGACGAATAAAAGGAGACGGAAACATTTTCTGTGAGTAAAATATCTCAAATGACTCTACACATCCGTTTTGTTATTGCCATCAATTTATAATTTACATTTAGCTGCATCCAATCCAACTCTCGAAGATAGAACGCGAGAGAGAGAGAGTGAACCATCAGCAGAGTTGTCGTCGTCGTAGCATGAGTTTGCTCCTACCGAGTCGAAAGGTACTGCATGAAAAAGTAATCAGGATGATCATCACCATTTCCATCTAAATAAGAGATCATTGTCGTACTCCTAACTTCCGACTAGATGCGATGAGTCTATCTTTTTCTGCCTTTAAAAATGTTAATGGTTGAATTGGAAATGGGACACAAGCACTGCTGGCAGTAGAGAAGACACAGAAGAAGAGCAAGCTGAGCAAGGCCATTTCATTCACTTGCATCTAAAGAGAAGACTGTTAAGGAGACCGATTTAGAGTCAGCACATTTTGATTCATTTTCTACTTATGGCCGTAAGAAAAAGAGAAAGATTTCTTACACACGAAGGTCGGGAAGAGTGTGTGAGAATGTCTGTTTGGAAGAACATTTTATGCGTATTTCCACTCGTGTCATATATAAATATATATATATATAAGTGGTAGTAGTATGCGTGTGTTGATCATCATCAACTTCATCTTGATGTTCGTCCTGCTTCGCCGCTACGCGAAAGACGTCTTCTTAAAGAGCTTACACATTCACCACGAGTAGTAATGGCAGTGGTGGCCCTGGCCTAGTGTTATTAATAAAGAACCAAGAGAGACACACTATTTTATACTCCACGAAAATAAATAAATCTTTTATATGAGCTCAGGACATTTATTTCTTGAGCAGATTTCATTTTACTCATACGGGTTCTCCTCAATATGAATAAATGAGTCCAGTCGTTAATTTTGAAATGACATGTCGCCTCTTGTATAAAGCGTATTTAAGGACGACACGGGCTCACATAAATTATCATACGAAAGTAGACTACTACTACTACTACAACTTCTACTACCACCACTACTACACTACTACCGCTCTTTTACTATTACTACTACTTTTACTATATGCTACATGGATCTGCCAGACACACCAAAACACATTTCGTATTCAAGTAAATGCCATAATGCATGCAGTACTCCCCGAAAATATAGACGAGTCCGTGTAGAATTATTCCAAGTCAGGGAAGAGTATATGTATATATTTCTTCCTGAGGAATCTATAGCAGATTTTTCTCGTGAATGAATTCAATAAAGCTTTCTCTTACAAGCTACACAGTTAATTATATCTGTTAGAACATCTTACTTGCATTAGTAGTTAGTGAATGAATTGCATATGACATCACTGAAAGTTTGAAAAGAGCAGAATTATATCCAAGAAACGACTTAATAATTCAATCTTAATGATCCACAAACAATGCTTAGGTAAAACTGAATAGAAAATATATTATGGTAAATAAATTATAACATTCTATATTCTTGTGGAAAAATGTAATCTACGAATACTGTGTGAGAAGTGAGGTAAGTTAAGTTTAACGCAAGACGTTAGATGAATACTGATTGTCAGTATGCAGTATGCAGTCAACAGTGAGTAGTAGCACATGCACCACATGCCAATTATTACTATTACGAGTTCTGTAGATGTTGGAATAAGTAGAAATACGGTGGAGTGAGTGTATTAAAATGAGGGTGATGATTGCAAATGACACGAAAGACAAGAGTTAACGATGGAGCATTCGACTGGCACGTGTCAATAGGTACATCATCATCAGGTTTGAGAGTACAAGTACTCAACTCAAGAGTGTAATTGCTCACTAAATGGGAGATATTTCTCTTCAGCCAAACTTCCCAAACGGCTTAACATGAAGCTTTCGAATTTTCGAATCAAGAGGCGAAGTCTCATTTCATGAATTCGAGCTCTGCTGAACATTTATATATATATACATACACTGCATTTTGATCACTTCAAACTTGTGATTGTCTATAGTAGTAGTCACTATTGTGAAGAATTTCCTCGTATAAAATTAAAAATATATCCTGCGAACTGATTTGCATGAGTTACATTCAGCAGGGAGCTTTCTGTTAGCCAACAAAGACGATGAAGTACTATTAATATTCTTCTGAGTTTTAGCCTCCCATTTATTTACTAAGCACAAATTTTAAAGGCACTTTGAGCTGCTAGTACAACCCATGAGTACATACCACAACGTACGTAACTTCCCAAAGCAAAAACCAAACCAAGTATTATACCAAGAAGCAAGTGAAAGTTTGGTAGAAATTCAGCCTTTTGGGGACATTTTATTGCTCCTACCTCCTGAAATATGCAATACTTAAAGTCTACAGAACATCTATTTAAGCCGTGATACATAAGAACGATACAGCAGAGTTTACAAAATTACTAAATCGGTATATGCTCTTGGGAGAAATTAAGATAATGTTCTTCAGAGCCAAACTATGTATCATTATAGTTATGACTCTGCCTAATCATGCAGTAGAAACTATAGAAAATTGTGATTCCCGTCTGCAATAAAATTGTATAAAAGACAAGTTGGTCTACGTATCCGGATCAAGGGGTAAAGGAGCAAGGGGTAACGGAATAAGGGGTATGGAATAAGGGGTACATGGAATAAGAGGTAATGGAATAAGGGGTACACGGATCGAGAGGTACTAGGAATAAGAGGTACACGGAACAAGGGGTATTTCGTGCGATTTTGTTTAAGTGCAT
>Ga0194135_10000467_pt1 | contig 23912 bp, 9 predicted proteins | sample LitLau_LLRF_2013_FD_134024 | JGI IMG/M metagenome (GOLD analysis project Ga0194135, IMG submission 134024) | Freshwater sediment microbial communities in response to fracking from North America - Little Laurel Run_MetaG_LLRF_2013 (version 2) | ecosystem: Environmental > Aquatic > Freshwater >... | reverse complement strand
CTAGACTAGGTTATAAGAATTCAAAGGTAATTTTGTATATAAGGTTTGCTTATTGAGTAATTAAGTTAATTGGATATAGAGTAGTGATAAATAGTTTGTCTGTAAAACTATAACTATGCAATATATGTTTAGGTTTAAGCGACACTTTTGTATAGTCAGCTTTAAATTCCACTTTGCAAAGGAACTGGGAGAATTCAGATTCAGAATTTGGAAGCTTTTTAGCTTTCTTAGCATTTAGCGGTCCAATGATAAATCTGAAAGAAACGAGAGTGCATTGTACCTGTGAACTACTTTCTTGTCGCAACAAATGAGGTAAAAGTACCACACGGCCACACATTCCTATACAATCAAAGAAAAATCTTGCAGAACTGCTGCACTTATCCCAAGATTATGGTTTCTGCAAGCATTTCAAATTCCTAAACATCGCGACTGCTATATCATCATGGTCTTCAACTCAAAGTGCAATTTGCAATTTGTTGCAACACAACGTGAGCAAATCTATAGAGAATAGAGTTTCCTTATTTGAGAACTAGGAACTCAAATGCAGGAGACGTGAGAAATCTACTGCACTTACAAATATATATATATAGTTTATATAGTTGGGTTTTATTTTGCATCCAAACCAAAACAGATGCAATTTGTGCAATCAAAATGAGTCTATGTGGATTGAGTCTACAAATACATATTTCTAGCTCTCACCCTTCACTCAAATTTAATTTGTATTATTCTACCTCTAAGCACATAAAACATTTGGGGTTTCTCATTATTTGTATTATTTATTTGCTACGGTCTTTTGTCAAGTAAATCGGCTAAATTGTAAATTAGAAAACAACCATTTATTTACTCGGAGGATTAGCCACCACCACCACTATACCACCGCATTATACCCACGTAGACAAATAAGTTTAGAATTCTTCATGCTTTCGAGGGCAGATTACCAGCACAGATACATTATAAGAAGTAGACAACAGAGAAGACCTATTTAAAAGACAATTGCAAATATGTGTCTAACGATTAATTAATAAAATGGATAACCATATTTCGTGCATGGTTATTATTTATTGAATCTATTACCAGTCTCTCACATGAACTATGCATGCATACACAGTTGGATGAAGTAGTGACTAACGACAGTTATATATTGTGTACAATGTGTTAAAGTCTCGCATCATGCCACATGAAATACACCTTATCGTGTTTATCATCATCTCTAACATCTCGTTGAACATAAAAAACGGGGATTCCCTGCTGTCTCCCTACTTCAGTATGTATACAAATATATTGTTTCGTCTGAAACATGAATGAAATTGGAAGTTCTGCTCTTATGCTTCACACTACAATAAATAACAAACCCATTTCTTATTACCTAACCTTCCTTAAACTTTGGCAATGGGAATTTCTACCTCAACCATCATTAGATAAGAGTCATAATAAAAACACCATTATAAGTATATAATTCAATGTCTGACAAGAAAAGTGTCGATAAACTGCCATTTGTCCTTTTCGTAATGTTGTTTCCTTTCCCAAATCAATTGCAATTGATAACTTGAGGTTTCCTAAAGACATCAGACAATAATCATATGGCATAGAAGACTATTCTGTTTTTTACGACGGAACAAGTGACATTGAAAATTAACATGTTCATTCACAAAACCCATTGCAAATAATATGACGACGCTTGTCACCATAAAGACGTGTATTTACAATATTTGCTTGAGTAAGGTGAATGTCCACTTTTTCAACAAAAAAATTGTTTGCTAGTCTCGTCGTCGGTTTTTGTACTTTCAACACATATTTATTGGGTGGATATCTGCGAACAATGACTTGTCATATGAAGCCAAAACTTTCCTATGCTTGCGTACGAAAACATCCTGCCATTAGTGGTTTCTTTTGCAAAGTGAACATACACATGGAAAATTCTGACAACTGGACAAAAGCAAAAAGTAATATAATAAACCCTCCTCAATAAACACAGGATATCTGAGGTCAGGCTTTCGAAACAAAAAAGCTAATGGGTAGTGCACTTAAAATGAGAATTCTTACACTCTACGTCTGCTGCCTCTGTCTATTGACAAGTTGCAAAAAAACTGACTCACAAATGACCTCAATTCATCGTCAATTAACAGCTCTAATAACAATAATGCTGTTATTAAGCACATATTTTTAAGTCTTAATCCAATGCAGAAAGAAAGCAATGATTTTGCATGAAAGATTTGCCACGATTCAGTCTGTAGGAACTTTTAGAGCAAATTCAGGACAACAGACGCAGACAGAAGGGATTCCCCATCCTACTACAGGTGAGATGAGTCGACTATTATTTAACCATGTCTGAAGAAATTCAAACGGTAATTACAAAACTACTCTTCAAAACCTATTCCTTCCTTCCTTATGGCTGTCTTTAAGTTCGCTTCACTTGCAGATTATTGCGTGCCTTTGCATTGCTCGGTTGTATCAATCGTTGAATCTAAATCCCTTTAACCAAATCTCGTGCTTACAATTAATAATATCTCAAATGAGGGAATCAAGGGACACAAAGACAAATGTACAAATCTGCATTAGTTTATAGTTTTATAGGCGACTAATCTTCTAATCAGATTATTTAATGAATTTTGTGTGTTAGTCTGATCCAATATATATGTACTTGTACTCACAATCAGTTGCTGTTGAAGGGCTTTTGTACAATACAATGCTCGAAGGAGGAAAAGAGAAAGGAAGCTGTATACTTGAATATATATTCCATCATTCCATGTATATTCAGTCCAACTTGCCAACACGAGCCCAAAGTAACGGATTGTTCCCGGTCTATAATGTACATTATCCAAAAGGGCTTAAGAAACCTTTTAATCCTTTAATTACATTAAAGACAGGATTAAACCAAAGCGCAATGAGGATTAGCGATTCTCTCCCAGAGCCAACAGCAATTCACTTCACAGCCAAAGAAGCCAATTTAACTGAATTAGTATATATTATGGATACACTTTGAAAGTTTGAGAATTAAATATAGTCCACAAAATACAATGGATATAATATGAATACTTGCAACACGCGGAGTATTAACTCCACAAGTCCACATGTAATTTCTACGTAAAACAGATTATGTATCGACCACACGTACACATTCCCCATTATCAAATTTGATTTATCTTAATCTCCCACTTCGACTAGATACCTGTTATTGAGTTGATTATGATTGATCACAAAGTCTCATATATCTTCACAGTAAACAAAAGTTTTCCCTCTGCAATTCCAAGAAATTGCATCCAAATAAGGTTTCCATTCCATACATGAAAGAAGATCCATAAAACGTTTAACCAAGGAGGTCAATAAACAAATAAACGAGTTGTTTTTGTTGTTCCATAGAATACTCTGTTTAAGTATTTCCGGATTAACCAACTCACTCTCTGGCCTCGATTGCCGTAGGTCAGTTTAGTATAAGCAAGATGGTGTAGTGTGAGTGTGAGCTAGAGAACACCCGAGCTGAATAAATGATCGTGTCTTAGTTAGGTATACACATATCTCTATAGATGTATCATCTTGTTTGTGAGTTACAGGAATAAGCTCGATAAAAGGAAGGAAGGTTCAACAAAGTTTGAAATAAAGGTTGTTTATATACAAGAGACCGTATCTCCATCGATATCAAAGTACACACGTGTGGAGTGTACACATTTTAAAGGCACCCGTAGGAAAGAGAAAGCAGTCACCGGAGGTTTACACTGAAAGTCCAAATATCCAACACATACAAAGTATATATTGCACGCAACAGTTTCCTCTCTCTCTCTCTCTCATGCACTTCGTTCGTATGCAAAGAGATTCCCAACAACCACACTATACAAGCAATAAAATAGATACACATTCACACGTACGGATATGCACACACTTTATTATATACAGACACTTGTATAGTTTTAAGGAACCAGGTTTGTTTTTGTTTTTGTGTTCTACTTCCTCATTTCCTGTTACAAGATGAGAATGGTCATGAAATACGATGAAAGATTGAATTGGTTCGGTGACTGTTGTGGCAGATCAAGTTGAGCACTAAAAGGCAGGTTGCCCAGATCTATAAAGCAAGTGTATATATGGTTATGGTATATATTATATCTATTTGTAACAATATGTGTGAAACGCTCAAAGGCTTGAGTAAGGTCACATACATATATTATATGTACACATTCAGTGAATCTCCTTTTCTATCTGTGAAAGTTATTATTGGCTTTCGAACCAAAAGACCCGAAGAGAGCGAGCGGTTGAGGTGCATGAACCCTTTAAACCTTTCCAAGTAAACACATTTTACTTCTTCAACATATAAAATACAAAGTATCCTACTCTTCAGTGAAGGTAAAGGAAGGTATTCCGAGCAAACATCTTTAGCCATTAAATCCGATGAAATCCCCCAGCGGCCAGCTAATAAAAAATTGCCAAGGCCATACTCAATTTTCCAAAGTTTCAGCGAACTCTCTCAACTTGCTACATCATTTCATAACATCTGCTGCGTCTTGTATAATATTCACGCATACCTGACATCAACCATGAAAGGTTCAACACGTACTATACACTCATCTCTCCAGCAAAATAAAAATGAACAAAGATATATATATATACCTATCTGTATCATCCCAACTATCTCAACTTATTAAGCTTTCTATTACCTGGGGACCCATTCACGGGTGTATCATTAAGAAAAGACATTTACTCTTTACTTTAATTCAGCGAAAGATCACAACGATCAACTAGCTGCAAGCTGTGTGCTACTTCATCCACCCTAACACGTATACTGTAAAACTATCTCTACCCTATGTATATATCACTCCGGAAATGCGTTCGAAATAAACTACCCGAAATATCTGCACGTAACGGGTAACACTTAAACCAGAGAAACCAGCGGAACAAGGAAGGCCTAAAGTAATTCGTAAAAAGTTACGAGTTTGTCCTTGAAACCTAAATATTCCCAAGAGTTTAGGAGTTTCTATTTAATGACAAAAAAGTGTAAAAGCCGAGAGAACTCTCTAACAAACTAGAAGGAAAGCCGAAAAACGGATGAACGCATAATATATTCTTACAGACATATGTGAAGGATTTCACACACTCACTCATATAAAAGGAAAAACATACCACAAACAGAGTTCAATTTATTTGCACACGTGTGTGCATATTGTTGCAAATTAGAAAATTCTGTTATACACTCCTCTCTCTCTCTCTCTTTCACGGCCATTAAGTACAGATGCTGCGTATGTCTATATATAATACATAATATACACATACACTTGCATCATGTTCATATGTGTGTACTCTTTGAAAGATGAAAGAAAGTACTTGTCGTTTTCTCATTTCCTCCAACATTACTTGCACCTCAAAGAAACGGTGTTTCACTTCTCATCTCTCCTCTACATCGCTGTTGTCAAATGTTGAGTGAATGAGGAAATGCATTCAACTTGAATAACAAACTCACAAGGAAATCAGATTTACACTAATTTACACGTCTTTTACCCTTTTACTTTTACCACCTTTCAGAGCTATAAATAAGCACACAATACGCTCAAGGAACTTTCTGTCTTTAATCTTAATGAACTTTCTCATCTCCACATAAACTAATTCCCCGTTTCCTCATACGTTTCCTAACACTTGCTAACTTTCACTCAAACAATAATATTGATTTTGTTTTCATTCACACTCACCTATACATATATGTACACATTGTGTAGTAGTACATATTTTGTCACTACGTTCTACCTTATTCTATATACAATTACTCCCTGCAACTTCTTCAAATTCTACACACACACACACACTCAAGTTTGACTTCACAACTCTCTAAACTATCAATTAAGCACAATAATTAATTAAACTTCATCAAAGAACAACTTCGCACAAGTGTGAGTGTACTGCTCTCTCGAAAGTCACCATAATATAAAGTTTTAAGTTTGCACTGCTCTATACAAATAAATTAAATATTATACTGCATTTCAGTAAGTTGTTTTCAAACATATATGAAGACTATAAATAGCTCAAACAAGTAGCTTATATTTTTGCACATCAAATGATGATTGACACATAAATGAATAAAGTACCAAAAACTTATTACATATATAGTGTATACAATAGTATACATAGTGACAGTTATTTTATTAAATATTAAATCGGAATTAGAACAAGTCCACATTCAGTGAAAAATATATCTCAGAATTTTATTATCTCGACGAGATAAAAACAGAATAGGTTTTCCATAAAGATCTATATATTATATATGAGTGCTCTCTTCAATTTCCCATGACATAAATAAACTCCTGAATTCTTGGAACACCATCTGCGTACTCAAATATTGAAATAACATTTTTCATCTTTGGACAGTCGTTAAAATAAGCACACGAATGTAAATGTTAGACAACATTTTTAACAGTCAAAAGAACACTTTCCTGTTTTATCAATCTTTAAAAATATTTAACTAAATATATACAGTACAACGGGCAACGAACAATATTTCTTCGAACGAAAAATCTTTCAAAAATTCATAGTGTCGAAGTCGAATAATGTCTATTTTGCATTTCCCATGCTCACAGATCGATGTTCTTTATTTAAATCTGACATGACACTTGGTACTACCTCCTGATTAAAACTGTCAACACTTTAATACACTACTGTGCTGTATGTCTGGTTCCTTTCTAAACTGAATATCTTACGTTGGCATTGCGCAATAAATATGTTCATCCTTCTACTCAAAATTCTAAACTCTACCATATTTCTTTGCTTTGTTTTATTTAGCCATCACCATCAATCCAGTCACACCTCTGAAAACAAATATTTGAGTTGATCTTCTTTTTACTGCTCACCTCAACCTGATTCCTTGAAATAATGATTGATGGGTTTGCAATCTCATTTATGTTTGCTTTCTCATTCACTCCGTACCAGGCCAAGTACCATGTATATATATTGTATTGCTTGAAGCACAAATATAGCCATGTTCTTACTCAACATTTTTCACCGAGCCTAGTCTTATTATTATATACAAAATACAAGTACATCACATATCGCAGTAGATTACACAGCACACGCTACATTACCCACACACACGACATACAATTTATATGGCTCAGTTTTTTACACCACATGCATTAATATTTCTAATAATTCAGTTCTTATCATTCATCCCATCTGACAATTCCATATAGAACACACTTGAACATCGATTACATACCTAATAATCATCCAGATTTTAACTCTGACACGTTAATATTATAACGCTTTAAACTTGAAACTCTGCTGTATTTGCACAAGATTTTATCTCGTGAATGCGGTGTAAAATATGAAAAGTTCACACCATGAACAAAAAAATAACGGGTTTCATCCAATTCACAATTAGTCAAGTGTTCAATGTTCAAGTGCTCTCCTCCCTCAGATACATACGCATACAATGTGGCAATCTATACATAAGATCATGACCTGCCTGAAACATTTTCGGTTAACCTAGGTATACATATATATATTCATCATCATTTCATGTTCGTGTAATTAATTATTAACACTTTTCACACGCCTGCACACTTTGTTACACTTCCTCCAAGGTAAATAAACTTGAGACACAAAGTTTTTTTTACTTAAATCTACCTCAGATGTACCTAAAAAAGGTAAACTTTCGACTAGACACGAGGTACTCGGTGTACTCTCGTTCAGTTTCAGTTGTTACGCAATGTTAAAAATCTCATTTCACACGGAATGTCTAGCCTTTTGGAAATTTGGTCATTAAGTACAAATTCTTATCTTGAAAGTTAAAGCTCTCTTCTTGCCACGTAACCAATTCACATTGATCACATATCACACTAAGGATCATGTATATAATCTGAAAACAAACTACAGAACTGTAAAAGAGCAGGGATTGCCAATATCAAGCAAGCGTCAAAGGATATTTAGCCAATTTTTTGGCTAACTCTTGTGCATCTAAACACACACTGTCTTTCTTTTTTGTATATAATATATATGTGCCCGGTTAAGTGCAGAGATGCAGACAGTCAGTCAGGGTAATACACTCCGAAATTTAATACGGCCAGACACACGATTATTAGAGGTCGATGCAAAGCGAGGTCAGCAAAAACAACTAAACCATGACCACTTCTTGCTTGTTATGTCTACTTTTAGAAAGATTCAATTAATCATTACACTCACATACATAAGCCTCATATCATCTCTAATATGCTTCCACTCGAAAACCAGCTTTACGTTATCAAAAATAAATTTTATTACAAAAGGAAGGAGACTAGTGAGACTACTACATGCAGAGTCAGTAACACTTTTCAAAGCTTTCAAGTGCTTTCTGTTGTTCCTCTTAACATTATCACATTCCTTTTTCGCTAAAGAAAAAGATACGTACAAACTCGCATGCACCTATTTTCAGTATTTTTCTGCTATTCTTTTTCACAAATTACAAGAATAGCTACACGAGATTATTTTTATTAATAGCTGCATTTATATAACGTCGTGATCCCGTAGCATTCACATAATAAAACATGTATAAAGTAGAAATCCATTCCTCCTGGATTTTTAAATCACTACTACATTTTTTGGACATTTGTCTCGCACGGGTAAGGACAAACGGACGGAACTTCCCAAATTAAACACAGTGCCAGTGCCAGTTTAGTCGCATCCTATATTATAGTCGAGTCTGCAAAAAACTGCACACTTTAGAAATTCTTTGTGGTATCTTGCAAATCTCTATGATTTCCACACCTGTCTGTGCAATTTTTAATACCTTTTGACTTTATTGGAACACGTATGCATTATATATTGAAGGAATCAAAGAATAAGCACATATTAATTGCACACACACACTAATTACAATTAAACATGCTAATGCCCTGTGTTCCTTACGTCATTCCGCTGTATAGTTTGCTTGTCGACGGGTCATTTAGAAATATAATTACGAGAACAATCTGAACTTAATGAATGTCTAATCGATGCACATTGGGCTTTGAACTTCTCACTTCTTCACTCCACCAAGTCAATGTGAATCAAAACCTCCTGCTTGCAGTCATGTATAATTATGAACAATGCCGTTCTTCATCGGTTATGACGAATGAAATTATAAGGCTAATCAGAACCCACATATGGGTACACTTGTTGTATGCATGTATATCCTATTTACATATTTTCGGTAGGTACCCTGTCGTCTTCTTCTTCTCTATGTGTAGTTTCTCATAATTAAAGGTACATAGGCTAACCTTACACTAATGTCTGACACGTTATGTCACTCATTTTAACAACAACAATCGGTATGTTTTACATCTACACACGTGAGCCGTTTACATGTATTTCATTACAAGTCTTCCCAAGGAAATAAATCCAGGTAAATCCCAAATCGACCTACTATATACTTATTTATACCTTATTATATACGTCATCATAATTCATTAATTTAATTATCAGTTATCCTCTACTAAACTAGTTCACTGTAGGAAACTTCTAAAAGGAAAAACTCTCAAGACTTTTTCTATTAATAAATATACTGCTTTCGGTATTCTCATACCTTAAGAGAATCGAGAGTCTAGTAACCTTCAATAGATTTGTATGCGCTAAAAAATGAACGTGTGTATGTGGATTTTGGCTGAAGAATTCATCCTGCAAAAATCTTCCCTTGCAAAAATCCTCAAAAACTGTCTATACTTGGTTTCCTCTGCAAATGACTGACAAAGCTTCGAAGTTTAGTATCCCAAGGTCTACCTCAAAAGTTTAAAATATTCCCTAGCTTTTCGCAGATTTTTCAACACTTTTTCTCCTTTCATGATTTGCTCTCCACATACTGCAAAGCTGCATAAAATGGAATATTTCTACTTCCCCACTCCACTTTTAACTGCTGTGTAATGAATCATATAACGCGATACCTATATAGGTAGTGGGATTATGTTCAGGAGATGAAAATTGCACATCATCACACAGTCACACACTAACTATCATCATAATATCTCAGCTCCTCACTAACTTAAAGCAAAAAATGTAGGAGGTGTAGCCATACATACACACACACACAGGCCATACTCAACATTTTTTGCCTTGCACATATTGCAATTCTTCCGTAGACCAATCGACCCTAAGGAGTAAGGTTGAGCATGTATATAATATGCAGCTTTTGTTAGCTTGGCACACTCAACCGTGGAAAAGACCTTGATGGATTATATACACAAGACACCCCACCCAGGACGAAAATCATCTAATATTTTTAAAACCAAGCATCCGTATAGTAATCATTACCTTTATGGCTTAATTATTTTCCACATACAAAACACATCCCTCAATTCTATATCTTATAATATTTCTTGCATACCATGTATGCATTTTTGGAAGAAGTAATGCGTAATTGCAGTCATTGCGAAATAACTAGCAATAATTCTTATAAAGTTTTATACTTTGAAGGTATTTTATAAAAAGATGCTATATTTAACTTTATAAAAAGTGTTTTCCCATAATTTTGGTATGAAAATCCCATCGCATCAATTAAATTTGAAGGACAAGAATAAAAATTAGGTGGAGTGGATTATTGGTAGAAGTCTAAAGTAGACATATATATATATATATTATATATGTGTGTAGGTCTGGTCTGTTGAATACCTACACAACTGACTTTTTAGAGATCAAACCATCCCTTTATTTTATTGCTACTTCCTTTCTTGATAAAAGAAAGATGACACGACAATAATGTTACAGACGGTAAACGACGACTTATATATTATTATTGCATGTACTCATTGTATTGTTAGCAGAATACGCTTGTGATTCTTCAGTAGCAGCTCCCACTCTCCTACAATCTTTACACTTCAAAGATTCCCTTCTCGAAACTTTTCACGCTCTTTCAAACAACTCATTAATCTTATTATATCCAAATAATCAGCTTTTATCTCTGATAAAAGTCCCTGTACACTAGATGTACTTTGGTACATGAACTTTCGCGCAGGTTCAGGGTTTCTTACCTGAGACAAAATCTGCAAGAACTAAGAACTTTGATTTGCTGGTACTTATTTTATTAATTTAATCATAACTTTTAATTGAAAAAAGCTGTCTAACCAAACCAGAGCAACTATGTAAAGAGGTTTGGACATAATTAAAAAGTTCATTCTTCCATGATTATGATCACACGTTATCAATATCAAAACTTGATACAAAGTATGTATGTGTGCGTGTGTAAATATGCAAATGCAAACCTGAAAAGAGTTAGTATAATTAAATTATGTAAACTGTAACGAAATCTATATAAGTTGTGTTTATCAGTGTACAAAGGTTGTGATACGGATAAGGAGACAATGAATGATCTCAAATTCCTTGACTGACGGTACATGATTCTCAGCAACACAAGAGACGTTACACTTTGAATCACGTTCCTTTGTGACCGTGTAGGCTTTGTAGACTGTCTCGAGAAAACTTGCAAGACAAGAGAAGCAGGTTTCATTCATTTTGAATTACCAAGTGACTGGCTCAATCTTCTTGCTCACAGTCCATAGAGATAGCGATAGTCCATCGAAGTGCTTTCAACTGACAGTGAAGTGAACTCAAAAGTCTTTGTTCAAAATAAAAGCATCACTAGTATTCTAATGCGAATCTTCCCATCATCATAGCTATATAGACCAGACAATGTATAAACTCTATATACACAGGTGTAACGAACCACAAAATCACAAGGCAAGGATGTGGTCAAGCTCAAGTATATATAAATACTTATAAAAATATATAGTCTGCTTTCAAGGAGTTTCACAGTAAACACAAACCATGCAGTGGAGACATTTTATTTGACAAGTTGATCTAATTATTACCCTCACATTCCTGTAACTAAACAAATTCCTGTAATTAAATCTCAACTGTCATATCTTCACAAAAACACTGTCAATCTCATATTTAAGTTATACAAAGAAGGCACAGGACACATGCTCACTGTTCACAGTATTTACGCTTTACATGGACAGTTAAATCCTTAGAATCTGAGTCAGTGTAAATGTAAATATAGCAATATCGCGTCGTAACTTCCTAAATATACGCATTCCTCATAAACAAATGTCTACGTGTCTACCTTCAACCCAAAACTATTAGTACCAATGAATACAAATGGCCGTGTAATCTTCTGTCACGGGTGAGATTTCAAAATAAATGGTAATTAGACTATTTATAATTTAGCCATGAAGGATCCTTCGTCAATTCATAATTCAGCAAAACTAGATAGTTCTAGATTTGTCTGGAAAGGAAACCTACAAAAAGCATAACACACGTAGACCGCTTCAACCATGAACTTAATTTTAAATTGTAAAACAGACTTATCCAAGAAACTATAAAGTTCGACTTATATATACACAATAAACATGTTGTGTGTCAGTGAAGCGTCATAGTCATGAATTTCTAAGTCACAAACAGTTATAGAGTCACAAACAATTCTCACAAACGTCATGAAAGTAATATACATTTGAATTTCATAATTTCATCATGTTTTTTTTCGCTCTCTCTCTCTCTTTGTTTACGCGACATTTAAAACCGAATTGCTCAAACAAAAGATTACAATTTCAACGAAACTGTTTATGTACACGTTTGTGCGAACATTATTATTATTATTTGAGTTATCACCTTATAATGTATTCTGTCTACACTATGTTTTCTATTTTTCTCCGTCTTCCATAAAGACTTAGAGACTACAGATATCCATATAGGAGTTGTTTACAATAACTCAAGAATTCTTAATGATCGTGTGACTTCATCTCAAACTGCTTTTTTCCCTTCAGTGTATAATATGAACAATATCGAAGAGATGAAGATCGCCTGCAATTTAATCGCTCATACCCTAACCTTAGCTAACATAATGTTCACATGTTCACACAAACATATCTGCGCACCGCTTACATTAACTTGTTTTGATTTGTCTTAAGCACATAACCGTGCAAATCTTGAAATACTGCCATGTAAATAATTCCAGAGTATGCAATATAATACATGATACGTGCGGCGACCATGTCGTCTACAAGGAATCGTCTTTTATGCCGTTTAGCATTAACCATCTAAATCGCACATTTGCTTTGCATAACGCAGCAGATATCGTTTTCCACCACACTACTTCATTTTCGTCGTATTTTCTATTTCACATTTTCCCTTGTTCTGATTCTGTTTTGTAAATCTTCGACCAAAGTCCAACTACTTAACATTCGCACAACTTCTCGTCGTAGTTCTTACCTCTCGTTAATTCTTCAGATTGAACGTGTCTTAGACTGAGAGTCAGAAGTTGTGTATGCATTTCCATGCACAATTTAAACTACTTCGTCTTTCGGAGTTCTCTGAGATCTAAGGCCTCGTCATCTCTACGATCTAAAGAGTTGACGTTTATTCAAGGAAAATTATCAGTTCCTCGTGATAAGATCATACAGATTTCGCAGTTAAATAACCCTACTACCTTATTACCTTTTTATTCCAAACACAGCATATAAGTATCAATAAGAATGAAATTACAAGCTACCCTGCACAAATACTATAAGTACAGAGTGAAGGTATTCAAACCTATATTTAGGTTTTCCTTTAAAAGAAACCGTATTCCAATATTAACACATTTTCAAAGTAAACAAACCACACAATCTACTCAAATTTCTTCGGTTCGTTGGTTAACATGATTTAATCAGTTTTCAAATGAATGAAACGCAAATTAATTGCTAATTTTTCATTCAGTGAACACACACATCTTTTTTAATTCCCATACTTATATGAATGAAAGAGGAAGTAGATACGTTGTTACTCTGCTTGTTACTTTTCCGTTTCAGGTTAATCTCTACGCTGTGTTACTTTTGATGTAACAACTGAAAAGTGTACTAATACTAATATAACTTACAGATCATACAAGAGACATTTCTTTACAGGGCGGCTTACTCCGCAGACCAATATTTGAAGATACTTACAAAAGGAAAAATCCTTTCAGACAATTTAAAAAGCTTCTCGCGAATTTCAAATTCATGAGACGTAGAAAAGGCTACCTTGTAAACATGATTCCAATTGCTTTTTAAATACCTTTGTTATTTACACACAAGACACAAGGTTTCTACTGTCACACCAAATTGATTTTTAAAATCAAGTCTACTTTTAAAGAGAAATGATTAGGTACATTACGTCATATGCCAGACAGTCTATATCCTTAATAAAGGATATGAACCTGAAGAGGTACGTGTAAGTTGAGCGTGGCTTAAATAATTATTGCCTCCTGTATACACAGACACACATATAGATATAAATTGTGCATACAGGCATGTGTGTGTATACTGTGTACTAAAAACTTATTCCTGGTAAAGCTGCCACCATCATCATTTGCATGATATTCATGAGTTCCTAGGAAAAGTATTGTTGTTTCATATGATTATTTTTTCCCTCAGAACACTTGTGCTTTTTCGCAACGTTTGTTCATCTCTACACACTCAAACTCTCAATGTATAACAATAATAATACATATCTATATATTCCAACCCACGTCATCAAATCACACGACAACACATTCTTTGAGGTAAATGACAGAACAATTAGATACGAACAAAAGTATCATATTTTTATACAACTCAAGCTCAAAAAAAGCTTTCCCTGTGCAACATCTCCATTTCATAGTAGAGTAGAATTTCGTGTGTCTTGTTAAACTAGCTCGTAGTAGCATATTCAACTCGTTAGTCATAACTCTCCATGAAAAATCCCCTCTAGATTAAACTTTCATAGCTAAACATTTCGAAGAAATTTCCTTTAACTCCGAAAATAATAATGACAAGTTATACACAAGACTGTCAAAACAAATAAACTCATGCATAGTTATGACGAGAAATGTCAACTCGCAGAAGTTACACCTTTATGTTACTGCTTGTTCAAGCTGACATTTTTGAGATGATAGTTGTTGATTAGTTGTTGGTTGTGTGCACACACTATAATAATAATAATTGATGGAGCAACAAGTGGGGAAAATGGATGCTATATATATACGACATAATAACTGAATACTAGGCATATATATATGTAATAGAGAGCTACTACTTTGAATACCGATTTGTATACTTTTTCTGCGTAGAACACAAATGTTATGTGTTTGTATTGACTATTATTGAGTTGACATACTTTCATTTCATGCTGCGAGAAAAGATGATTTCCTAGAAGAAGAAGCAGAACTGAATGTCGAATGAGATCTTCATTGGAATTTGAAATGATGAACTGTTGTTAGATCTAACAGCTTTTTAACTTTTCGACTGAATTGCACAGACATTCAGATTCAACATTCGAATATTCTGCATTGGCGAAATGCAAAAGTGAAGCTGACAAACAGTACTAACCACTACTTTACATCACACATCAGCTCTTCCAAGAAAGTAAATCCATCTTAATAAGGTGCGGCAGCAGTCGCACAACAACCCCCACAGAGGTATACATACAAAACCAACTGCAGAAGATCGACTCTCCATATGTATATGTAGTTGCTTCGTGTCAACACAATGCACATTGTATATGTTACGGGATTTCCTTTGAGTAATTATTCTAACGTCTTCATTATTAATGTGTTAATCACTTGCAGTATATTTATGTCTTTTACTTCCCCCTTGCTATTTGACTACTACTACACAATTCACTCGCTATACATATTCTTTGATCATGGCCGAGAATCTTTTGATCATGGTATGGAATTCGGAATGGATGAAGTCCACATTCTTCTTCATTAATCTATGAAACCTTCATCTCCTGATTCTCAAGCTACATTCCGGAAACGTATTGGAATTTAACAGAAAACACATATTTATATTTTAATACTTCGTGGTTCCCCGAATCTCACCTTAACCTCATTAATTTTATTACTAGAACAGAATGATCTCCATGTGTAGGTTTGTGTGTTTGTTCGTCTGAAATCCAAGCCAAAAAACAGTAGGTCGCTAAAAGTCTAAAACGCCTACGTCATATTTAAATGCAAATATGCAATTCCGTCATTCCATCCCGTGCTTTAGTTACTGTTTATGTATTTATTATAAACAGATTAATTCCATGCGTCAATTATTCATATTATTGTTTTCAATTAATGAGTATCGAATAAGCAACAAACAGTTTAAAAACTTACCCATCCCCTCGCAGCATTTTTCTCTGATTACTTAGCACATGAAATTTCGTATTTAACAAAATATTCCAGCACAGTCTCGTCCTCATCCAAATGACATTTGAACATATTCCACACGACGACCACGACGGCAAGGTTGTTGCTGCAAATATACATATATATGAATTTACCAACGCTGCTTCTGCTGAGCTCCACGTGTAGGAATGTTTGTATGAAAGTAGTTCAGAGGAAGCGAGATCTCTTCCTCTTGTGTGTATGTATTTACTATATACATTCATTCATGAGAATGATTGTTGTGTGCAATACACACGATGATATTATATTATACCCCTTTTAATACACACATATTATCATTTTACAGGCATACAAATCTAGATGAGGCGTGTGTGTTTATTCATCGGTTGGACTGACTGGAGCCACCTCGCCTCTTCATGTGTAATGTGATATTTGGCAATGCAAATTAATCTACGAATGTACGAATGTCTAACTGTACTTATCTCTCTTGTACGACGCAGATCAGTGCAAGCAAAACCTCCGCTTGGGTCATGTGAATGCCTCTTGATTATTATTTCTCCTTGGAAATTCATCATCATCATCATCATCATCTCACACAAACTCTAATAAAGCTTTGTCGACGACTCTCTTCGTCTTCATGATCATCGTCGTCGCTCTACTTGTCAGAGAGTATTTACCAATTTTCCCATACCGAATTTTCCATAATGAGTTCTATCTCTCCTTTTCTTTCATTCACCACGGAAAAACTACCCAGGCTATATAACAAAGTAAGATGTATTTTTATGCAAGTCTTCTGCCTAAATTACGTAAAGCTTACATAAACTTCCCGCAAACTTCCAACAAAAGCAAGTCAAGAATCGTCGTCAACCGTTTATTCACTTCAATGTCTTCCATATGGTATGTTTTTGGCTTAAAGATTAAAATAAGAAAATTCTTTCTCTGTGTGGGACAAAATTGGAATAAAAACAACCTATTGTATTTCATATCCCCTGTATCTTCTTTTTACCCATTCAATCCGGATAATATTATTAAAACCAGATTGATACACACTAAACTAGGTCAATCCACCCAAAAACATTTGTACAAAGTATACTTTCCTTTACACTACCAAATATATTACCTAAGCTCCGAATAAGTAATTACACAATGACGTGCTTAGTTTACAGTTGGATTGCTTAATTACCGAAAAAATGACATACTGTCCATGTCCTATGCGTATAGGGTATAACCATGGTCTATTATACACCATGGTATAACTATCCACCAAGAATTCCAATGAGTCATGCAACCTAGGTGAGTTCATGGACAGTTATATTATTCACTGGTTATTAACACAAACCTTTTTACGTCTCAATTTGGCATACATATCCTTATGTAATATATTTCAACCACTCCATCATAACAATAATACTACATTAGTACATATACTTATGAATCTTTGCTATTCATTGTATTATCAAATCACACAACACAAAATAGGTGTGTATATATTTAAACTCTACTTATTTATTACGTTTTATGTCTTCGTTTTCCCGAATGAATGAACTCTGAGCTTGCATTCACCACACTCTTGTAAATACTACAAGCTATATACTCATATATAGTAGGGCCAGATTTTCATACACTCATTCATAAGAACATTTCATAATACTCGTATATATGTGGTCGCCTGTGTTCTTTCCATGTTTCTTTAACAAATATATTCCAATGCAATCCGCAACATGTTATTAACACGAACCACGTGAAGAACTGGAATTTTTGTGACTCATTTCATAATTCACATACCGAAGTGATTCTTTAACACATTCAGTTTTAACTACATCCGCTTGCTCACAGCTATGTCAAACATTTGAGATTTCAGCGCATACAACATTATCCCATTATAACTAATATCCACTTCACATAGGATTGGAATTTGCATTATGTCATTATTCTCATTATGTAATGTTCTCTGGATAGATATGTGAAACTACAAATAAAGGCCTTTTGCTTAATCCCGTACTTCCCAAAAAGATTATCTCTTATTACCCCCACGTGAGATCTTTCGCTCTTTGTGAATACAATTCCCATAATAATTTCGCTAAGCTCAAAGGTTTTAGCAGCAAACGCAACAACTTAAGACTCACTTAACAAAAATAACACAAACTACACACACACACACATCTCATCTGATTCAATGTACCTAAGGAGAGTGATTAATATGTTTATGAGATTAAATCCAAATTGCCCTACATATTTAAGTCATTTGTACATTACGACACGATGACGACGACGAAGCTCTTGTGATGATTTACTTCATACTATACTCATTATTACTACTTCGCACTTCTCAATGAACTTTGGAATCAACCCGGCAACATTTCATGAATGTTTTTAGCACTTAATTCCACATGAATGAATAAATGTATTAAACTATACAAACTCTAAACAAATTGTATCATTCTACAACAATTTGTAATAAACCCATTTAAGGAAATGATCAGAGTGTTTTCTACTTCAGTTTAAACACTCTTCTTGCACTTATTTTACCAGTCAATTTCGTTGTTTACAAGGGAAAAATAATGTTCTCAATAATTCCAAAAGTCCACAGGGGATTTCCTCTGAAACCGCAAAATAATATTAAGCAGCAAACACACTGTCCTGATAGACTTCCCGAACTAGAAAACAAGTAAACAAAAGTAAAAAGCAAATATATGAATGAACGAAATAACAGGAACATTTACACAGGGAAACAAAATGGAAAGCTACAGGAAGAAACTGCTTGTAAATTCACACTATAGGGAGACCAAGGTTGAAGCATTTCAATGAAAGACTGAATGAATGAATTTCTAAGAAACAAAGTTTTATACCTGACCTAGTAATATATTTATATTGAATGTGGAACATGCAAACAATGTATATGAGCAAAACCACAAGTTCGCAGTTACCGTATATTTGTTATCATAGTTCACCTTCACTTTAATTTCCAAAAAGCTGTGTTTTACTTGGAGCAAATAAGTGTAAGTAAAAAGCAAAACATGATCAATACATGCGCGTGTGATAGTGAATGTGTTATGACTATATACGATAACTTGGATGTTATATAACACACCACACACATACACACGTATGTAATTGCCAATTGCAATAAAAGATGAGACAAAACGATTCTATCAAGATAATCAAAGTTTAACTACGCGTTTTTCATGAAACTCAATCACATTTGTGTACATAATTTTCCTTGAGAACAAACAACAACTAACATGCTATATAACTACTACGCAAATAGTAGGAATAAATCACAAGGTAATTAGGATCTCAAGTGTATTCAATTTCTTTTTGGGTAATTCCTTCATTTCCGAAAGTCACAGGCTTTCTATATACATATCCTATTGGCTAGCTCCATATATACGTGTAGATAGAGTTTTCCGTTATTACCAAGTTCACTACGAAGAAAGACACTAAGCTTCTTACATTATGACATGACTCGCTGTTTATTTCCAGATTATGCAGTAAACTACACACACCAAAACATTACACGCACGGCGGCATGACCTTCCCACTCACAAAACAACAGCGGAGAAATTGCATAAAATCTCCAGTCTTCTTTTAACAAGAGACACAACATCTGCGGAGAAATGAATGACGACGACTTAAAAATAATTCCACATGTTGGAATTGGGTTATTGGAAATGCCGAAGTGCATGTAACAGCAGCATGTATGTGTGTGTGTGTGGGTGGAAGATAGGAATAAACGAATGAACACCGAACTCTAGAAAAGTCTTCTTCTTCTTTAAGACTCGCCTTGCGTCACCATCGAATAATCTGTTGCTGTTCTCGCTGGTCATGTCTTTGTGAAAGTCAGAACTAGTCCAAAGTGAAGTCTATACACCAAAGTACATAATAATAATATATATTATGGGAACGTGTTGAAGCACATCCATGCATGCACACAAAAGTGTTTAATCCTCCCACACGACCTTCCAAAACATTTCACCGCAACCTCATCCCTTTTAACCTTAGAGGTGATGAAGACTACATAGCGAGAAGTCCTGAACTGAATAATGTACAATATGCAAGTATAATCAACATACACCTTTCTTAATTTATTTACAAGGCAAGTCTCCCTTTAATGCTCTCCACCTTACGTAGCACTGCACTAGACACGAATCAACTTTCACTCTGACGATTTACCCTCAAGGGAAAGTCACTTTCAACTTTTTCATTTCCATCTGCTCTCTATGCAAGCTTAAACAGCTTTGTACTTTGAGATTGCGATTTTCCATTGAATTACAACGCATGCATGCAGATTCACAATTCCTATGAAGCCAGCTTATACATAGCTTTAGCTTTTCGCAAAAACTAATCATCTTTCTATTTTATACGTGGTTGAATTGCATTCTTAATCTCTTGATATCAAATATGAAAACTTCTAGAAGGCACTGCGACGTCAGTCGTCATATATACCGGTATATAGGCCACCTTGAACTAACTTCGTTTTGCTGGAAGCTGTAATTAACAATTCGGAACAAACAAACGAGCTTAGAAGAATTTATAACAGACTTATCTTGTTATCTCCTATAACACGGAGCTAACTCTCGATCCTCAAGTGTAAAGCAGAAGGCCCTACTCATGCAATGCAACTCAATATAAAGAATCCACAGGTTGCTTGTTTCCTTTATTTGATCCAGCAACATATATTACACTTCGTCTTGCGTCTTTAGTTTCATTTCGTAGCTTTCTCCGTTGCCTCTCTCTCTCTCTCTCTCTCTGTAATTCTAAACCAGCACTCTCATCTTATGTCAGCATCTCTACATAAAGTAGCCATCCTGTTTGGAGTTTGGATATCCGATTTGTGTCTCAACGATTCTCAAATTTCCCGTAGTAAATAGCAGCACTATCATCCTACGCACTCAAACATTAACACGTGTACACAGTTGATCCCGTAAGGCTGAATGAATTAAATTAAAAAACTCTTAAATAAACTCCTACAGAGAGTTTTTATACGTTGCAAGGTGAAAAAATCCTAAGAAATCTAGTTAGCCTTTGCACACACAATATATATATATATATATTGTGTGTGCAAAGGACTGTATATATATCATGCATATAATATATCGCCCTTGGGGAAAGAATATACACTACTAGAAACTAGAAACCTAGCTCTAGTATTACAAGAATAGTGTAGGGACAATAAGCAAACAGAGAAACTCCCACATTATTATTCCCTAACTGAAAGCAAAGCACTTTCTCGTTATTCAGCTCCAGACACGTATTACAAGCTTGTCTCGTTGAGAAAGCATACGTGAAAGTCAACGTGAGCGAAACAACACACTACAATTCAGATTCAATTGCTTCGGTCACATTTCTTCTCCCTTTACACTGAAACCTTGTGCAGTTAAACAACAACTACTAAACATGTATATAACATACATACATCTCCCTGTGTGCAGAAACCTTTTGTATACAAAAGTCAGTTATACACTCTATTTATAAATCCATCTCCCTATTTTCATTATTATCCTCCTCTTCATTTGCAATAGTCTCGATCCGTATGGATGTATATACACGTACGTATCCCTTTGTCAATTGCATTCAATAAGTGAGACTAAAAATCAATAATTTAGTTTACCTAATTTGTTATTTATGTCGCAGGTGACGGATGAAGGGTGAATGTAAGACGAATATAAACTGGTGGGGATAATAATGGCGTGAGAATTAACGTGAGCATGCTGTCGGCTTTTTACACTAATTAATATAATCTTCTTGTTTTCTGATAATATGACGCTAGCAGCCACTTATCCCAATGTACATACACGATCTTTATCTAAGTCAATTGGTCAATTCCTAGAACGCGTAAAACACAAACTGATCCGTACACGATAATGAAACCCAGTCTATATATATGTATACATTATGCACATGTAACTACCTGACCAGACACGCTGGATGTATTTAGTTTATATATCTCTGCTTATTAATGATTTATTTAATGATTTAATGATTATTATACTCGTAAGCTCAATAAGTCACGTCGCTTGAAATTCTAGGACAAATGCAGTGAAAATGCAAAAATTGATTGGTATCCTATACACATCTCCACATTACATTCTTATCACTGCGCACTGCTTGCTTATACATATATGGTTCAGGGTTAACCTAAAATATACATACATGTATTTACGTGAGGTCCCTTCCATTCCGTATAAAAGACAGGCGAAATTGCTTGCCCAATTCCCAATCGAACGTACGACTTTTTAATACGATTTCTCAGTATTCTCTGCAAAGTCATCGCATCAAGATTGATCTAATACTGAAGAAATCTTCTTCACTGAATAATAATACGTAATTGCGTCATTGGAACACAAATACATGTTGCATGTGCTTCATGCAAAACAGAAAGATTCTAACGATTGACGAAAGTACTTGGCTACCACACTACTATACATATGCAAACTGCTATAAAAGTGTCCCACTGGTTCTACACTATATATAACTCATCTTCCCGGATGTAATACATATATTACAGTGTACTATGTCAATCTCTCTTCTGAACTCCCTTTTTTAGATGAACAACAACATCTGAAAAGGCTTATTGGACTATTATGTCAGGGATAAAGAAAACTAATTTTGTCCCAAAACTCCTCTTGTCTCTTCTTAACACATTTTTATGCATCCGAAATACCCGACAAATACACTATGGAATGAGGAAGACTCCTTGACGTATGTGTCACTAACGAAGGCCAGTAATGTGAAGTGTACTTGGAATTGTATTCCCATATACTACTAAATATTCTTATTTTAATGCTAAATTATATTCCTTGCACGTCACAAAATGAACTACCTACAAAACACTTTCCTTCCTACCTTGTTCCTACTTATTCCTCTACCTAAAAATATATATAACGAACATCATCAAATTTCAAATTGAATTCACTACAAACTTTTACGATTCCATTAATTCCATATGCAAAACTGAAAAGTAGAATAAGGAAAATCTCCATTTTCACATAATACTAGGACTAGGACCCTCCTCCTACACAAACACGTGCAGGGAACATGTAGACACACAATTTAGGTTAGGGTTAATGTTAATAATACATTTCTCAAGTTGCAATAAATCACTTTTACTCAATTCAGTTGCCCATTACATGTCTTGCTAATTGCTTTTAAATGGTTATTTATAGCTTCACCATCTTCCATCAATATACAATAAAATATATTTCCACACTTCTCTCTAATTCACTATAATATAATATAAAGTAAATAATTTATTTCCCTAATCCATGCGTAAAACATAAAAAATGTATTCTCTAATCCTGCAAAATAACTGATATATCCCGTAATCAAATACCTTATTTCCGTAATCTGGTTTAGGTTAAAAAAAATATACTGACGCTCCTGACCTCAGTCTTGTTGTTAACAGGTCTCTGTGTCAAAAAATCAAAGCCGAGAGGGGCAAGAGGGCGGGGCGCACCGACCCGTACTTTGGTAGTGGTAGAGCAGGTAAAGTACGAGGCCGATGCGCCCCTACTAATAAATATAAGCCACGGAGTACCGAAGTAAAACTCCCATCAGTTTTTGCTGGGGATGGCGAGGCTCGATCCTGAGTTTGTAGCTGTCACTCACCACTGATCCACAGGTGCTTGTTGAATATTCTGCCCGTAATTTGCCTACTTGTCCTATTTGCATAAATCCGAGTAAGTCCGAGTGAGAGCCCCAACACGCGACACCAGCGAACTCTGGGATGACGTCAGTCTGCAACTCCCTACACAGCCATCCTATCATTGGAGTACAGTGTGTCCGTCCGTGGTGGCTCTACAGAAGACCGTGTGTGTGGTGATGACTG
>Ga0194135_10000466_pt1 | contig 23915 bp, 22 predicted proteins | sample LitLau_LLRF_2013_FD_134024 | JGI IMG/M metagenome (GOLD analysis project Ga0194135, IMG submission 134024) | Freshwater sediment microbial communities in response to fracking from North America - Little Laurel Run_MetaG_LLRF_2013 (version 2) | ecosystem: Environmental > Aquatic > Freshwater >... | reverse complement strand
CTTTTCCACATATATTTCAGTTCATATAAGCTTATTTCCACTCTCCCTCTACGCCTTCATATTGAATTTCTATTGATGATGATGATAATGGGATTGCTGGAATAAAAAATCACTCTCAGTATCTCATCTTTTGTTATTTTATCAAGTCAATCATTAGCACACGCACTATATACTCACTACCCAGTGAAATTAAGTTTCATGCAAAAATTCAATTTCTCCGAATCCATTACAAGTCCTGTTATATTATAATGTTTGGTTTCACAATTTTCAACTTTACTTGAAACAGTTTTTAATGTTCGATCCGATATGACTTAAAAAGAATAATATAAATTGTCTTTTATTAGCGAGAGATATTTAACTCAATGAAATGGATAATTTCCTTAAACACTCCTCGAAAACTGTCAGGGACATTTACAAAAAAAATTGAAATGTATTGAAGAAACGATGCGCGAAGGTGTTTGACAGAAGACACTTTACAATAAGTGAATGTATGAAACAAATAAGTGAACTGCAGAGCGTCGCAAAGCCGTTGCTGTTGCACCTTCGACAGAGAAGAGATGACTGCAGAGTCAGGTGAGTGTGTATAAAGCTTGGCGACGACGATAACCCGGCCAGGTGAGTCGTCTTTCTGTATTCTTTTACACACATACAAACCACCTTTGCATGTTCATAGAATCTCAGCCGTAGTCAAAATAGGCAAGGCAAGTGCATCAAGAAAAAGCATTTCTCGTCTTTGAATTGAATGCATGGAGGATCCACTTTTTTATGTGAGCTCATCTTTGTTGTGTACATCTCCACGCATCTAATTCCAGGTATCCATCCGTGTGCATTTTTTTACCCTTCCTATTCATTCTCGGCATCCGTCTAACTAACTAAGCTCCTGCTTGCTGGTCCTCGGTGAGAAATTCACTTTTTTGCTCTAATTTTTGCTCTCATCGTTTCTGCAACAGTTGTTAGTACGACACATAAGAAAGAGCGACGACTTCTCCATCATTTCATTAGATGCAGTTCACTCACTCAGAAGATGATGAACCACACACACTCTGCCATCAAGTCTTATATTTATATATATATGATCATCTTGGAATCTCTTCTTCTTCTTCATCATCGTCAGGAACCACGCTGGTCCTTCTCACTCACTGCTCACTCATCTGTAGTCTAAATAGGAAATCACTTTTTGACACCTTCTCTATGCTTCGAGTTCCTCCGCTTAACTCTCTCCGAAGGGCCATTAGCATTTCCCAGGGATCATAGGACAGCACAAAAACACAAATTCCATTTGATCTGATGATTTCCGGCACAGGAGTAAAATTCAGACACACAAGGAACAAAGCAGTATTTGTGCTAAAGGAACTGAGGTAACCAGTTGTCATCAGACAATCAGACAACTCGCGATCGAGACTAGCACAGAAGTAATTCCAACCAAGTCCACATAAATATTTCATTCTGTCTGTACAGCAACAGAGTATGCGTTTCCCCAGTTGCTTTATTGTGTAGAAGATAGTTTGACATCCTCCACAATTAGTCTTAATTTCATACTTATGATATTATTCTCTTTGCCAATTGTTTCTGCAACTGTGAGTGTATATACATTCCTCACAATAAACATTCATATCGCTACATTAAGAGTTATAGCTAGAGTTGCTTCGTACACGACTCGTACATTCATCATGAAAAGTTCAAAAGCTTGGTGTGCTTTTTGCTACTTGTCTGAATGTGTGCAAAAAATGTTTGTAAGAGGAATGAATCCTGTTTTGCTGATGAAGTGAAGATACACACTTGAAGAAGGAGTGATTTGTGTGTTTATTCCTGAAGAATTCATAATATGCTACTATCATGAGAGAGTGTATAATACTAAGCATATAGAGCTTGTGTATTGTTTGAACAATAGTGGAATGGACTTTTAATTGGTAAGACTGACAGAGTCGCAGGAGTGGAAATACTTCCGTTCAAAGTGTGTCACGGTGGGTCCGGACGGACTCTCCCAGGAGGAGTAAAATGTAATGCAATAAAAAGTTTACAGGTTTAGAGAGGTGGTGATTATTCCCACGCGACGATTGATCGAGGAAATCCAAGCACGCTGATAATATATATATGTGTGTGCTTCTTATTCGGTGTGTAATCAAGATGGATTGCCTCAATGCACGGATTAACACAATAAGACCTGAGGTTTCTTCTTATCGATCATATGCAACATAACCAAGCTAATGGGTGGACTCATCCTTTCTTGTTAATTGATGCTTACCCAGCCACCTACGCACACTCTGCATACCCGGCACCCTCTCCATTCGTATTAAGTATCTGTGGGAAATATCTACAGGCTACTTTGCAACTTTGCACGGCTTCCTTCCATTTTACACCAACAAACTTCCTGTATCATCTCCCAACTTCAATTAAAACTCTTTTGAATCCGATTTATGCAAAAATCAGCTTGAAGATTGAGTATGGATTTTGAAACCCAAGATTTGAAACCCGATTTTGAGGACCCAAGAATCAAATTCCGTTAGGAAATGTGATGCCAACCTATCAGCCTCTACATTTGCTTCTTCAGAAAAATATTCCTAGGAATTGTTAAAAGAGCAAAGGAAGGAAGTTTTTCTCTGAATAGAGAGAAGTTGTGTCATTCAATTGATGTATTGTTGTCCTTTTGTCACGTTTGCTCTACTGCCAGAGGCACTCCGGAAGTGAAGACCTTCAACTTGATACAAGAGACACCTTTAACACCTACACACACACTCTTCTATTCTTCTCGATATTTGATGACACAGCTTTTTGTTCCTTTGTGTACAGTAGCAATGAACAATTAAAAGAATCAGTACACAAACAAGCATAATATATGTAATTTTCTTTGTGGTATCACAGGAAGTCTTGTAGGATAGTAAAAGAAGATACGTTAATTGTGTAACTATTTGTGATGCATTAAGCTGGACTTTCTTAATCACAACCCTCTCTCTGTACGACATCCGTTTACACTCGTTTAATCGCTATTTACATTCGAAAACTTAATTAGAAGCTAGCATTTTTAAAGTGCCCCACATATCCCATTCTCTCTAACATAGAAAACATACACTATAGCTCTTCGAACACAATAGGGAAATCGTTAGAATTAGTATAAAAGGGCAACTGTATTAAACAAGAAATTGGTTATATTGTAGCGTGCATTAGGTCATTCTTTTCTCGAACACCTGCGAAGCCCAAGAGATCTCACAACGCTGCGCTGCTTTGTAATACCGACAGGTATCATCAGTGAACTTTATCGAATCATCACGGTTTTTATCCACAGGCGTGTGGGAATCTATCTAAAGTAAGGAAGGGTCACTAGGGGACTTGGCGTGATCAATGTGATCATAGATGAAAGCTATTTATATAAATATCTTTCAGATGAGCCTTTATGAGAATAAATAAGACTTTTAGGTACGTGTGGGCAATGTTAGAAATTAAAATACAAGGGAACGTATAGGCAAAGTATTCTCAGTGGTAGGCATTCTTCCTACAATCAGGAATTGTAGGTCTATTTATCACGCCTCTTCCCACACCCATCCTATACAAAGATTAACGAAATTCTTTTAGAAATATATAAGGACCTTTTCTTATTTCAAAAGTCAAAAGCCATTCATCAATTAATGGAAAGTCTTTTTATCTCCCAAAGAATCTAAACGAGAAATTTGTCACTGGCAAAATACAAGAATAGAAAATTCTGATTTAGGAACACCACCCTTGATATTTCAAAACTGAAGGTCTGTGAAGGTCAACCTCACTCGTTGCCGTTTCCACTATAAGGTTTATTTAAAGTTTATAGGAATCGTTGTCGTGCATTTTAGCTGGAATTGGAACCCTGACACTTGTGACATTTTCTAAAATTGAAATGCATTTGAGTAAATTAAGATGGTGTATGATATATTGACGATGCATTGTGTTTTGATTCCTAATCATGTGTACATTTATTGAGCACTCGACACATCTTTTTATTTTGCTGTAGCATCATCACTAGTAAAATACACCCAGCAATCACTAAACTTTCACTAACAATAAGTTGCACCAAGCTCCAACCGTCCATACAATATAAAATCAGCCAACACAACTTATAGAAATCACAGAAGTCTGTCAGAGAGAATCATTTCCTGCCACAAACCGCACACACACACACATAAATAAGCAGTAAACGCCATAATCATCTCTACAGTCTTGTTAAAAGCCCATAATTATTATTTTAAAGCTAAAAACTAAAATGCTTTCCACTGAACATTAAAATAAATTTTAAACTAGTTGTTGTAAATTATTAGATTTGCAAACATCTTGTTGAACTCTAATAGAAATGGTGATATTTATTTTTTACATTTTAACTCAATGTCCTTATCGCTAGTAGTTAGTTCACATAATTGGTAAGTAGCTATCTGTCAAGTTTAAAAGGCTTCTGACAGTTCAAACCATTTTGTCACCCATACCTTGTCATGTTTTCTGTGAAAAACAATTCAACTACTGCGAAGGATATCCTGCAATCAGAATGAGGCAAAAAAGCTGAAATCTGAGTATTTGTCGGTCACTCGTGCAACATTAAAGCATATTCGGTTTCTATTCCGGGGGATGAATATCACTGAATATAAATGCCTTTCAATTATTACTCGACACACATCAAAACCTGTGTGAACGGTTACATTAAGCGGAAACAAAAGATTCATTCACGCGACGACGCAAGGAAACAAAGAAATTGAAGATCTACGAAATACTTAATGTTGCAGAACCGTAAAAGATGCTGCATAGTCCAAGACTCTTGAAGCGGTTACAAAAGGGACATAAAAGGCCAACACTAACGACGTTGTTTGACGCGACTTGTGGTCACATTAACACTCCCATTGCCCGTATCTATTAGACTGATCCATGTAGTCTATCATCATCACTCAAAAGTATTCGCGAGAATGAAATATAAAGCAAAGAGGCCCCACAAAGGTAACAAGTGAGATGATCTCGTTTTGTAACTTCGTATTTCGTGTAAGTGACCATCCATTTGAAACATCCATCGTCTGTCTCATTATGCAGCACAAGCAGAAAGTATTAATGTATGCATATGTAAATCTCGTAAAAACCTGTGACTATATATCTCGTGGGTGGTCAGTCTTTTCCAGAGAATCTTCAATTCAAAACTTCTTTTTCCTTTGCGAACAAATACACATTCAGTATTAAATAATCTCGTCAAAGCGGAAAGCATCTCCAACAACCTACGCACTATATACTCACACACACACACACATTGATGAGAGTGAGCAGTCTAATGATCATGTTTGATGGTGTGTTTGATTGAGTTGGCTTTTATTTGTCTAACTAACCATCTACTTCTTCACAACCAGGTTACTGTCTCATCCTTCGGCGATCCCAAAAACTAATGATGATTTTATTGAAAAGAAATGCTGACTTGAAAACAAGAATGTTTCTCTCTATCATTATTTTTTCATTTAACTTGGCCAAGAACAATCGAACAAGCCGCTTTTTACGCAGCCGATCATATTAAGATTCAAACTCATTCCAGAGCATCTTTTTTGTGATTAGAGTTCTCATAATTGGAATATCCCTTTAGTCATTGCATCCATTTTCTAGGTTTAAAACTTTGAGTTTGTAACTCTCAAGAATCATAATGTGCTTAAACATTCTTTCACTCAACTGTGATTTCTTCCGATATGGCTTTTAAATTAATTATTCCTGCTCTCTGGCGTTGCCCTCACAGATCTGTCAGAAGGTCAAAGAACAAGTAGGGAGGTTCACTTGCCAGCGAAATGAAGAAAGAACATAATCTTTAGATAGGAATTTCCCTCAAAGGCTCTTTTAATATTTTTCTTCTCTCCTAATTGCTCTCGTCATCATCCTAAATTGTCAGTAATGAATGAAAGTTCTCTTGCACCCTGTGGAGGATGAAACTGGTCCCTTGAAGACTTAATCATCCAGCTGCATTGAGGAATGAGTACATACTCAATTTCTCCCAAGATTAAGTCATCATCAGCAATTGTCCTCTCTTATTCTTTCTGGCAGTCCCTTAGAGACAACTCTAAACACACATCTCAACAAAGAAGATGATTGTAGAAGCTGTTCCCAAAATAGAAATTTTGATAGCCTTTTGTTGTTTTCATTTTTGAAAGTGTAAGGATGTGGACGATAAGAATTTAGTAGTACATGACATTCAACACAAACACACAGACGACATAGACCCTTGTGCAATGTACACTTCATTTATCCGTGTCCCTTTCATCCTCCTCAGACTTCTTTTTTTACCTTTGTGAGTAAATAAAGGCGTTGGCTGGTCCATACAACTTTGTACGTGTGTCTGAGAGATTTTTGGGTTATAAATTTGTTCCGTTGTAAAATGAACATCTTTAAATTTTTTCATTGCGTCTCTGAGAGTTTTCCTTGCCCCCAGCAACTTTTGTGTGTGTGTGTGTCGATTCTTCTCATCATCTTCTCTCGTTTCTCTATTTCCTCGGTCGAAGTTTTGTGATGCCTACTCAAAGCCATAAAACTAAGAAACGCTCCAGACCACACGTAACTCTTTATGATAATAATAATGACTGACCAAGAGCCAACCACAATCCACAACCCTTTCCCAATGCAAATGCATCCGTCTTCAACAACACCCACCTGGCTAACCTTTTATGAATAAGAGTATGGTTAGGACTCACCGGGTATACACACAGAGAGGAAATCACTTCCACGACACGCATGCATACTAAGAATCATCCGTGTATCAAAAAGACTCTGACCTCAAGAATATACTTTCTGAGACTCTGAGTTAGTTTGTGTACAGAAAACGAAAGATTAATTACTTCGAATGAGTTCCATAAATTGAGTTCTCGTGGAATGATAGGGAGGAAAAGTGATCGAATTCCGTCTGAAGAAAGAATGCTTGTTGTGTCAAAGTCAACTCGTACAAATAAATCACTGGGAGCAGCGAGTATCAGTAAAGGATGGTTTATCGAGTTCACATATGTACACCTAATGTAAGATCAGACAAGAGAGTTGTAGGCTGGGAATAATTGAAGGAATGATTAAGGGTCGGTCATAAATCACGAACCAATTCTTAAAGCCAAAGGGAAAGATTATTAATGAGATATTGACATTCCTTCCGACCTATTAAAAGGCTCATTCGCTCACTTGACCGAATACGCCTCATAATGGAGCTATTAATTGATTGTAATTTTTGGATGGCGTCATCCCTGTATAAAAATGCTACTGTACTCATACCACTGTACTGTAGTCATATATGTCTTCTTTATAACTTCGTGAGGTAGTTTGTGTAGAGAATTAATAGAGTCCATGTGCGTGTGTTTGTGTGTAAGAGAAGTAGTCATATTTGACATTAAACTACATAACAAGAGTAGCAATTTAACAAGAACTGAATAGTTGCACAATCATGCACAATGGTTGGGTGAAGGAGCCATAAAGTGACTTTCAAATTCAGCGATTGAAGTGTTCATTGAAGATTGGTCTCTTAGATAATGGAGTAAAGGAGCGTTGCTATATTTATCGTTCTCAGGAGAACAATTGCGATGACTTCTCTCCACCTTTTGTGTGCATTTCTACATAAGCTCAGGTGAAATGGACTTGCTCACCCTTTGTTGTTGTGAGTTATGGGAAACGACTATCCATGTAAGCACTCCTCTCACGTAAGAGAGGAGGTGACAATGAAACTTCTTGAGGATCACAGAACAAGAAAAAGTGGTGTCGATTGTCGATATACGAGTGACTCAGCTATTTCCCATTTGACACCAACACCACCTAAGACTTTCAGCCATTTCCATGCGATTGAGTATTCTCAGAGCCTTCTGACTTAATGAAAGAAAGCCTTTTGCCAGTCACTCTCACCCCCACCGCAAGCAAAAATGCAATGAAGCTCTCTGGGGTTGAAAAATTACCCTTTCAATTATCCATCAAAAGACATTTCCATACACATGGAGACTCAAGTCGCGTTTCGTTCCTCCAGAGGAATTCCTCCACAGATCTTGTTGACCTCTCTTTAGCCAGAGAAAGGACTCTGCTGGAGTGAAAGTGACGAAGCGCAATGTGAATAGAACTAATAATCCAAAGCTTCTTACTGAATCAACAAGGCGTGAAGCAGAATGACTTTTAAAGGCATTTAAAAAAGGGACTCAAGGAAGTCACTCATTATATGAGAATCCCTTGAGACAAAAAGTTCGTGTGACGACAAATGGATGAGACAGTGTCACACGATGACACGTCCAGAGGAACTTTCAACCAGATGAGATTCCTTACAGATTCCTCCACATAACTCGGCTTTTAAATTTAAGGAGCCTGTGAGGATCGTGAGCTTGTCCAAGGCCAAGTGCATCATGCACGGAGATGCCGTAAAAAAGCTGGGGCTCCTCCCACTCCAGCAAAAGACGCTTTGTAGTAGTAGTAAGACAGTCTCTGGTGGTCACTCTCTCTGTATATTACACCTTTACTATTTACTACTATTGTGCTACACACATTTACTTACGTGATGATATAACTTCCTTCCTTGCGAGACTTACACACAACATCTCCTTCTTTATACTTGCGTAGCATTACTGCACAATGTGTACAGGTTTTCAAGAAACAATTGCCAACTACTCATTTCCATACGGGCCATATTATACCTCGTCAAACTATAAATCCCTAAACCCCAATCTCTGGTTATGTAGTTTTTATTGCTCCCTCTCGCTTGGCATCTCAAAGCGGAACTTCTCAAGAGGAATATATGTATGCCTATACACATTGCCTACCCAATTACCAAAATCTTTGGTGGTTGTTGTGTAGCAGTAGCATTTCATCCCTCCGAAGAGTCTAATTATATTGCTCCAAACATGCAAAAAATATTCGCCTCATGATGTAAATATGAAAATTACACTGCAAGAAAGCTTATATTGTGAGAATGTACTTTTGTATTAGATGCAATATCCTATTCCGCAGATGAAGATTCACTGCTGAGTGCGCACTAGAACTCCATTTCACACAGAAATACATAAAACTTTTTGACAATCCCTCTTCATATATGTTCTTTTAATTTCTTTTCATGCCTTACGATTTAAAATTTAAATGGAGGATGTTCGTGTAAACTCCTGGAAAATATTTTTTGCAGTCTACTTGTGTGTAGGTGTCTGGACTTAATCCCCGGTAATCTGACGTTTCTCAGCGAATGAATTGAATCGCAATCTAAGGCAGGAGATAGATATATTATAATATGTATATATGTTGTAACAACAAGGATGACTCTACAAGAAGATTGAAGCTCTCCAGCTACTTGTTTCAAGTTTCAACAATTCTTCTCACTCAGCTCTTTCCCAAGTCTTTCTCACGTTTGTTTGATTGAAAATTTAAGTAATAGAACATTATTGAAGGCTTTATTAGGCAGAAATGCGAAGCGTAAACTGTTTGTGAATGTAATCTTCTGTAAGATGCGTAGGTAGTATGTATATATTTGTTGAAGCGTCCGGAAATGAATACCACATCCACGAAAGAAGTATGTGAAGCATAACCTGCACGACAAAATTGACACAAACTATATAGATACCGACCACAGAAGAAGTTGTACAATTCTTCTAAAGTGGGGGAGGCGAAGATGAGAGACGGGAAATGAGAATTAAAAAGACAGACATGTCTCCACAATCTTCAGAGACACAAAGAGAAATTCCCATGCTAATAAAAAGTTCAAGAGGAATTATGGAGCCTTCCTCGATTCATAGCTTCAGCTTTATTCAACATAGTAGGGACTCACGATGTATTATGCAAATGCAAGCAAGAATATGAGACTTTATGTGATGGCAACTTATCTAACAATGAAATTATCTCGAAGCGAAATCCAAGAAGGATGCATACTACTGAACATAATAGGTGACTGGACATTGAAATTCCATTTATCATTAATTGGCTTCTGGGAGTTGGGAGGAAGATCCAACGTGTAGATGAGAAATGTATAATATGATATTAAGTGTGTAATGGATTTAGGCGTTTAAAAAGGCAAAAACTTCTTCGGGAATGAAGATGAAAGAGGCGCTGGAGAGTTAGGCTGGCGCATAGATTATTAGTGAGCTGTAGGAAGATGAAATGACTGGACAGCAATTAATTTATGAAGGTTTCTTCAACTCCCGACATGGTCGGGTCAAGCCGCGTGAGCCTGTCACTCATCACCAGTGGCTGTCCATTCTGTACATTCATTTACTTATCTTACGCTACTACACGGTCTCCTCTATCGTCTTCCTCTCTATTTCGAAAGTTTCAAACTTTATGCCATACCATATACACATCATTACAACTTATGGTCTAACACAAGCAATCATGACAAAAGAGTGCACAGACGAAAAGATGATCCACTATGTGGTGGTTGGTGTGATGAAGAGAATGAAGCAAAAAGTCCTGCCAATTAGTCTCCTTTCATTTCCCCTCTCATTTCTTTTGATTAACTTCAGAGATGCTACGGAATACTCCAAAATATTCATCCAGAAAAGGATATCATTATTAAAATGTGAAGCAAGATAAGACAGCATGATTTGATTGTCTATGCACACCTTTCCTCGGACACTGCGTATGTATATATAATCTGAGGAACTCATTCTGCTGCACAAAAAACGGAACTTTCTTCTGCAGAATTTGCCACAAACAATGTGCAATTACGAGTGGTGGCTCTTCTACGCTTATCTCTTTTTCTGTCTTGTGTAATAATTAGTTCTTATTATGTGAAGCCACCAACTCCCAATAACTGCTCAACTTCATCTTCCTTTCTGCCATCACACAAGTTATCTCATTAATTGGCAATCGAAGGTGGTCGGTAAGGCAAGATTAAAATCACAGGGAAGTTTATACTAATAGTCTCTTCTTTCGATGATGACGGTGGGTGGGGTGTGTGGGTGTCTCGCATGCTCTCGCTTATCTTTCCATCAACCGTAATAGCTATCTCTACTTGGACAAAACTGCGGGATGCCATCGAATCCGTATTAAACATTTCCGTATTCTCTACTCAACCAATAAAATGTAAATACCGATGGACAACTAATCTCAATATATCGTCACTGCATGGCCAGAGTTCTGAGCATCCTTATTATGTGGCAATTGTGATTTATGTAGCGATGAAAAATACCGAGGTGGGCGAGTCAAGGGGAGCCTGTGGAGATCTAAATATCATCGATACCATTCATTAATCTATCCAGCTGAAAAAACTGTTTTAATTTAAAAACAAGAATTAGCTGGTCGAAGAATTATTTGATTTTTGTGATTCCTGCTGCAAAACATCTCAACGAGTCAAGAGTCAATAAGCCACAATTTCAAGTAACTTGTTACATGTACGTTTGGCAGAAGAAGACGATAGACTTATAACACTTGTAAGAACTAGCAAACTCGGTTTGTGTAAGTTCTGTAGAACAGAGTCGCCCAAAGACAGCCACATGACACATGATTATATTATACTTTCATCCTGCGGAAAAGTAGCGTTAGACAATTCAGACATAAATGCATAATTCAATTGTTCTCTCTATTACTAAAGACTTGTTGTTCACTAATAAATTGAAGTAGAGCTTTGTAATGTCATCAGACTGGGTCACTTAATTTTCCTCATTGCTTGGCTAAAGTTTTAACTCGTGTGTAGGTTTTTAATTACAACTTATTACAACTTGACGAAAGACACAAGCTACATTGCCAATAATGATAAGCTTGAGAATTCAAAAGCTGAGCAGCTTTTGATAGAAAAAGAAATCGCGTCAATTTATAAACAGAATCTACCTATAGGGAATAGATTTTTTAGTTTTTATTATTGTTGTGTTCACACCAGCTAACGGAAGAACTATGTTTACGGACGGTTTTTTTATTGGCGAAAAATGTCTTTATTACATAGTATTATAGTGCTTCAAGTACCTCATGAATAAATTACATGCATTGTCTACTACAACAGTGTGTTTTTCATAAATACCATTTTAACTTGCTCTGGTCTTTTTCTCGAACAGCTTTTTAAGTTACTCGAAATGACCAAATCCAACCTGAATTATTTTGAAGTATAGAAAGTGAGATTTTTACGTTATGCAAGCCAACTAAATATTGCAGTAAAAGCATCAAAGCAAAACTGAATAGGTTCTAAAAAAGCGTAATGCATTGCATTACTTATGACGCGATGAGTAGAGTGATTAATCCTAATTCCTAATAGTGATGTCCATGTCTAATATGCGAGTATGCGAGACATGAATGGCTGCGATCATGGAATGGAATGATTGCTTGAACGAGATGGGGAAACTTGAGAAACTACCACGACGTGCGTAGGGTTAGGGTTAGGATTGAGGGTAGGGTTTTTCCCTCATCACTTCTCAGTTACTTAAGGAGGATGTAGCGTCGTCTAACAACTATTCCTTTAATCCTTAATCTCGACTAGCGTTTCTTCTACTTGACCAGATGGGGACTCGTCCTAGTTAGTTCTAATTATTATTACTTTTGTGATGTGATTACTGCAGCAATTGCAGCTTATGAAACCCAGAAGTCAAATTAATGGCGTTTTCTCCGATTATGAGTGGATGTGTGTGGTGTGGGAATGACTTCAAAATTAAATTTGAAGTAGGAGTAAACTCTTGAAACGGTTGTTTAAAATAACACCTAAATGAATTTTGGAAGAAAATTTCCATAATGACGCTATTGACATTAAGCTTGGAAGACGTTACAAGTTTTTATCAAAAATGTATAAACGCGACAATAATTCCATAAATCAAAGTGCTGTCCTGTATGATGTGTCCTCAGTCGTTCTTGTTACCCTCACTCTTTGACATTGAACAAGGCAAATACGCATCTTTTAAGTTGCACTTATGGTTATACACAACTATATATATTATATATCACTACTATCACATAATCAGCACAGCTAAAAGTAAATCAAGACACCACTTAGTAATGAGACACTTTATAATACTATAAAAGGTTTCTTGGAATTCAAATTGCTTCTTGTTTCATCTATCATATTGCGTCAATTAACTAATAAAAGTTAAAAAGTATATTGTACTGAAAACATAAAATTCATAGCTGATTATTATGATAGTCTTGACTGCTTCCGAGTATTACGATTCGACATCCGGACAACTCTATAAAAATGGGTTTTATGAATCCCAAATATAAATATGCATGTGTGTGAACTTATTAATGAATGAGTGTTCAATGCACCTATTCATTTGATACAGCGATTTCAGTCCCAACACAGAAATCGTAAATGCACTCTCAAGAAAAGATTGGAAATTTGACACCAATCGGTCTTCGCAATAAAAGCAGAGTGTGAGTCACCATCAATCAAGCTAAAAGTTGGCAGTGTGTGGATTCTACTGAGAGGATGCTTTCTCACGGCAATATGAGGCAGCTTAAAGTTTCAAAGATCTTAATTACCTCGTTCTCCTAAAGACTCGAAGGGCGAGGGGGTTAAGACACGTGTCAAGGAGTTTAGTAGCTTCCTCTGGGGAACCACACCCGATCCCATTCACACTAATTAGAATGTCACCATCTTCCACAAGGCCGTCGTCGTTCTCCTCCTAAACTTTGAACATTAATTCTTGTCAATAACTACTTTTATCTTTTTAGTTCTATTATATGCTTATCATAAGTGCCTAAGACCACCATTTGCACTATAGCTTACTTCCTTCTTTTCTTATCCGATTGTTGCAACTGTTACACAAATGCAAATGACTTCACAAGTTAAATTGAACTTGGTGAACAGTTACTACAACCAGATTAAATGAAGCCTTGAAGAATCAACATAGGATGGAAGACAACTCTGGTTTTTACAAACTCAGCCAGAGTCAGACACTCATTTAAAAACATTTTGTATTTGAAACCGTTTTAAGATCTCGTATGCTACATCAAAATAATTTTAAACGTACTAACTTTAGTTAAAGTGACGGGGAAAATGCTTCTATCGACAACCAGACCTTCAGAAGAACCTTCAGATTCATTATTACTTTCCTTCCGAATTCCAAATAATTCTACTTCGTTCCACCCATGCAACGGCACACCCACTTGGGCTGATCCAAGCCACTGAATTGCCAAGGGCTTTGCCATACTGTTCAGTTTATCAAATAACCCCAGTACTTGTAGCAGCAGTTCAGATGAAGAAGAGAGAAAGCACTATTACACTTTTCACTAGAAGACAACTAGTACTGCAATGGTACAGAGTTAGTCACGTACTCACGTCAGCAGGCCTCATGCAAAACTAAAGAGCCATTATGGAGTTCACATTTCACGTAACTTTCGAAATCGGGATTTAAAAATACTTGTGTTTGCATGAAATGAAAGTCTCCTGTTCGTTGCTCGTACGACTGAACTAATCGATCGTTATGCACCTACTGAATGGAGAACGAAATCTAGGAAGGACAATATAATATTTTAATGTCCTAGAAGAGGAAGAACACTAATAAGAACAGTTTAATGGCTCCTCACTGTCTGTCTGGCTAAATTGCCAGCTTACTACACTACGTAATTACTTGTGAGTCAAAGAGCATAGCAAGCAATTGCGTTCAACAGGTTTGTAATCATTAATTACGATTGCGTCTTCTTCTTAAGTTTCAAATGTCAACAGGCAGATAATACTCAATCTGATCATTCTTCAAATTCCAATGAATTTAACGGTCTCCTTGATGCAATTTCTCTTTGACACCAACATGCTTTAGTCAGATATATATACATAATATATATATCTCTATATAAATATATATTGCATTAAGTCATTAAAGTGTATCGGAATGCGGTATGATGATTTCTTCAATTCACTGTCAAGTACATCATTATGATGCACTCCAACTTTTATTCTTATTTGTTGTGTTTTGGTACAAACATAAAACATATAAATATATATTTATGGAGAAATGTTGTTGTATATTACTACACTGACATCATTAGAGGCTCACAGACACGTATTTCTTTTAGTTTGTAAAAATGAGACATGATATTTTAATTTTTGTTATTTTAAGTCAACCCTTAAAGTCAATAACTAATTGAATTGTTAGTTTGATAAGTCTTAAATTGAATCTGGATACAAACTCTGAAAACTCTGAATAGCTTTATAATTACTTTTCTAAAAAATTCGACACAACCAAAATTAAATGGAATAATACAACAACTAATGGTTAGATCATGATACAAAAATTATGGAACCTTAAATAATAGATTGGTAATTTTAAGCTTATTTCCAAACACAAAAGATATGAATGAAATATAAACATGAGATGATGAATTCGTGGTTTTTTAAATTCGTGATATTGTAGTCATTACTAACTTTATAAATTACTGAACAAATATACATCCGCATCGATTACCTACACTGTATACCATTAACGGAAAAATCTTGTAAAAATAGTTTGTAATAGTAATGTGGTAATGTAGCAAAAGTGGCAGTCACTTTCAACCTTGTTAAACGTATATTTTATAAATTATTAGTTACTTCAACTTACACGCTACAACAAACTTTTTATGGTATATAATAAATAAAAATACTATAAATTATGAGAAACCAATCCTCTCTCCTTTAACCAGTGGCCTGGACCTGCTTATCGGTGTTACCCCTCAGGCCAGTCCTCCACAAACTTAAACTTATAATCAGATAACACAAAGCTATTCTATACAAACATTACAAATAAGATCTGCGAGTTATGTTTTACGTTTACAAAACGCAGCTTAGTCCGTTGCTCTTTTACAGAATATTCTACTACTCAAAATCTACATTAGTTCTTAATATTACGGTTAAAATGCATTAATAAACTTAATACGTCCATACATCAATCATCATCATCATCATTGGTGGTTGAATTGACTAAAATTAGATTTTTTAAAAACTTGCGAGGAATTACTTAACATCTAATGGTATACCCTTCACCATCCGTTCAACAAATATGACGAAGTATATAACAATCGCGTAACAAGAATTTTTAAGCTTAATTGTGAAACCCTCCCAGCTAATTGCAAGTATTGAAAACCCGACACCCATGAAACATCTGAGACACACAATATTGGTTCCGCAACAACAACAACAACAATAACAGGACAGTTTTTAGAAAAGTATGTGTGAATTTTCTCCACTCTGAAAGATTTAACGGTTTCTAGTGAAACATTAGACGGATACGGAAACAGACTTTTGAATTGCTCAAGAGAGTTCGAAATGTTTCTTCGTACATGAATTCTGTAGACTACAACAACATCTGAATGAGGAAAAGCTGATGAGGTACAATCAATTGAATTCAATTGATGGATGAGACATCAATTGTCACTATAGGCCTTTGGATTGATTGGCTTTTTACAATAAGGACACGGGTCCGGAGTTTCCGACTGGGCAGCTTGTACAGCAATCTTCATTTGGAACCTCTTCACAAACGTCTTCCCACAATATCGACACGCGTACATTTTATGCTCGTGAACATGAGTTTCAGCATGTGTATCCATCTCTGCTCGAGTAATGAACCCTTTTGCACAAAAAGGACACGAGTGAAGGGCCGAAAATTCCTCCCCAGTCCCTTCGTGCGCTACTTTCACGTGCTTAGTGAGATCTGCAGCCTTCACAAACGTCCGGTCGCACTCCTCCACTTCGCACACAAATGGACGAGGTGCCGAATGAAATTTGAGATGTTTCGTCAGGAAAGTTTTCTTCAGAAACTTCTTCTCGCAATGTGGACACGGGTGTGTCACTTTTTCTTTCCGCCGCGGCTTGTTCGCTGCTGCAGGTGCTGGCGAATCCACAGAAGAGGACCCTCCGTCCTCTTCCTCCACTTCGTCCTCCTCATCCCCCGCAACTACTTCGTCCACACCATCTTCTGTCGACAACTTGGCGATTTTTGCCTCAGGTTCAGGAATTGCATCCTCCTCATCCACTACTGTTGTCTCCTCTGCAGGCATCGCAACTACTACTTCGCCGTTCTTTTCCTTAGAAGCGGCAGAAATGGAACGCTTTCTCACGGAATTGTTCTCTTTCTCCGCAGGTGGGGGTGGCTTCTCAGGCGACCCATTCTTTTCGTCAGAAACAACACGATTTTCCGCTGTACTCCTCCGTGTAGCTCTTCTCTCCACGTTCATCTACTCATAATGACAGCAATTGCACAAATTATGACATTATTTAAACCTCACGCTTTAAAGCTTTTAAATTAAACTAGCTTACACTTGTGGAATATTTTCTCTTGACTTCTGATGTTTGATTCCTCCTTGTCTCTGGTATATATAATATAATTAGTGCAGAGCGAGCCTATATGTCTTCAAGTAGAGTTCCCTCCTTGTTGCTTTCCACTAAACTGCTGTTCACCTGTTGACAGTTGTTGCCTTCGACTATGACGATAAGTGGTTATCTCTAGAGATGCGAGGGATGATGCGAGTTTGTGTGTGTGTGTGTGTGTAAGTGGAGGGAGGTAAAATGGGTGTCCAGGAGGGCATCACTCACTTCTCGGAAGTTGCACAACATGCGAAAAATTCCCAGCGCCACCACCACCATCACCTTAGCTATCACAACACACAAACACTCACACACACAAGAAAGAAGCAATCGTCATAAAAGAGTGCGTGTCCTGTCGTTCGAGATGAAGTCACCCCCTTCACCACATTAAAGCCCAGTCAAGGTGACGCAGCCCACAATTCACGCTCCTATCTCAACTTTCCCCATATACACGGACCAAACTGGCTTTCTGATGCCCCACCGTCGCGACCAAGCAATCATCATGAAATGATCTCGTTGTCTCAAAATCTAATCTGAAAGAAGGGCACACGACGACTTGAGGCACTGTAGGATTATTGTAACTCAATGAGGCAACGAATGATTTTTCAATATTTCCATTGATAACTATAGTATGGTTAGGATTACCTGGCAATACTGTGTGTGGTTCACCTAACGCGTTGGGTAGTTCGATTTAAATGTATCGACATATCTTTTTATTGTCATTATATTATCACAACGCTTACTTCATTAACCAATCCCCAATTTCATTCTGATTGTAATTGATATTCACGTACACGTCTAAGACGTTCATTATTTCGTCGTCGGGGCACATGTTGAGAGCGTAACTTATAAACACTAATTTAGAATGATGATCAAGAATAGCAGGTTCATTTTTTTCTTTAGCTACGTGAGTGAATATTTTCCACCCGGTTTGGTATCCCTTAGCCATTATGCTGTGACAAATTTGAACGCAAAATTTCAAATCATTCTCCAGTAAAGCTTTCTCCCCACACATGTCCAATATGTAGCTTTCGGACTCTGAAGCGTCCATATCTTCTAGCTGAAGAAACACAGAGAGTTTTAAAAGTTGCTGGGTTTTGCGATATCCGTCGGGTAAGTTTTCCATACAGTCTCTAATCAAGGATAGTTTGTCGCGTTTCAATCGAACTAAAAACAGTTAAAATGTTGCAGTTCTTATTCCACTGATTACTAAGTAAAATACTCAATTTCGAACTTGATTTAGCTTACCCGTTTGTGGCAAGACGTTAAGAAGAAAGACTCTATTAATAATTTTTACTGCGTCAATCAAGTCAAACATTTGGGCGACAGCAGGTTCTTTTATGTTAGGTACAAGATTTAAGCAACTTCTGCATAGTTCAATGTCGGGATCTGAAAAGTTGGAGGCTGAATCGAAGTAATGTGTTGCACTTTCCAAAATCATTTCCAAACTTCTTTCATATGGAATCAGGTACAAATAAAGGGAGAAAGAGCTGGAATAGGCAGAGCTGACTCGCCGAACTAAGCCTCTGATAGGGTTTTCTGATATACTTTCTGACTTTTCTGGTAGTGTCCGATCGATGAAGTCTCTTGCCAAATTTATCACGTCCGTTGAGCCACTTCGGAGCAACGCAGTCACATAGATCTAAAATAGTTTTTCTTGGCATAAATAAGTTGCATATTAAATAGATTTTAAATAGTCAACTTTATTCTAACCTCGAAGCAAACTTCTACAGGAAATTCTGTGAATACTTTTTTTTGGAGGTCCAATATATCGAACAGCATTGCTTTCCAATCGCTAACTTTCCAATTAAGCTTCCTAGAGTTAATCATTAATCATAGTTATTAGGTACATAACACCAGTTTATACGGTATGCTCGTCAGATGAGAGCTTACTTTTTAAGAGGCATTTTGCACATTTGTAGAACAAATTTTTTGATTTTAGTCTCAGATTCAGAGTCTTCTGACAGATTTTGAAGATCCACTATCGCCAAAAATATGTCGTACTTTTCTAAAGTTTTCACAGCTTGAAAATGGCGGTCGAGACGATCTAGCTTGTCTTGAACAGTCTTGACATCTTCCTTGAGGAAGCCCCTGCTTTTTTCAGGGAGGCATTCCAGGATGGCCGTTATGGTTCCAGTTTGGCCAAATTGAGTACACGCATAAATACAGTTGTACGCTAATTTCATAAGTTCTAACTTATCTGGTATGATAGGGCTCGCTGTCCCTGACTTGGAGTGCACAAAAAACTGCAAAACAAAAAGACAAGCTATTAGTATGATTATGATTTCAATATTTCTGTTTAGTTGATGAAATTAATTTTAATGCTGGTTATTTAAACACGATAAATACCGGTAAAGCCTGGCCAATGCTCTCTGCCGAAATTGATGTGAGATACTGATCAAGGAGGCTGTAATAGGTTCCTTTTTCACGAGCATCACATTTTTCAAGGAAAGGGATGATAAATTCACGAACTTGCGAGCTAAAAAACTTTTCTTGAACCTACAGAATTGTAAAAAACTAAATCACCCAACAAGTAATAGGATAAATAAGAAAATCCCATTGCATTACTTACGGATGTCATTAACAGTTTGAGGATTTCAAAATTATTGAGACATTCTACTTTTTCCAAAGTAATATCTATGTTCGCATCGTAAATTAGGATTTCCATTACTTCAAATGTGTCTTTCAAGTTTTGTAGACTCTGAAATTTTAAAGTAACTTGTAACCTTGTGAATCCATGTTAGCATTTATATTAATTTGGTCAAGCCTTACTTTTACTCCCTTCTTTATTCCTAGTCTCGCCAACTCAAGAGAGTGATTAGTAAGCCCGCTAAGGTTATCTATTTCTCGAACGCGTTTTTCATACCAACTGGCCACATCATCAGCAGATATACAACTTGTAAAATTAGAGCTGTGCTGCACTGCATTCCCGTCCTCCAGAAAAGTTTCACACCAGTCTTTGTTTTTATCAACATAGTCATCCCACAAGTATACCGCTACTGACTTTCCCAACTCGGGCAAGAATTCACTATACAAAACAGGAAATCAGCACTTGATAAATTATAGTTTGTTTAAATGTAATAGATGCGATCAACTGTGTTCGATTCCCAGTCGGAGGAGACTGGGAACACAGTAGATGGAAGGTAGGTAAGTCAAATGGAATGACCGTTGTTGCAAATTGCTACGGGGTCGCAATTAACCAACAAGACCACCCACAGACATTTTGTATGCACATTGTCCCTCTTTCGTACACAAACGTTTGCCGTGTATCTCATGGGTGGTCTATGCCATGGACAATCTGTCATGTTCTATGGGCTACCCCCTACAATGTATTGAGAGGATGCTTATGGAACTTTAATCTACCTTCAGGAAGACAGTTGATCGCATCTACTAGTTTAAATGTACAAGGTACCTATACTCATAGGGATTAGTCGTTTCAGGGAAGCTAGAAAGAACTTCCAAGTAGTCGGGTGCAATGTCGAGCCAATGATGAGTTAGCATGATTCGAAGAGCATTTATGTCGCTTCCATGAGTCAGTTCAATAGCAGATTCTATAGGCCTTCTCAATCTTAGTTTTTCGTACACGTTTCCATCAAAATTTTCGTCTACCATTGTCGGACCACCAATCATAAGCTAAATATATTGAAAACTTAAATACTTAGTATGTGAAGTACGCAACACAAGTAGCGTACAGAGACACGGTGATTACCTCATAAGTGTCAAGAATATCTAGGTAGTACAAAAATTTTTTCCTAAAATTTAGTAATCGCTTCACTTCCAAATTATCTGCGTCAACTAGCAGTAAATACTCCTCATGTGAAATATCAAGATCATCTGGCCGTAAAAGGTGAAATCTTCCTTTATCTCTTCCTAAAACACCATCATAAAGCTGGTTGATAGAAAACTTGCTGATATATTTGGTTGGCAGTGTGTACCATACCTTGGCTAATTAAAACAGCAACTGAAAGATCAGTTCCTTTTAATCCATATTGCAAAAGCTCCCTAGCCGCGTCAGCATTTTCAGGGACTCGATCCAAACATTCTTGTAGCACCCAGTTCCTTTTTTTTATTTTACCCTGATCAAAGAATAACAAACTAAGCCAACGATCTATATTATAACCAACGTAAAATTTCCAATTGTAATTACCAAGTAGTCTCTAATAGAATGGACGGACACTGGAGTTCTTGCCCACTGCCGCTGAAACACAACATCAGAATCCAAACAGTATACTCTTGCCAAATCCAATGCTTCTCCATACTCCTCTACTTCAATTTTCTGATAAAAAAGTTCCAGTGGTGTAATATTTCTGATAAGAAATAATCGATGAGTTTCTTTCCAAACAGGAGGTTTTCGCTTCCTCTTTCTTGGTGGACGGAATCTTTCAATTTCAGTCATCCAAAACACGACTTCTTGCAGAAGAGTTTTTGCAAGGAATTGAGAATCATACGCGTCAAGTAGCTCTACACTTGTAGCCTCAGGAGGTGTTATGATGTCTCCATTAGAGTTTCGCTGCTCCTCAACTTTTAACTTTGTTTCACATTCTAAAGCTAAAAACCCCTTTCCTACTCTGGGAGTAACAGAAACTGGACTTTCAAAAAGTTCAGGAAGATCTCCTAGAAGATTTCTAGATGGATACTCTTCTTGTATAGAACACAGAGAAACACAGCCATTAACTCGAGATATTACGATTATCTAAAAAAAAACAACTCTATGTTTAAGATATTCCATTCATGTTTTAAGTACGCAATACATACCACATCACTCCACCAGTCAACATCAAAAGGATGAAACCTCCACTCATCTACAGGCTCGGAATGCCATCGATTGAATGCGATTCTCCATCGATTATTAAACCGTGTATTTTCAGTCCAATGATGATACTGGTTCTTGAGCGGCCAGAAACGGACTCTCCGTAGTGACGGGACCTGCCAAACTGACACTGCCCCTGAAGTATGGAGTGCCACTGCATGTTTTTCATCTGGAGACATTACCAGCTTAAATACTGCGTCCTATAAAAACCACAAGGGATAGATATCGATAAAATAATAAGAATTTAAACAAACGGTACCAAATAAAATTACTTCGATTCCTGCTGAACTGTAAAAAAGTGAAGACAGAGAACGTTTTAATCTGCTTGTGGTGTCTAATTTGAAGTCTTCATTATCTACTGCGTACAGAATTCTGTAATATGGAGCATCATTGACCAATCGCCATACAGTGATACCATTTTTCATCCAGTCATCCTGCAATCAATCAGACATTTAAAAACTGTCTCGCCAATCAGACAAGATTCGATTAAATATTTACCATGCTCGCCGAATGAATCGAATACTCTGGTTGAAATATGCCTGACACAATTATTATCCCATGCGAAGATCCTTCCTCTACAGAAAAAATACCACTAGGGTAATATTTTCGTAGACTAGCATCATGATGAAACGACATCTGATCAGCTTGAGTTTGTCGAAATGATTTTATTAGTCCTTTGGAATCAAAACATAACAGCTCATTTGGGCTAAAATTAGCAAAGTATCGGTAAGTAAAACATCAGTAGTTCCATCCGAATGTTAATGTATCTCATTTCTCTAACTTACTGCATGTTTTTCTTAACCCGTTCGGAAGAAAATAAAAGGCCTGCAAGTATGTTGTCTGGACTAAAGACATCCGTATTTACAGACTCTTGACTAGGTAAGTCATATCTCCGCACAGTTGTCACAACAGAAGCCATGATATCGTAGAAAATTATTTGACCATTTGAAAACGACACAGCCAGTATGGAGGAATCCTTACTCCACACCATTTTCCTGTTTTGTAAATACGGGTCTTTAAGAACTGCCGTTCTTCCCAATGTAGACAAGAATCCATCCTTTACTGATCTGGTCTCCAATATACAGTCTTGTAAAATTGCCAAAAATGCACCATCTTTTGATAAGGATATTTTCCATTGCGGTCCTGCAGATTGCAACCTGTTTTAGCAAAATTACAAGTCTGTTTCAAAATCAACTGTCAATGGAAACATGAAATAATCTGTGTTTAAATTTAGTTACCATTTAACAGAATCCGGTAAATTGAGGCCGTTTTTGCGGAAATACTTTCGAGGGTAGTTAACTAACGCGAGAAAACTTCCAGTGTTGGACGCTGAATGAGCAAAGATTCCTTTTTCCTGAGCAAACATACATATCCCCATTTATTTTAAAAACTTACATTTTTGTGAACGTTGCTACTTACTTTCAAAACATAATAACAATTAGTCAAATACTACGCATAAGAAGTCCACTCACCTCTCGCTCATCTTTCCATTCGCTGCAGCAAATGAGTTCGTATAAAATCGTAGAATCCACTTCCGCTTGCCTCATTCTTCCTGACATAATAAATGTTTTTCAGAAACTTTACATTACATCAGAATGAGTTGCTACATTGAATTGAAAACTGACTAAAAAATCGTCCAGACGGCAGATTTCACGATGGAACAGGTTCACAAGAAGACACTTCTCTGGCAGAAGAAGTCAAAACACATTTGTACATTTGTAACTTAAAGTTCGCGGGTAGTCAGTGTCTCAAGGTTCCCCTACAAAGTGAGACAGCAAATCTTCTATGTTCTCATGTACCGTTACAAGAGCTCACTCACTCAGCTCAGCTGACTTGGATTGCGAAATCCACTGAATTATTTAATCCAAAAGACCAGCGAATGACACCCAAGGCATAAATGCAAGAAGATATAACTGGTCCATGCTACGTTGTTCCCGT
>Ga0194135_10000465_pt1 | contig 23931 bp, 15 predicted proteins | sample LitLau_LLRF_2013_FD_134024 | JGI IMG/M metagenome (GOLD analysis project Ga0194135, IMG submission 134024) | Freshwater sediment microbial communities in response to fracking from North America - Little Laurel Run_MetaG_LLRF_2013 (version 2) | ecosystem: Environmental > Aquatic > Freshwater >... | reverse complement strand
CATACATACATTATAATATCATATAACTCCTTTCTTCCCATTTGCCCTTTCACCCAAAATTAGACCAAGGATGGTATTCATTTCTGTGATGTGTCTGTTTTATGTGTAACTACTCCCATTGGGGCTTCATTCATAACCATTCATAAAATTATTATATCAACTGGAAACAGCAATACTATTCACTAAATATAATTCCAATCGGTTATCATTACACAATTAGGTAAGTAAATCTATTTTAAAATTTGCATCATTTGCACTTATGAGCTTCTTCTGAAGTTATGTAGTTGTACTAAATGGTTATAGAAAATTTACAGACTGTACACAAGTCAAATAGCTGAACATACACTTTAACTTCCTACACGGCGTATTGTGCATTGTATATCTAAAAAAGTATATTATATACATCATCAGTAATTCATCATTAGTATTTCATTAGCATTGACCATACAGTAAGGAGCATCACTACACTTACAAGAATTTTTTCGCAATCATTATACTGCAATTACTGCACATCCTACATATTATAATAAGTCTAATACACTCATTAGAGTCAGTAATAATTTTGAGACATTAAGCTAAAGCAATCTATTTACATTGCGGCTATTATACATCCAATGACACAAATCTCATCTTTAGTTTAAAGGTACCTCAATCCACTACTACATTTAGTACATTTGATGGTGAGCAAAAAGTAGAAAATCTGCCTGGAAGTTGAGACCGACAATTGATTCTTTACTCTACATACTAGTAGAGCACCACCAACCATTATAGCACTTCAATATTCGAGCTCGCCAAGTCGGAAGGCATAAATATGCGATATATGCGGCTTAATGCCTAAGTGTGTAGTGCAGCTGGAATGGAAATGAATATATATGAACAGGAAGTTTAAGTCAAGGCTCAACTGATAGATATATATATATATACTTACATAGGTTACATATACATATACATACATGTACGAACTGGTCAACCGAGCGGAGCATTTAGTTTTGCTTTCCCCGTCCTGTATGCTTTCTTTCTTCTAATGCTTTTCCTCATTTTATCACAAGTTCAGTAAAACAAAAAGCCTTCTTTCTTTCGCAAAAATCCGCACTGGCCCAGTTCACTTTCTTCAGCTGAGCACTTCATGTCAAATGCGGGCTCAGACATTCCCAACAAGGCTCCACTTTCACATATTTGGCAGTAGTAGTGAAAGTTCTTCTCCTGCGATCTCCTCCAGCAATTCTGCAAATAAAAGTAGCAGAAGAGTCAGAAAAATTTGTCAGAAATCACGGCGAGTGCTACGGGCTTATGTGCCAATAAGTGCATGACTTCCCTATACATTGGAATCTGGACTTCTCGTGGTAACACTTACTTAGCAAGGACAATTTCTTCTTCTGCGACTGCAATTCATATAATTCATCTCATTTAGATACACATTTTTAATCGAAGGATCATTTTCTAATCGATCAAACATTAAAAAGGTATAGTACAACTCACAGACTCATTAATGATTTTTCATATCAAGCCACGCAGTTCGTCAGAACTTTCTTCAAGCTAAAATCAGAAAAAAGCAACCATCATTTTACATAAAAAGGGTCCTACCATAATTTTTAATAACTAATAATCAAATTATCTACTTAACTGTTAGTAAATAATCCACCCACCCATTAATTGATCCCCTTCCATAATTACGGATTTACCAGCATCCCACGTGAATTAAAACAGCACACACTCTCGTCCTTGGCTATCCCTTTAATACATTAATTAACAAACTATCGACGCGATTGATTTTTCTCTCCAGCCAAAAATCTGTTTAATCAATGCTTCATAGACTTCCATGCGCACGTCCCAGCCCTTCCGTTGATACCTTGGGGAAATAATTAAAAACGGCACCCTACATGCACTATATAAATACACAACCCTTTTAATACCAATTTTAAAAATTAAATTCCGATATTTAATCTCACACGTCTTGTACCACCACCACCACCACCACACACACAACTGACCCAACAACGCTGAACAACCCAACTGAGCTGAACTGAACCACCACCACCACCACCACCACCGAAATGTGACCACCACTGCACAGCCAGCTTATGAACTCATAGACAAATAAATAGGGAAAAAATCCATCGCTTTTCAGAGGTGCTAGGTACTCGGTCGTGAGGAGGTATCCTGGACTGGGAATGAGCCCCCAAGAAGGAGTTCGATTCCCGAGCCCGTTGGGTCGCTTGTAGGGCATCTTTGGAGTCTGCTGTAGACTCTCCCCCGGGGGCAGAAGAATGACTCGGCCTCCGACCCTTGTTGACTGGCTCCGAGGGATGTCTCACAGAGACCCTGTCCTACGGCCCCAACAACGGGATCGGACACACCGCCTAGCACAACTTTTTGACCCCAAGACTTTTTGACCTAGTGAACACGACGAGTGTGTCATCATATTTTTTAATCTTCTACGTTAGAATGAAGAGCCTAAATGATTCCTTAATCTTGCCATCTTCTAATATTCATTGTCTGACATTTCCAGGTATTACATATTATTACTATATGTATGTTTCGTGGAGAAGGATCACCGTTCAGGAATAATGATGATGACCAATCTCACCAAAAATCTTAATTAAAGACTTACTGTGTTGTGTACTTAAATCAACTTTGAGAGTTAAAGAGAGACTTCTGAAAGGAACATTGTTATAATCGGTGGAGTGAACAGATTACAAATTACAAAATGTATTTTTCTAGTGCCTGCAAAAGTGAAACTATACGAAAGTATGAGTGCTGCTGTAATACGAATAATTTGCCCTACAATATGGATATGGATAGATAGAAGAAGCGTGTGTACTTAAAAAGCTCAGAAGACTATTTGGAATGCAGAAAACTTTTAAAATCAAATTGGCATTGCTGCCGAGTTTTGATACGCAGGAGGCTTAATAACTTATTACAATATTAAAGATCATTAACATAAGATGCAATATATGCGATTGAGTATATGATGACCTTAAGAGGAATTATTATTATTTAAGCTTAGCATATGAAAAAGATTCTAAAATCTGGATTATATAACAAATAACCGTTTATTGGAAGAAAGCCATTATACTAGATTATGTTTCATATTTTCACCTGCTCCTCATCTTCCAATTTGCAAAGTCATCTTTTCATGAAACTGCTACTTTAACAAACTCCAATTCATATAAAAATCTGGATCAGGAAACCAAGTGCATCAGGAAAGATTTAAAATGTTGTTGTAAAAGATAATAATAATAACTTCAAAGGTCGAGTCAACGTTAAATTGGTATAAAGACACAAGTACATACAATCAAGTTCAAGATGGTCGAAGAGGGGTTTGCAGCCGCACTCTTTGTTGCCGGCTGGATTGTCTTCCCAGGGGCTTTTTTAATTCAAAGACATCTTTGGTTTCACACATCCTTCGGCTCCAAGTTAAGCAAAAAGTATGGATTGACAGACAAGGATTGTGCAGACATTTCAAACAAGTAAGTCAGTCGTATGTATAGTGATTTAGCATATTAGACAATAAACAAGCTCATTCCATACACAAGACAAGAGAGTTCTTAGGTCACTAATAATATCCCGTTACCCCAATGTTGCAGAATGGTGTCTGCATTCCAAGCAATGCTAGCGACAATAGCTGGATACATCGTGTGCACCAATTGCTACGAAAATGTTCTTTATGATGCACATCCTATGACGCTTATCTACGCATGGTTCGGGATTCCATACTTCTTTTATGACACCCTAGCCATGTTCTACGTCTCCAGAATGGCTAACAAGACTCCAGATTCAAGTAACATTGTATTTGAATTCATTAAGTTCATCATAAGATCCCCAGTGATAGTGATACATCATTTGATACTGGCTCCTCTCGGATTCAGCTTGATAGCTGTAAGTTATTTGTAGAACACTTTTACAAAGATCCGCATCATAAATATTTCCCTTTTTTATCCCACCCAAACCCAAATCCTTATGCTTACGATTTACGATATTATTATGACCTTTCGCATTGCAAATAGTTCTTCCGTGATGGTGTTCGTAATGGCGACTTCTTTGTTGGGATCATCTATTTGATGGAAACGAGTACTCCATTTGTTTCATTTAGGTTCATTCTCAGCAAATTCAAGGTAATTTATATTTCTCTCACAATACTTGCACAATATTTCTCTCTTTTTACCATTGGATCACTACTGCTCCTGCTTTGTGTTATCATTTTAATCAAGTAAGATTTGTTTTCTCATTCCAGATGAAGTCCTCATCTCTGTACAGAATAAACGGAGTCCTCATGCTCTTGTTTTTCCCTGTATTCCGAATAGCTAGCTGCTTTTATGCTGTTGGGTTGTATGCACAGCAAAATGGACTGGGTTACTTTGAAGTAAGTACATCGTTACGATAAATTACACGGTATTTGGAGCAGCAACAATATCAGTTTCCATATTATGCTTTCTACATCTGCCGCTCTGTATGAACTCTGCTTTCAGACAATCTACAATATTCCATGGCCATGGAAGCTCGTTTACTCGGCAGCTGTAGCTCCCCAGATGTACTGGTACTTTTTGATGTGGAAAGGTCTCATTAAGATGATCAGGAAATCAACAGCTCAAAAGGAAGACGGGGATGAAAGGAGCCAAGGACAGGAGTTGACGAGCAACGATCAAGTACCTCGCAAGAACGGAGTTGGTAATTTTGGAGTTCTAGGCAGAACTCCAAAGCTTGACTAGTCAGTGAATTTCACTTTGAAACTTTCGTATAAAAAAGCCTTTTCGCAATCGACTGTAGTTCACACCGTCCAACAGTCTATTGGTGGCTAAATATTCTACTTCATCTATATAATAATATTATGGTGGCTATATGCTATATATTATACATAGTAGCTAGCAACTTATTCGTTCCTGATAAGTACTTCATTCGTTCTAGACGCAGTTGAGAATTGATATATATAAATATTACGACTATAAATCTACTACATACATGTATATGTAGTTGCTCTTCTGCTAAAAAGATTTATAAAGAAGAAATAGTCACTCGAAGTCGCAAATCTATTGAAATAAGCCTTTTATAATGCTGCCAGCAAGTCTTGTTCAGTGTCAGAATATTCGTGTCATTTCCAAACTGTTATTTGTTGACTCGAATAGAACTAGCATTTACCCCATTCTTACAATTAAGGTGGGACTTCTTCTTTATACATGAGACAGCTAAATATACGTTAACATATATAAACAATGTAAAGAGACGATATGTACCTCTGACGAGCCTGTGAATATGTCTTCCTTTGAAAGTTAAAATATTCGCTTGAATTAAAACTTGATGGTGATAGATTTAACACAAGCGTTTGACTTTTCGTCTGACTGCAATGCATATCACTAATCGCCAACGTACATTTTTAAACTGTTATTAATTACTATATGAAAGATTGTGTAGTAACGTCATCTAACTAATGGTGTATTTGAGTGCCGAAGGTAATCTGCCGATATTTAACAGCAGAATAATTCACATAATAATGTGTTGTACACAGAGTACGTCAAATATTAGAACAAATATAATTCTAAGTTGAGACAAAGTTACATCGTAATATACGTCTGTAGCGATTTACATAATATATATCTCACAGTGCCATATTGTTATTACGACAGCACACAGAGACAAGATTGTCGTATATTAATTACATACATGTAAGAAATTTACCTCTGTCCACCACCAAAAAGACGATGAGTTGAAGTTTTTATAGAGAAAGCCAGCATGAGTGCGTGTAATGATTACTTAATCTTCTTAATACACTGCTAAGGTTCAATTGTTTCCCAAAATAGGTTGCAATAAACGTAAACGTTTTTGCAAGTAAAGTTTTTAGCATGTAATCTTGTGTTCAAAGACTTAAAAACTACTTAAAGTCTGTGTAGATTTACAGTAATAAAAATAATATTATGATCCAGATCAAATATTAAACACACGAAACCCTTTTTCGTACTTAAAAGACTTCAAACTAAAAACTTTGCCCATTTTCATGTAGATTTAATCCATAAATATCTATAAATTCCAAGCCATGTAATGTGGAATAGGGAAATGTAGGAAAAGCTAAGCCAAAACAACGTTTAATCGCGTCATTTGTGTTGCAGGTAAAAAATCTCAATCTGCCTCCATACAATAATAATATGTGGACATTGAACAATTCGCATATTAAATTATTTTATTGTACGTGTGTGTAACAGAAAACAGAACGTGTAATTTGTATAGTTGGTTCTTGGTTGAGTTGGTATATGAATATTCCAAAAGCTTTGATGATTTTTAGAATTTTAATTTTGTAGAGTTCATATGGAACACGAATGTTGATAGCATTATAGCTTCAGTATATTACTACACGAGTGTCGCTAGTCTTCAAGTTAGTTACTAAAACTAGTCAATATTGTTAAGAGCAGCAGTGGCATTTGTTAATATGAGAATAAATAAAACTTCTAAAACGGATGTTGTTGCATTATCGACTTATTCCGATCGCGTTCATTTTTTCAAACTTATTCACAATGTGTTGTTACTTACTATGAAGCAATCATGTCGGAGCAACAAGAAGAAATAACTTTCAGAGGCCTTAGACTTAAATTCAAGGTCGTTTGTGTTGGTTTGCCAATAAACGGTAATCGGTTCCTACACACGATGACTTTTATGCATTCATATCGTGTAAGCAAAAGCTAAATGCGAACTGCGAACATGTCTTTTATCAAAGAAAAACCTTTCAAGTTGATCCTGGAACTCAATCAGTTAAGTTTAATCTGATAATGGGCATACAAAGAAATAATCCTATAACAGTTTGTTTTGTACATAATAAGCCTCACCTGAGTCTCCACTTTGTCTACCTTTCTCATCTATAATTGTTGGAGAATCAATTCCCTAATCTTGATGTTAATTAAGCACATTACATGCAGTTTCACTAATGATGTTCCAACTGTCCCAATAGCCCAAATATTCCAGCAGGTGCGTGCACAACAAATGAAGCCAACCCAAAACTAATTCTTTAACAAACCCTTCTGATCAATGAGTCCAATGCATTTCATTAAATGGAGAATAACATTCCTATAAATATGAGTTTTGGTTGAAACTCACCGTTGAAAGTGATTCTAGCATTTGCGAACCTTTGACGGAGAGAGTGTCTCAAATCCGCCTCTTCTTCACAATATTTCAGAAGAGCTCCAAAGGACAATAATTCATAAAGCAACATGAACCGGCCCGTGGACTTTCTCCTGATTTCTTTTAGTGTTTGTTTTATTGCATTCTTATTTAGTCCAGTAAACTGTCAGCACTTCGAGGAAAATGTAAATGACGAAGTTTATCTAAACCAAACTCACGATCATCTGAGAGATGAAGTAATTAAGACGAGACAGGAGTTAAGTCTTCAAGCCGAACTTGTTCGAGCTGCTACAAGAGCCTACATTGGAGCCAAGATTAAGGACAACTTGTTTCGAGTAAGACAAACTATCCAAGAATTACTTTAGCAAAACCGTTTGAGATTAGATTTGGAAACACAGGAGCTGAGAACTCTTGCGGAAAAGGAGCTGGAAGCTTTGTCCATGCAGAACAGACCACGACAACCGAGACAAGATGAAGATGGAGGTGAAGAAGAGACAACTGATGAACCTGGAATTATTCCGCAAGTCAGTAAACTTGGATTTAACTTCTTTCGCTTATAATGTTTATGGCAATTATAATATTTTCCCTAGATTGCTACAATCGTGAAAGCAATCTTTGGAAATAACATAAACGTTACAAAGTACGTTGAATCTGCATCCAAATTGTTACCTCGTCCTATTGGAGCTCAACTCATCGGCGTTGCAAGTCTTCTCGACACGAACAAGTTTACAACAACGACAGCACCAAAGATAATTCCCGTTGCAGTGACTCCGGTGAATCCTGTGAACGTGACAGTAATTCATGTGCTAGGAAATCAGCAATATCCCGGTGGATCATCTGCAGGAATCCCTGGGCAATCTCAATATTTGCAGATTCCCGTGAATACTCCTTTAGTCCAGGGTAGCCCTAACATTTCGTCCCCTGCAAATGTGGTAGTAGTGACTCAGAAGACTCCAAGTATCCCTGCAGCCACTACTTCATCTACAACGAAAGCTCCAGGAGATGACGATGACGACGATGGCGTTCGAGGAGACATTGAAGATTACGTTGAAGCAGAAAGTCGGAGAATTAAAAGGCAACTCTTACAAGGCATAAATCCCATGAAGATTTTAGACGGAGTTGAAAACATTTGGAAGAATTTCAACCCTGCGACAACGGAAGGATCTTTAGACAACTCCGCATGTAAGACAAAACGAGACGCTTCTCATAAGAACCTCTTGAAATTATTGCACATACATGTATCTTTGCAGATGTGAAACAAGCAGTATCTTCTACAACAGAAAGTGAAGGTGGTTTCGACGATGAATATACAACTCCCAAATCCAGAGTTCAAATTGCTGTAAAAGGTGTCGTAGCCCAAGCCCAAGCTTTAAGGAAAGGAGTTCCAGATTTGTTCCAGGGAGCTCGAGAAGCTTACAAGTTCTTGGAGACATTGAATCTCTTCTTAGACAAATGGGACAATCAATTACAAGCTGCTAGCAAAGAAGATGATGACGAATAGACTTTGCACACACTTTCACCGTATTATAGCTTATTCACGTGTATATAACTGTGTACCACTTAAGTATATATATATTAATCTTAATAAATTAATTGTTCGTTATAACGTATATCCATTCCATACGTGCATATGACCGTTAAAGGTTGTTCATCTCTCTATCACTTTAATATCGTGATTCATTAAAGGTTATTGTCTATCCCGTAGCAGATTACATACACATATACGCTTTCAATATGCTTTCATCATGTGTTTCCAGATTCAGATTCTGATTATGGGGTACAAATAATACAAACTGAGATTAATATTCGGACAAATCTGCTGGAACAACAATGGTTAGAATTAATCAATTAAAATGTATAAATGGAATGTACGTATGTCTGGCTGGAAGCAGATTTGGGACGTCCTCTTACTTGTTCCATTTGGGCTACGGTCTTATACACTAGAGTTGAATGGAAACGAATAACTGATTAGTATACTGCTCGTACCTCATGTGGCGAATAACTGCTTTCCAGCTTCGATGAAGAAGAAACCATATCGATGTCCCCGTCGATATTTTCCTTGATGAATATATCTCTCTGATTATTTATTCATGAGAGTAAGCTACGAACCATATTGTTGTATATGTCGCTTGTCAGTTCTTTAGCTCATCCCTTTAAGCTGAGTGATTTTGTAAGAAGTTGTGTAACAAGTGTCGAATAAAGCTCAAGATTTTACTTTTCTAGAGTGGCTTTCTGTGAACAAGTGTCTTTTTGAGAAGTTTCTGTACTTGGTTGGTCGTAAAATGACGAGGAGTTTACTTCTGGTTATTCTTGCTGGGGTACATTCATTTTTCAGTTTTACCTTAGAATTTGCACGATTCCTTGCTATCATTTTACATTAAGCATGGTTTGATTTCTCAGGGAATTCTGGTAGCAGGAGCATTCCCAGCAGAAGATGACATTCCAGTGGGTGACACCCGATTCTCCGTGTCCCCCAAGAATTTCGAAGAACACGACTTGGCAGAAAATGTTAAGCAGATTTCAAATGCTGTGATGGGAATAGCAGAATTTGTCGTTGACATTCGATCCGATTTAAAAGACGTTAAAGAGGTCGTGCAAAAGAAGTCTCAGAGATCCGGCAGAAGTAACGTCGTTGAAGTGAAATTAGACGACCCCGAAAGAATAAAGAAGAATTTCGAGTTAGCAGCAAAGCTAGAAAAGTTTTTTGAAGCAGAATCAGAATTGGATCCTCAGTTGGTTGAGAAGACAAAAGAAGAGTTGAAGAAGACAATGGAACTGAACTTTGTTCGTATTTTATCAGCAATGTTGGTTTCAGGAACAATGAAGACTCAAGGAAAAACTGAAGACATTTTGAAACTCATGAGAAGTACTCTCAATGGAGAGTTGGACTTCGGGCCAGTTGTTGAGAAACTGCCTTTCATCATGAGAGATTCGGAAACGAAGCAGTTCATCCATTTGCTCAATGTTTTAAATGAGGTTGAACTGGGAATTGTAAGTCTTTAAACTGCTATTTTTGCTATAAACTTGTTTGACTTTGTATTTTCAGGGTGATTTAAAAAAGAAATTCCGACAATCCGATAACGACGACGATGAAGATGCTGATAATCCTGTGGAAGACAATAAACCTGCAACAGTGCAAGCTGTGAAGCCAGTGATTCAGCATTCAATCACTCAACAAGCAATTCGTCCAGTAGTTTTTGGGCAGCAACTCGGTGGACTGCAATTCCAACCACAACAAGTTCAGCAACAAGGAACTTATGGTCAACTCCAAAAAGTTCAGAGTGCTCCAGTAACCATTACCACTAATAACTTAGGTCAGCAGCAGCAACAGGTCCCAGGAGCTGTAGCTCAACAAGCTCAACGTGTCCAGGTATCCCAAGGAGGAATTCCAATCCAATCTGGAGTTCCAGTAGTTGCCCCTGTTGCAGCTGCTCCTCAAATTCCCATAATCTTTCAACTGCCCCCACAACAAGTAGCTGCTCCTCAGCCTACAATGCCCCCAAAAACTGGACTCCAGAAGTTTATCGAAGCCTTCAATACAATCAACATTTCACAGCTTGCAGAAATAGCTACCAGGCTACCCGAGTTGTTCGAAGGAGTCTCTGGTCTTCTCGGGGGAATTGATTTCATCGAGTAATAGTTTTTACTACTGAAATTTTAATTGAAAAGAAATAAATACTGACCTGACTGAATCGTTTTTATTGTCTTCTTTAAAATTTTAACAAAAAAAAAGACTAGATTTAAATACATAATTTATGTCATATTCGCAGGTTATATGCATGAATATTCGTAGTCCCTTCAGCAAATTAATTAAGTGCACACATAAGTTCTTAAAATTGAGTTGAAGCCGATTTCGTTCATTGCAAGACCAATTTTTGTTCATTAATTACAACTCCATTGTCCTTGGAATCCTCTAAGTAAGTAAGAGCTAGAAGTGATGAACATCCCAAGTGAACTTCGGATGATGTAAGTTGATCATGCAGGTTTCAGTGATCATTTCCCTAACGTTTGATGCATCTGATCCTCTTAGCTATGACTGAAGAAGGCTTCATAATTGAAATAGGAACAGTAGACGATGATCTACATTTGGGTGGATGTGACTACAACTAAAATCTTCATGGCGTTTCAGGTAATCGTACTCATCCCACGATGGAGATTGTATGATTAATGATTATTTATGTATATGTGTCTGAATCCAATTGTTTCACGCTGGTAAACGTATATATGTATATATGAGGTTCATCTAGTTGTGTAGTACCCATACGAATATATATATATATTATTCATAATCAGATCGTTCACCTGTGGAACGGTAGAATTTTGGAATCTGTCATTATTACGCTGTAGTACACACACATGAACTAATAAAAAGTGTGTGTTGCATTTGATTATGAATGAGATTGTAATTATTTATGAGTGCCGGAAACTCGAAAGAATTCATATAAAAGTAGGAAAAAACCGTTTCCAACATTCAGTTCCGTTCGAGAAGTTCTCTTGGTCATTTCAAGACGCACTGCACTTTCATCCCTGAAGGACTTTTACTGGTTCACAATGCAAAACAAGCACTTCATCGTTCTGACCATCCTCTTGGGATGCGCTGCAAGTGTAAGGACTAGTTTTAAGTCTTAGAAAGGCAATGATGAAGTAACTTCACAAGTGTGTTCTCCAGGGTTTGGCGAAGCCACAAGAACCTGCAAAACCTACTGAAGCTCCGGCTATTCCCGAAGAGAAAGTTCGAGATGCTCAACAAGCCTTGGAAGGAGCGACAACCACTCTCCAGAACAACTTGATCAATGCTCTTGGATCCTTGGCTAACGCTAGCGCAGTTGCAGGACAGAATGTGAGTCGGGCTGCAGCAACTATGATCCGAGGATTGGTAACCAACAGCTTCAGCCTTGGAGGAGTTGTTGCCTACATGCCCAGACTTATCTTCATGGACGGACCTACCCAATTCATTGAAACCCTTAGGCTCATCAGAAGCAACCAGATCCGAATTCCTAATGATATGAACAGCGCCATTGATACTCTCCTTGTTTTTGCTGGACAATATCGGGATTCTGGAGTCCCAGGGAACTTCGCTCCAGTTATCACCTTCTTCCCTAATATCTTCGCTGGAGTTGGAGACTTCCTTACCACCCTCATTGACAGTGTGTTCACTTTCATCGCTCCAGTTAATCCTTAAATAGAACTTTCAAATTTAAATTATACTCTCCAGCCCACTGCGTCCATAGACGCAATGAATAAATTATGTTGATGGCAAAACTGTCTTAAGTCGATTCTTTCTCCTTTCTTTGACAAATCCCCACTGTATGAGTATGACGTGAAATAAAATATGTCAGCGCTGCATAAAAATCAAATTTCGATTGGTCTGAAAACAAGCTTGCACAGTTTTCTCTTTTGAAGTAAGGATGATTTATTGCAAAATCAAACGTTAACACTTACATGCAATTTCGATATAATATTCAGTTTCGTAACGTATGTTCCGAAATAGGTTTAAATGATAGAAGTCTCATAATTGACATAATTATTCTACGCTGTAGCAATATTAAAATTATTACGACACTCAAAAATGCTACGTGTCATAAGAAGACTTTCCATTTATGTTGACTGCAGATGTTCTGGTCACAAGGTGTGTGGCGGTGACTGTGGAACCATTATCCAAGGACAGTTTGGATTTGTCTTTAGCAGTAGGGGCTGCACTGCATGGTGCAGATGAGGTTTTTGTTACAGAATCTACTGTTGACTTAGAATTCGAACGCCCATGATGCTGATGGGTTTTATGTGTTCGAGTTAGGTCTTCAGATAATCGTCGCTGCGATAAAGAAATACTTCCAATGGCAGATAGGTTTTCAGGACTTTCCTGGTGGTAACCATTGAACTTGCTTTTATGACCATCAGGATGATGATTACCACAAGTATTCCCATTTTGAAGTGAGGATGCAGAGTGGAAATAGGAAGGATACCGTTCATGACAAGCATTACATACTCGTACGTCGAACAATTGTTCCGATGGAAGAGTTATTGTATTCTCTGAACTACAGAAACAACCAAATACACAAATTAATGGGGGGCTCTTTCCGCTGCACAATTGAGTTTCAAATACTTACCAGTCTGCACAGAAGATCTTGCCACACATTCTGCAATGATGTTTCCTGCATTACAAGTACATTGATATTTATTACGAGTTTTATCACAGTCGATTTATTTGAAATCTTAACACTGATTTCGACTAGAAAAGTAGCAAGTAATTGTCTTCAATCAATTCCATTCGAAAGGAATAAGAGTGCAAATTTAAAAAAAATAAAATGCAAATCTTCTTTCGTGAATTCAACTTTGTACTGAATGAAAATTTGTAAACCTACCGCCGGCCGAGCCAAAAATTTTGACAACATCCCATGCACTGAGTGGCAGCATAATCAGGAACCCATAACGGTGGACGAGTATCTTTTTCATCGACAGCTTCCCACGACTTCTCCGACCCGTGTGACTCATGGCCTACAGAGTTATTTTCCACAGAATCCGCAACTGACACCTGAAAAGGGAAATTAGTTTTCAAGTTCAAAGTATTAAATTCAAGGATGTGCAAATATTTCAGATTAAAAATTACCGAATCTTCTGGTTTGTCTGTCATATGAGTGCATTTGTGGCAAACCTGCTTCATGAGTGCATCTCTCGTCATTTGAAGTTCTCGTTGCAGAGTATCAATTTGTCCCTAAAAACAGATTTGGTGGCTTGTTAATTTACGTTTGGACAAATGTTTATAATTTAGACACACTAGCACAAATTTGACTGAAACTTCAAGCTAGATCCAAGAAAGATATACAAAGAAAATGTAAAAAAGAAAATGTGGCAATGAAGTATTCTGTTAATTGTTTACTTTGTAACTAGAAATTATGCTATGAAGTCTGCTTTGAACTTCGTCGTGTAATGGAGCAAGCCCATCGACATCGTAGGGTGACTTAGTAGAGGAAGACGGATGAATTCCTTGTGAATTATATGAAGGTTCAGGTCGCCATTTTTCTTGCTGTTTACTTGAAGTCTCTTCGGGTGTGGCTGGTACTCCCGTTGAAGGTGTTCGAGAGTGTAATGGAGTGTTGTAACTAGAGAATTTACTTCCGTAGCCAGAAGAAAAAGCGTTCGTCCCGGTGGACAGTGGTACTGGCACAGCTTGAACACCACTTGTGCTTGTAGTAGTGCTGGTAGACACTGTGTTAACAGCATCTCCTAGTAGTAACTTCCTACTAGTTTCGCACACTTCACACGTACCTTCGTCAGGTTCAACCCATCCTGTTTCGTTCTCGGGGTCTTTAGTAGCTTCAAGGAGCTCTACGACTAAACTATTATCACTCACAGTCTTTTCAGCGACGGTCGGACTCTTGTAAGGTTTCTTGTTGTTTTCTGTTACTATTACGTTATCAGTCTTATTGTGAAGTTCACTTCCTAAAGTTTTCAACTGATTGGAGGAATCTGTCATGACACCTAACTCAGCGACTAACGTGTCTGTAGAGCTTTCGATGGATTTTAATATGTTCACGACAGTTGCTTCAGATTTTCCATCAGAATTTGTTTCTGTATCTTCATTTTCAGATGTGTCTTCTCCTAAATTTCCGTCACTTAAAATCTGTTCTTGAAGCTCAGTATTTTCATGCAAATTTTCAGTTACAGATGTTTTAGTTTTTTCATAATGAGGCTGGAATCTTTCCTCTATTTCGTCAACATCAGCACCTAAAAAACTAGTTAAAAATCAAAATCACAAATCAATTACAATTAATAATAATTACACCGCCAACGATGGCCGAATACGTAAAAGAGTTAGCTATTAAATGCAGAATAGATAGTACCTATCTGAAAGATTCGGATCGCTCTTTCGCCTTTGCAAACCTGGAAGATGGGCTGCATGAATGTTTTCACAAGATGAGGAACGTGCTTTGCACTTATCATGGCATTTTCCTGAGGACATTCTTTCGGGGTTTTCAAAATCAGCAGCAACAGATGGAGCAGGAGATGATTCTTGACTTGGATTAGTGACTTCCATAAGAGGTGTCTGGGGATTGTCGTAACCCAAATAAACTTGGGTCCAAAGATTTAACTCTCGTACTTCATAACAAGGCCATAATACTTTATCACAACTGGTGTAAAGATTATTTCGGAACTTTTCGTAATTCGCAGGGGCACGAAGGAAACTCCAGATTGAATGGGTCAAAGTCTGAATGCAATGTTTCTGCCTTTCTTTTGCCGTGTTACACAAGAACGTACCAAACAAGTTGGAATAAGTGTGCTGAGCAAGTTTGACCTAAAACAAAGCGAGATTAGTTTTCAATTTTTCACGACATTCACGAGTATCCACATGTAATTCTAGTTGTTCGTACCAAGAATGACAAGTTAAATTCAAAAGCAGTTGGAAACTGACGAATTAACTGGTGAAGACAATCAAGCCATTGCAGAAATACAGGGCACCTTTCATTAGTGTCATCTGATCCTAAACCTTGACCGCACCTATCAGCAAACTTGTGCCCAAAATCAAGCCATTCTCGTTCAACGAGAACTTGAAATCCCTAAAAAGTTAAGAAAATTAGTTAAAGGTTTCAAAGTAAATTCACGAGACAATTTGAATAATTCATAGGCACTCAACAAACCTCTAAGCTCCTGTAATAAGGATCAAGCAGTATCTCTGCTAGAGCTACGATCTGTGGTGTTCGATCCCATCCGTCAGAGCAGTGAACCATTACAGGCCTTCCTTCATTTTCGATCGCGGTTGCAACTGTTATTGCAGCTTTCATGAGTCCAGACATGTGTTGAAGCCACTTGCAGTTTTCCAATTGACTGTACCAACTACAATGACAAACATGTAAATTATTTACTTTCTTCTACCTTGTTTACATTTAAGTCTTTACTTTTCATTTTAATTTCATTACTTTGTTTGATCAGTAGGATGGGCACACAGTTGACGAACATTTACAAAGCTCTTCCGAATGGAATGTATATTGGCCAGGTTCATAAATTGAATTTCACAATTCGCATAATACTCGAGACATTCACATCCACCACCTCTAGCTCTGTTCGCAACAGCTGTGGTGTATGACCTTGCGTCAAGTATCAACAGTTTCTGTTCACAAAAACTCACTTATTAAAATACTGAGAAAAACGCTAAATTTATTCCCTGAATCAATACCTTGAGATTAGGAGCATCAGGTACGACTTCAATGGAAGACAACGAGCCACATGGAGCAGTAGGTAATGATAATGACGAGTCGTATGAATCGGCACCAGGGCTATCTGGAATTTCAATTCTCTCAGTTTTGCCCCCTAACTCAGCAGCGAGAGACTTTCCATTATCAGCACACGCAAGAACTATATTCTGGACTAATTCTTCATCTTCACTTGACCTCCAACCAAACCATCCAACTTCTGGTTGACTACACCGACTTATCACAGCTCCGTTTCCTTTGTGTCTGTAAGAAAAAACAGTTCAAAACCATTAAAACCTAGCCTCTCAATCTTGATAACATATTGAATATCATTACCTCCAAACCACGGCAGGAAAGCGTCTAGCACTTCGGAAGGACGACACTTGTTCCAACTTCTTCTTGTCCATAACACAAGGTACAATTATGTATCTTGGATAAGAACTACACAATTCGAAGTCTTTATTCTCTTTCGAAATTCTCCATGGGCCTTGAATGTTGAACTCCATTCTTTTTACTTCTGCTTCAAATCGTTCCTCGGGAGTTGGAAAGGCAGGCAGATCCCAGCCCAGCTGTGCCTTCACATCGTCGCTCACATCGTCATTTGTTTGTTTAAAAAATGTAAAGGCAAATGCCTCCTCGATTTTCTTAGGAGGAGAAATGGAAACTTGAATACGTCTCATCATCTCTAGAGCCGCTTCATTGTTGGGAAATGTACATTTGATTGACCTTGCATCTTTACAATTTAGATGGACGTAGAAAATTTCTCGACATTCTACTTGTTCGATAAGTCCTAATGGAAGATTGAATGTATTTTCTTTTGTTTGAAGATATATTCTGTAATTGGTAAGAGCTAAAGTTCCCTCCGACACTTCCGTTTTATGTTCCAATTTCTCTCCACATATTAATGTGAATGGTAACCCCAGTTGCTGTACTGATGATGTAGTTTGTTGGTTTGACGGCAACTGAATAAGGTAGTTATCTTGATCGAAACTACTTCCAAAAAGGGACACAGCGTTTAAATGGAGTAATGGAGAATCAGTTTGTTGGCCGGTTCCCATGAGGCCGCCTGAAGAGGTAGTAGATTCTGGAGGAACTGATGACCCATTAATTCCATTCTTCCTGATATCAACATAACGATGTTGTGGCTGAGTCTGGTTAACATTATGCTGAACTCTGTATGAATCTGCCAATTTTAAAGATGATGCCGAGCTCATTGAAGATATACCGTCGGGAGCACTAGGTTCTTCACTGTTCGTCATAATAGAAACTTCCTAAATGCACTTAGTTTTACAAAGTTACTGCAATCAACTTTTTTGCCAGATGCAGCTACTTTCTTCTTTTATCTGTATACATGTTGCTTAAATTTTGAAAAGTATGTTTTCAGTTCCGGGTAACTTTTAATTTTACTTCTAAGAAGGGAAAATCGAAGCTAGATGTCTTGTTCTGGGTGAAGAGCGAAAATGGAAATGAGTATGCAGGAACTCTGAAAAAATAATAATAATTTCAATTTAAATACAATATTTCGAAACATCAGGCTCAAGGTAATTCAGGCTTCTTGTTTAGCACTTGTTATGACCCAGTATTAAAACTTAAGACTTGAAAAAATATTGATATTAGTTAGTAAAGATCTTATTTAGATTTACTCTGAATTAAAAAGAACTAAATTAGAACTGTAGTAAAATGTTAGTTAGATTGAAATATGTTAACACGATTGTAAACATGACTAAATGTATCCAAGTTCATACCCAATCTGCATATTATGCTTGTATCTTGTATGTATGGTAGTAAATTTGATATCTGAAAAATAATATCCTGGGATCTTTCAGAGGATACTTTCACAGCCATAAAACCTATCCATACTTCAAACAATTTTATGGTGCTTAAAGATAACAAGAATCCTGACTGTCGCAGTCAGGATGCAGATCTTAACTCATCTCAATAACTAGCACAGCATTTAGTATTACTTGTACTTTAATCCACATCTCATCTCGGGTATCATCGTTCTACAAATAATAGTTCGTACTTGTTAAATCATAAGATGCCTCAATGATTTTTACTTCCAATGAGTATCAGATATCATTGCAGTTGAGTAAAACAATAACAACGAGATGTCAATATTATGACTGATAATGAGTCAGTATGAAGGAATGGGATTACATAACATCACTTAAGCATTACTCAATAGCTTGTCAAGTCAAGGTGCCCCGAAAACTGAAGCGTATTTGCGGAGTCGCGAATCTGCACCCTATCGGCTACTTTTCATCAGATATTCAAGTACCAAAACATTCAAAAACAGACTCAACTATTTCACTCTCAACGAATTCTAAAAATATTCTTCATTCCAGCTGATACATATGCAAAAGTTCAACTTACTTCTATCTTTATCAGCGTAGCGGATATACAAGCTATGTGAACCTATGCAACCATATGACCATTCGAAGTGTTCAAGACCAATCGTACACACAATTCATTGAATGTTTACCAACAAACAGTATGAAGTTACATCGTTCGAGCTGGAGTACACCGAAAAACTTGTTTCTCACCTAAGATATTTCATACATGGATCCAAGCATTAAGCATGCAAACTGCCAACCATTGAAGTGGTTGTCGGGCAGTATTAAACACTCACAGATATACCTCACTCGTGAGGTTCCCACCAGGTTTTTTGTGGCTTTTGCATAACAGATTAACTGGGTTATGGCCCTTTCTAAATTGATTATGCATTATATTAGTACTAGAATAAAAACAATTTCACTGAAACCGTTTCATTCTGCCTCAGTGATGAATCTATTAAAACATGAAACTTTCAAACTGAATTGCACTGTAATTTCTCTAACACAACATTCGTCAAACAAATATTTACGGAATTCTTTGGATCGATTTAATCTGTGCATTTTTATTTTTAGTCACCTTGAAACTTTTCCGTTGCAGATTTAGCACTTAAAAGGCTTATACTTTCTTATTCTCAATCGAATAGGATAACGTCATTCAGATGTGAAATTTATTTGAATTAGATGAACAGAAAAACAAATGGGCTTAATCTATTTTCAATTCGTCATATAATCTTACTGTCGCCAACGAATCTGTTTCTGAAGTATTTAGTCTGTAAACCGATTCAATATCTCGATTCTAGTAATAAGTTATTATATAAAATTATATTATAATTAGATTTACTTTAAAGCAATACCTACGTGACACAGTAATTCTGTACAAAAATAAAACTGCTAATAGTTAGCAGCCAAGGTGGACAAGTTTATGGAATTTATTAACCTTTGCTTCAGTCATTCAACTAAACTAACACGAATCGTGTTCCATATTATTCGATGAAGTATCAAGATAAGTATATATTCTTCCAGACACTATAGATTGAGCCGGACGCTACAAGGAGATTGGAGTTTGGAACCAACTATAATAATATATATAAATAATCTATGCATTTATTCTAGATTAAGATTATACAGTGTTTCAACGTCTGTACAAGTATGTCAATGTGAAATGTGAAGCTGTAGCGAAAACACAAAATACTATTGTGAAATAACTGCTGAAAGCAAAATGGAATTATTTTCCTCTGGTAGGTAACCTTTGATCGTTCTTAGAAAAGGAAATCATTAAATCAGTACAAGATTTTCCGTATGCATCACAGACGGAAAGAAGCATCACATGCATTGTCCAAGATAACTCTATTTTTGTACGCAGCAAGATGCCTACACAAAATGTCAGTGATTGGTGATTGATTATTGATTGTCGTGACCAACAATAAGAAGCCCCATTTATTATTAAAGTAAAAACCTGGATAATTGCGACACACTTTATTTTGGTTCTATTCTACAAGGAATCTAGAAATAATAGTCATCAGTCTCGCTTGGAAGCTTGAGCCTTATCATAATATCCTGATAGCTAAGTCAAAAGTCTCACTTACAGAAACAGAAAAAAGTACGATTGACTAAAAAATAAACACTCAAGAGCAGTAACACAATACAATTGTGTATGCAGCTTCAACCCTTCTAACGCTAAAAAACTGCATATGCTAATTCTGATGATATATAGCGACGAGAGTCAAGAGAAAAGAGTTGACAACAATTGGCTTAAGCAAACATATTGTATCAAATTAAAACAACGAATATCATGTATCAGTTTTATCGTTATCTTCACCTTGACCAAAGCATTGAAATTCTGTAACCACAAAAAGTTGCTGACTGCTTGATTAATACATTTTTGCGTCTGGCGATTAATTGTCACCGGTCAATGGTGCCTGTGAATTTATAACTTTTTGTTTTTGATCACATGAAGTTATAAACTGATACGAAGTTACAAAAAGTTATCTATATTACGCTCAAATCAAAACACATTTTTACTTAATGCATTAACTATTATGAGCCTTAACTATCCTAATGTCATGCTGTTTAAAAGACCAATCAAAACATAAAATTAAATTAAATACAGCACGATGATAAGCTGCAGTAGCTGCACACCTGATTTAAACAAAAGATAGTTACACTCATTATATTAACATGGGTATACATATGACCACTTAAGTTCTGTTAAAAGTTAAAACTGAAGATTAAACAGTTTTAAAGATGCAAATACGAAACACTTGCCAAAAAATCTACGCACTCTTTCAGTTATTTCAGTATATAGGTTGCTCCCATAAAACCCATAAAACTAAACATATAATTGTCAAAGTCGGTAAGTATACAGTTAGTTTCTTAATGTGGTCCCATTTAAATTGACACGACTGATTGAGTTGGTCATAGTCATATGATGATGATTATGATTGACATCTGAAGTCTGAACTCTTATGTCATAACCTGATTTACTATTCGATACTTTGATTTCAGAATTAAGAAATAAATCTGATTATACGTAATAAATAGAGATTAGTTTGTTTGCCCAGTTAATCTTGCACATGCTCATTAATTATGACATGACATTATATATTTACAGTTCTTACACTAGTGAGAAACCATAAATGATATCAATGTGCCCTTTTATGCTTTCATATTTATCACTCTAAAAGGTTGGCTGCAATTCAAACCCAATTTGTTTGTTCTTAGTTAAAGATGATGATGAGCTTCTTGCTGAAATCTGAACATTGAACCATTACAGTAGATTTGTTGTAAATTCTTTGAGATAATTCAAGAAGTAATTAACCCAATATTCTAAAGCCACATCTAAATATTTTGTAAGTTTACATGAGCTTTGAAAAGTAGAAAATTCAAATAAACTAATAAACTTGCACGACTATGTTACAGCTTTAAGTATGTAGTTTAATTTTACGATTCGATTACGAAGTTAAACAGCTTATGTCACCACCTTTTCAGACATGCATAAAACATTCAGATACAGCTAAAATTCCTTAATTCTCAAGAAACATGGAGCAGTCACTCACGATAATTAATCCAGTTGACACTACAAAATATCACTCCGTGTTTTTAACAAATGTTGCATTAATGTTGCCTGCCTGCCAAAACTCCTAGATATTGAAAACTATACAAGATTTATGCAAAACCCATTCCAAGTGCCTCAATCTCAGAACAAAAGAAACTGGAGTTAATTCATTTTAAATATTTCACTGTCTTCACAAGGTTTGCATTGTATTTTATATCCTTTTATTCCATCTACCACACTTAACCCATTAGTTTATTTGTTTAACTGGAATCTATTTTTGAATTTTGACCTTCTACTGCTTAATGACTCTAATCACTCACCGGTCAACGGGCAAACTAGCATACTAATCGTAAGAAACCCATTAACACCCACGACCCGACATAAACTCGACGATTATTTTTAATTTTCACGAGCTTTGGACTCATTTCTTCATTTCTATTTCCACCACGTATTAATTTCTACCTAATGAATTTACATATACGTAGCTTAAAGTCGTACCTAATACTACTACTACTACAATATCACAAAAACTTACCTAAATACTCCTGGCTTACAAAAACTAGACACTAGTTCACAGAGCACACTTCAATTAACTTCCAGAGTTTCCTGATGAATTGATGATTAAGGAAAGTAAATCTCTTTAACTGGACATTCACTCTGAAGAACTGATGTCACTGGGAACCTCTTCTGAACAATACGAATACGAATATCTGACAATTTTGATACACGGACACTTTAAATTTGGCTTCACAGCTGAACCTGAAACAAAAACAAAATCCTTTCTATCAATACCCAAACTTAATACTTACAAAAACTCTCCTTATTAGAAAGTTTCGAAATCAATATCATAATCTAATTCCCAGAAGCTACAACCAATCAATCCCACTCTTCTACCACTTTATCAACACCACCAACCACGAACATATTATATCACAAAACAACAATAATAATAAACTCATTAAACATTACTTTTCCGAACTCAGCTGCTGCTTCCTTGCTTAACTTTAACAACAACGAGTGTAATTGTTATTATTCCTACGAGTATGATGATGTCGAAGCGATAATTCCAATGGGAGGCTATTACTGCTATTACTAGTATTACTATTACTATTAATGATGCTCCTTCTGCTGTGGTGAATGTTAATTTCAATTATACTTTCCTTTACATTTCCACACAACATCACGATTATCAAGGATAAAGAGTAGTTCAGCAGGGCGTAATTTCATTTTGCAATTTTGAAAGGGTCCAATAATGAGAGACTTTTGCAATTCGGAGACCACCAAGTCCCACCATCAGCACATGTTCGGATTATAGTAAATTGTTGACCGGAGGAATAATAATAATACACACAAGATCACCACCACCACTTAATAATAACAAAAGTGTTATTAAACAATGGTCTTCCCTAAAAATGGATGGATGGTAGCGATGAAGAATAACTTGATATTATTATTATTGTTGTTGTGTACGAGATTGGTCTCACAAGCCACCACCACAGTGCACTGGTTGCAATGGTAAATGTAGACCGATGGGTCTCTCTCACTCTTTATTAAGTAGGATGGCAAAATAATAATTTTTTTCGACTCTCACTTCAATCGAATAAAAACACATCTCGTGTGTTCTTCTGTGAGAGAGAGATAAGTCTTTGAAAGTCGAAGTAAAGTGTAGTCAGTCACATACACTCACACACATGCTAAGCTCTCGTAGTGTGGAAGTTCGTGTGTCCCTCACCACACACACACACACACACACACACATTCGCAAGGCAAGGTCTGTTCATAAAGAGACCGAGTACCGGCTCCTCCTCATGTAAATCCATGCAAAAAATAATTACAGGATTATTATTGGCAAGAAACTTAATGCAATTTCATAATTTGAATTTTATAACTGAAACAAGGGTTTTAAATCTGAGACGATGTGGAGAAGTTCCTAAAATTAAGATAAGAATGGAAGCATCAAAGAAGGAAGATTTTAATAACTTTATTGCATAGTTCAATAGATGCATTAATTGCATTTTGAAGAGCTGGAGAAACTAAGGAATTTTCAAAACTCATCAAAGAATCCGGGTGTGAATGATCATTGATCAATAACAATAAAGAGTTAATTAAAATTATTCACACTTGCAGCCTACTAAATAGTAGTACAGTGAAATAGCCATTAAAAACAGTCATGAACTTTGCAATTTGTCACCCTTGGCCATTTGCTAGACACCTTAATAAGAAAGAATAAGAACGCTGTATTATTGGAGCT
>Ga0194135_10000464_pt1 | contig 23956 bp, 11 predicted proteins | sample LitLau_LLRF_2013_FD_134024 | JGI IMG/M metagenome (GOLD analysis project Ga0194135, IMG submission 134024) | Freshwater sediment microbial communities in response to fracking from North America - Little Laurel Run_MetaG_LLRF_2013 (version 2) | ecosystem: Environmental > Aquatic > Freshwater >... | reverse complement strand
CATCATGGGATGTCACCCCAACTCGGTATATATCTTTTCGGATTCCCATGTGTAAACCTCCCTTTCCTCGTTAAAGAATTCATGTGCGAGATTCATTAAAATTGACTGATGCGCTACGTGATGAAATGCAATCCTAAACTTTGTGGCCCCTTGTAGTTTCACTTTCACAAACTTTGATACAAGGTTGCAACAAATAATGAAATACTATTCCACACGAACGAACCAAAAAAAGCTTTTCCAAATTTTTGTAAATAAAATTCCAGAATCAACTTCATAATCACGCTCAAGATAGATCAGTTCACATGGCCAACTAAACGTAGCCGCAGTTTAAAAAAATATTCTCTTGAACTTTGTGAAATACGAAAGCAAATTATTTTAAGCGTCAAATCTGCTTCTTGATCTTGCAAAATGAAAATGTATTATGCAATACGCACTCTTCTTATTGTTAGTTAGGGAAAATAATTAACATTCTGTAAGCATGATCGTAAAATTTAGTTATTTCTCGGTGCATTCACAACATTAGGTTTGTGTGAATGCACTCACAAATTACAAGAGAAGAATATATAGAAGCGAAATAGTAACATTTCTATTCTAGCGGAGCAGCAATTCGTTTGCTCTCCTTTGTTAATTTAGAGTCTGACCTTGCCGTAAATAAATTAGAGTGACAATGACAATGAATTCCTTTTAACTTCGGAATGGATACTTTATACTTATCATCATGGAGTAGAGAAGGGGCTTTCACAAATATAGCTAAAGTTTATTTCACGCTGGAACGTGAAATGAATGCACAGTAAATTAACAAAGCACAAGTTTTCTTTCCCTTATGTATAGACTCTTCTTAATCTTGGCGTACTGAATGGCTTTATATAGTATTCTCTTTGACTCCTTGCGGTGAAAGTCCCGAAGAATCTTTTACTTGTATAGACTTTACTCTCAAACTTTTCAAGTTCGTTGCTCAAGAATGCAACACCACAACCATTACAACATCATTAACTAAGACAGAAGTAACACAAAACAATGTACATTTGTGTGTTTCTGTTGTTATGTCCATTATTATTGAGGAAGTACTGCTGAAAGTGAAAGAACCCAACAACTGAAAGACCCAAGAGCAAGTTTGAAAGATCTTTTTCAATCCTTGCTTTATTATTTTAAGTGTATTTACTACACTAGAAAGCCCCTGTGAGCCCCCGGAACTCTTTACTTATTTAAAATCCCATTAGAGCATCCATTTATATATATATATATATATAGTAATATATACTCTCATGCGTAAGTTAGAGTACACACTGTAACATCGTTACGCGTACACTTTCACAAGAAAGATATGATGATGTGCAAGAGTAAATGCAAATCGTGAAAAGTTTGCTCATAACTTAAGTTGAGCTCTGAAAATGTGTAATTTTCTTTAAACAAGCAAACTCGTAACTTTTTACTTTGCGTAAGCTTTCTCATGTGAAAACGCAGGAGCCTAATAGAAAGAAAGCAAACATGCGTCTCAAAACGAAATCGTACTTAAAACGTAAAGTATGACATAATTGAAGACAAGAGACTCTGCGAAGTTCACGTTCAAGTGTAAGCAGTGATGTCAAGGTACTTTTATCGAATTTTTTTAAAAGCAAGGCAAGGAAGTGACTTATAATCTTCTCTGTGGAATTGAAGACGAGGAGTGAGAGTATACAACGGAAAAGTAGGAACATCGGCAGCTAATTTGCATTCCAATGACGGCTTTTACATTTCACTGCATCATTTGTCAAGTTTGACAGCAAAGAAGAGTCGTAGTAAGATGAACCACGTTTTAAGTTTCAGATTGTATTCTCAGATGCAATGATGCTGATCATCCTTTTGAGGAAGGATATCCTCCTTCAAATTCTTTATGCAAAGAATATATCAACTATCACACACAGAGTACGAAAAGCTTTCAAAATGTTCTCCTGTCAACATCGACTAATTCAACTTACGTGACAATGAAGTTGAAGGAGAGGGGAGCTTAAGGAATCAATTTACAGAATAGAAAAACTTGGCGTAACAATTCACGATTGCGACAGAGGAGATTTTCAATCTTGTAATCATTTTTAATTTCTTGGATGCATAACGATTATTATGAAGTTTGTTCAAATATGCTGATACTAATTTGGCACTTTAATACTTTGTAGTACATTGTATACTTTGCCAACGTTTTATAATATATCTTATTTTGGAGGTACAACGTGCAGTCTAATTTTAAATCCTTTTAAGCCCCATAATGTGCACATCATCTTTCTCTGTATGAATTATGCATAATGTTCATGTTCAAATAATCATAGAGAGTATCCATGAATATTTAGTAGTATCTTCTCAGACCGACCATCTGACTTTTCTTAATGCCGAATGTTCGTGAGTTTACTTATCTCTATGAAGAAACCAACAACTGACTTTCTCTCGAGAATACTTCTTCTTTATAGAAGCCAGCAACCTTCACGAATTGTGTGACGTGTGTAAAAGTAAGCTTGTACACGTATACAATAACAGACGGTGAATACGTCCAAGAATTTTGAAGCACGTTACATTTGACGGATGGGGAACAAAGAGAATTCCTGATTCATAAATTTTGCAACATTTCCCGACGTTTTAGAACGCACCATATCATTTCTAAATTCTAAAGTAGCCGGAGCGAAAACTGAAGTCCAACAGAGCGAGAAGGGAATAAGAACAAAAGCCAAAGTCGCGGAGATGAATTCGTGTAGAGCAATAGCAATCAAGGAACCTTCGCATGTTGAATAAATATAATAAAAATCATTTGAAGAAATGCCCGTTCGTATCTTCCATCTGTGTGTGTGTTTGTATTCAGACTGTCATATTTCCAGTTTGGTCTAAGCTATTCCTTTTCTCTCTCTCTCTTTCTAACTTCAAAATATTTCCATTTGTCATGAGGCTAATCCTTTCCTTCTGTTTTACTGAGCAAGCAAACGAGAATCCCAGCAGAAGCCTAACCTTCACAGGGCACTTTTCCTTAATTGAATTAGGGTCTTTGTCGTCGATATAGGAATCGTTTGTTCCTATGTATTTCAAAAGATACGGAACTGAAATAGCAGAATGCAATGAATGCAGTTTCTCTGTGTCTCTGGTTTCTCAACTTCAAACTATAATACACGGAATACTACTATGAAGAAGAAGTAGAAGGATAACCACAGAGCTTAAAGACCAATTGAATTATACGACATCCCATCTCATTTCGTGACCACATTTGTTAGGAACTTATATAAAATTATATTGGTGTATCGACGGAATCGTAACTACTGCTTTAACTTCAACACTACTTCCCCACTCCGACTTTGTCAGAGGTAACGTTTACATAGGTACCTTCGACTGGAGTACTCCAGATTGAAAGCTTTACACATTGCATGCAATAGGATATTTTAAGCCGAGATATACACAAGAGCACGCTACACACATTCTTCCGTGTGTTGTAAATCGATTCCACTATAATGCAAAGGATTTCAATCTTCCAAATGTCGAGTAAATATGGAATGACAACAACAATGCTTTTATCAGAGGGAGAGACCTTTAAAAGCGAATAAAAGGAATTATCATGAAACCATCTGCCTCTATGGATGTGTGTGTGTATCCTCTGTCACTTGAGAGTGCGTTTCGTTCCACAAGCCCTAACTTGGATCCATTTGCAATGGGTACTTATACTCATTATATGTGCCCTTGTTGACTGACAAGCTTTTTAAACTACACTCAAGGTTTTGATCTCAGATTTAATCTCCTATGTTAGTAGTTTTGAGCTCCAATAAATATCAACTGCTACTAAACGCAGCGTTGTGCTAGACTATATATAATCTAGTTACTGTTTTAGTTCTACAAAAAGATATATAATTCATTTTCTATCCAATTTAATTAAGATCAAATTCAGAGAGTGTTGACTAATTGAATATACGTCGTTCGTACAAACGCTTATTGAAAGCTATTTTCTGTATCCTTGTTGTGTGGAGTCAACAACAGCACCCCATATAAACTTGAGGAAAAGCTGCATGCAGGAAATGGGGTGCACAGAGACCACAGGACATCATTGTTCTGTCATACACCAGTCAGGGACATATGCATAATAGTATTTACACCGAAATGACACCGGATACCCCTGACCGTGAGGCAATTACGCGTGGTTGAATTTTGTACAGTTTGAGTTCGAGCAACTGCACACACGATGAGCTTATCTGGGTGTTATTCCAATATATATTCATTCTCTAACATTCTAAACTACACTTCCTTGTGACTTTGTCTAGCAAAGTAAGTAAGGACAAGCAATTGAAGTCTACACACACAGCTCATGAAGAACTCGGTCTACGAGGTTCTCTGTTTGCCTGATCTCCTAGTTTTTACAGATTATCTCAAGCTGTAAGCAACTACAATTATTCTCCCTGTTCTCTTTGCTCTATTCATTTCAGTAACACTTACATGTTACATCACAACTACCACCACTTCATTTCACCCCTCGTTCATTCCGCTTAACAATTCATTTCATTTTCACTCCCTTCTCTTACGTGAGCAAAAGAAGAATGAATGAACGAGGTTTCCTGGCGCCTACTTGGCGAATGGTGTAGTAGTATGACATGTGTTGAACACTTCAGTCTCATGAATAGTTCTAATATTCCTCAAGAAAGACCAAGAGTTTTAGAGACTCGCACTACTAACAAGCATTCCTAACCTCGGCTTAGCTTAATGCGTCTACCTGGAAGAAAGAATGATTTACAGAAATGAGGAAACCCAATGATGCTTAGAACATTCACAGCTAACCTCATAAGAATGAAATTGCTTCTGAGAAATCCAATTTTACATCGCCTCTATGCGCTCTCAACTACATGCTATTTCAAATAATTATTTTTAAAGCCGGCTAACACCAGCCTTTATGTTGTATGTTGTATGTGTACTTTTCTGGAGCTAACATTCTGTCTCTACACTGTCCTCGTCGCTCTTTCCTCTAATTTATTTTCCTCAGTTCCTTATTCCCTTTTACCCTTCGTTTCTCTAACTATACTTCTCCAGGCAGAAAGATGAGGTGGAAGTAAGTGTGTATATATATTGCTATTATCTTTACGAGCTGCCTGTTGGAGATTCACGCTTCTTACTGTCATTGTGTAGTAACTCGGCGGTAACCTATTTTCACAGGTCTCTCCACGTCTTCTGACCTAATTGAACACAAAAGCTCTTAAAAGTAATAGTTATTGCTACTTCCGGTTAGGTAGTGCGGTAGATTATACTATAATTTATAAATGTTGATAAGACCTCTGATAAAAGAAAGGGTGATGAAGTCTGCTTCTTCTTCTATTCTGATCGGACACGTCTAACCGCAGCATAAAATTATACACCAACTAAGGGTATGATCTAGTTATTCTTAGCCAGAGATAAATGATCCGCCCTACTTCCCCCAGTCAAGTAATACTTCCATCACCTGGCTCTTTTCCTTTAAAGGTAATACTTGCATTTAAAGACCCTTGCCTCAAAACTTATTCTGATTCCAGTCATGACTATCTCCATTCTACTCATTCATACAAGAAAGTAATTCATTCCCACTGTTGCACTGTTGAATTACAAGAGCTGCTATGCACACAACGAAGCAGGGGAAATGAGGGGGTTGATGTAACATTCAACATTTATGCAATTTTGCCATTTGCTCTCGTAATAGCTAATTTCGGCTTCGATCTCGTGATCACATAGTGATATATATATATAACCTTTGCGTGGAATGGAATTCCTCTAAGCATGAATTAAACACATTTTACTCTGACCTTTGCGTCTTCTCTGACTACATAATTGCCTAAAAGCGTTGCGCAAGGTTAAGTAAACGAGCAATTTTGCTAACGAGCTGGCATTATGTTCCAAATTAATTGGTAAAATATAAGAATTAATTACTTGTGTGTTCCATTTGCGGGAGGATAAATGTCTCGAGACTTGAGAGAGACAAAATGTGTTCACAAGAAATTGCAACCTGTGAATTCCAGGTTAGCACGAACGAATGTTTCGTTTATTGCAGGAACAGAAATTTGTTTGGACAAAGCCTCTGTGCAAATTATACGACGCAAGCATCTTTTGAACTATTTATGTCCATCTTATGTATTTACAAGTGGAACATGTTACTTTAAACGCCATGAAGGAAGTGGAACAGTATAAACTGTAAGTAGTTGCAGAGACATCAAGGATAGCTTAATGGCCGGTTTTGGCTTCATTCATTATTACCACTGTGATAAAAGAAAGGTTTATATTTCTATTACTTTCTTACGGCTTTCTCTACTTTCAATTCTAGAACAAAAGGACGACAGGGCAAGGGAGAGACACAAAGCTAATTCATTAAATATTAGCTCAAACAATTACTCCTTCATTTAACTTTACTTTTGTTTCGAGTATCTAGAAATAAATACTTGAAAGATATGCATACATACATACGATATATATCAGCTTATATCATTTCAGTGTACATGAGATACTATATGCAAGTATAGTACGGTAAAGCAAGACTCGCTGATAAAACTGGACAAAGAAACTTTTACCATTATCTCTTATCAAAATGGAATCATTAGCACCATGTGCCATCCCAAGAACAGCTCGGTCTTATTTTACGTGCCCTCTCTGAGTGAACTTCCCCTGTTCCCTTTCTATTTATCTCGCTACATTAGTAATTACTTTGAACTGTCCCCAACTTCGTGCATTCCAGGGTGGTTTATGAAACGAATCTCAAAGTTCAGATGCATCTGGAAACACCTCGTCGGTCTTCAATAAGGGTCAGCTTTTCATTAAGCTACATACAAGTGGCACAAGATAGCACACATATCAAGAGTAGTGTTTGATAAGCGACAAAAAACTTTCGTTCCTGTGTTCCTTCATAAGAGGATATAGCTAGAAGGAACTAGAACGATTAATTATTCCCATCCAACTGTCTTCAACTACTCTTAAGTAACAACTTTTAGTGCATCATTCTTTATAAGAATTTAATGATGGTGCATTCGACTCAAACTAACGACGACGCAGCTTGTGTATGATTTGTCATACTGCAGTTAGTCTTCAGTGTTCAAGAGGGAAAGTTTTTTGCTGACACGATTAAAAATTGGCTGCAGTTCTGGCGTATAGCACTAAAGCTTTTGTTAAGACAATTCCAAAAATCTAATTATACGGAGAACAATTAAAGCCTGATGGAACAAGCAGTCTAGATGTAATACCATAATAACCACCCAGATTCTCAGCTTAGAACATGTATACAACATATAACTACTTTGTTCAAAAACTATTTATAAAGTTGAGAGGAAAACAAACTGAATAAAGTCTCTCGTAGACATGTTGTCTATCATTTATCTTACAGTGTTTCAACACCACACAATCCAATTCCAGTTCCATTCATGCCTAAAGGATCAATTCATGCACAAACAGTGTGAGAGATAGCAGTACGCGTGTGTGTATGTGAATCTCTAGCTTTCTATTTCTCGCAAAATTGACTTTCAATAAGGATGATAGTCATGAAAACTTTTTGCCTTTTGATTTCCTCCACTTCTCGTCCAAACTACAAATAAAACCAACTTTGGAATTCTTTTCATTTCCAGCAATCTTCAAGTCAAGTTGGAGTTGATGGAATAAGACATGTGAAAATTCTTGAGAGAAGAACTTTTCCAACGCATTGTCACCAGCCAACCAAAGGCATTTCACTTTCAAAAGACAACGAAAACAAACCAAACAAACCGTGCCTAGGTATATATCCTTGCACGCTTTTTTATAATGTGCCTGTGTGCTTGCTGCTGGATAAATATACAGTGTATCTTCGATCAAACGAGTTTACGCACCTTTGATCAACGATTCTGTTGGAAGTTTATAGACATAACGGTTCTTCTATCTAATACCACCAACCACCTACGTCCAACAAACACATTCACTTCATATATACACATTCTCGTGTGCGTCTTTCAGTCTTATTGCAACTTCTTCTTCTTGTCTCAAGAAGAAAGTACTCAAACCCCGTCGGTTTTATCCAAATGGCTCCTATATGAACGTGAAAGCAAGGAAATCCCTGTCGCTGGCTTCAGGCGAAATGGTACTCTCAGATTCAAAAGAGATAGTGTGTACGTAAGAATTCGAAAAGGGGAAGTTTAAAAGTTCTACGGGGTTCTTCTATTGATCTCTAAAGAGGAAAGAATACACCAGGAGGAAAGGTAGTTGGTGGTAGCTTTTCACTTCTTAAAAAGATATCTAATAAAATCAATCTATTCTATCTTTCTCTGTGTCAACAAGGAAGGAAGAAAAGGACACTGTGTGTGTGTGTGTGTAAGCGAATTTCTATTCACTGTCAGTATGTGTCTGCGTGGTGTTCGATGAGACTCTCTTGAGGTTACGGGTTGAAGAGAGATAACTGCAGAGAAAGTACTTGGGGAGTATCACTTTCACTGACTTATCGTCATATCTTCTCACTTTTATTGAATTGAAAAGCTATTTGTACACTCTACTCGATGATTTTCAAAAATCGCTTCTAACCTCCTTATCGTCTTTCTTATCGCCAGGCAGGTTATTCGAGAACCACGATATTGGTTCAAGATTACATATAGAAGAAAATACATGTATGTGAAAGAGATGATAATCTTTCAGGTGGTATGTGTAATAAACGGAATTTCCTTCTACGTATCATGTGAAGCATCAAAGATGCCTTCGACAGTTTAATTTCCGTGTCAGATTTGAGAATTGCCCATAATGTGTATGTGAAGAGGAGTAGACTTATGAAATTCCATTTACTACTTTGTGAGGGGTAATAAGTTGCGTGTAATTAAAAGGGATTTTCATTTCCTCTCGTCAAAATTGAGTAACAAATCCTTCTCAGATCCTATCAGTAAACTGTGCCTAATATTACACGATTCAAAGAATGAAATGTCCGTGTATACTCTTCATACAGCAGATTTTTCATGTTCAACATGTAGAAAGGAGAGCGTATAATAACGTCTGGAACAAATCCTTTTGGAAATAGCTGCTTCTACTGCTGATGAACTAATTTCAGCCTTGTGCAGGGTGTAGGCAAGAACATGGCTTCATCTGTTCTGTAAGGGCAGTTGTTCACAGCACTTCAAAGATTAAGAGAAAGATAACTTGGAAGTTAATGAATGCCACCAGTTCTCTTTGTGGTATGACTGCACATGATAGTGTGTTCAGAGATCAAATTACAAAACACCAAGATGACTGTTCAATTTCGCTCTTTCGTTCACAAGGGCAGTAAGAAGAAGATGAGGACAACAAGGAGTCTCTATGTAGAAGTACATGGATAATGTTTGACTATGTAGTAGACTCAAAATTAGTAAAACACTACTTTTCCTCTTGTTAACAAATTACTCTAATCACTAGCAGAACGCGAGTACGAGTGTAGCACATTGGTGGTAACGACAACACAGCAGATAGAGTACATTACATAAGCTCAGCTTACACGGAACTCATATATAGACAGCAGCAGTCCTGCTGCTGGTGATCCATTCCGTGAATGGAGAACACGTGTCGAGATTAGAATAAAGATGTGGTATCATCAAAGCTGAAATCCTCTTCAGCGATTTCGTGGCAGACGTGGCGAGGAGGGCTCAAGTATCGAATAAGGACAAATACAAACACACGTCTGAGGCATATTGACTCTACAAGTAAATTTCATTCAAGGCTCTGAAGACGAAGAAAGTTTGTTTGGGTCCTAAACTAAGACAATTGAGAAGAACCATGGCGAGAGAGACCCAAAGCTTTGGGAAAGTTGGATGTGTTAATCAACCTAAGGAACGACACAAGGCGGATTACTCTAAAGTTAATCTTGGAGATAGTCGAAAACTAGTTAGTAGAGTTTGTATGAGACACGAGTGGAAACGCGGAGATATTCTTCAAATCCCCCGATATAAAGAAATAACGGAGACTATACAGTCAACACTCAAGAGTAATTGGTCTCAGGAAGTATTAACTTTTTCCAAAGTTTTGGATCGTTTTGTGAGCATATGAGTGTAACACATATAACACAATGGAGTGAGCATATATCCAGCAATTTGTGTGTCTATCTCATTACCGTCATAGCGTCTGCCTCGTAGTGAAGTTTTTCAGCTAAACTTAATTGTTAATGATCATCATCACATAAAAGGGACTGAGTTAATTGCTCGATAGGTGATTATAGGCAACACAAGGCGTGGACAACAGCGAACATGAAACAATTGTATATTTTTTGGTAACAATTTGTTCCTTATCTTCTTCTTAATCATGTAAAGCTGTAAAACATTATGCTTATAGGATCCAAGAGCCCATATTTTACGTTGCTTTACAAGGCAAATCAAATTCTTATTGCACCTCGAGTCATTTACATGTACAGACAGACTCTTTATTGCTGTGCAATAAAACTGTTTATACTCCCTGCAATACGCTTTTTCTTCGCTTTTTTATTATTTGACGAATTCTGTGAATGAAATATACACGTCTGAGCTATTACAAAGTATGGCTTTTTATATAGCATAGTCAATAGTCATCATACAACTTATTTTCCCCCATAGAAATAACCTGCTTTCGCCTTATATGTGTGTCTTGTCGACCTTTTAAGCTTATTTCTAACACACTGTGCATTCACAATACTTTATGAACTCTCGTATAAATTCGTTTTAAGATCCTCAGAAACACTGAGAAGGAGGACACTGTCATCGTCGTCGTCTTCTGATATAGTTATAACAATAATTCTGTCACCAACAAATAATTTACCTCTCAAGTCACGAGTACCAGTCTCACATTCTTGAATAAAACTTTCTGCAATTTCTATCGTATGTGTGACATAAAACCCACCCGGGACTGGATGCAGTCTCTCCTTCTTCTTCTGATCCTGTTAAAAAAGGCGAAAAGGTCTGCTCTCGTCCTTCGCTAGTTGCTCTCTATAGTTTCACTATCATTCTTGACAAAAACGGAAAAACCTGACACCATGAAGAGTTTCCATTATTCACTTATATAAGTACTATACATATCTGAGTGAGTACACAATGAGACTTTAACAGAACGACCGAGAAGAAGACTGAAAGAGAGAGAGAGAGAGAGAGTGAGAGTTGTAGACAGTATGAAAAGAAACTATAGAATGGAAATTAAATCTTTCATTTCGATTCTACAGGGAAGGAATTTGTTAGGAAGAACGAACCTTAAGTTTCAAATTAACATCTGAAACTATCAGGACTCACTGTGAAATAGTGTTGATGAGACTTTATTACGAAAGTTGCAACTAGAAACCATACTTTCTCTTGGCAGTAGTCTCGTCTTCCTCTCTCTCTCTGTTTTCTACGTGATTATCTTCCACCTAACCTTTCCTACAGAACAATAAAATACTCTGAATTCTGTCGTCCAAAAACACATTATATAATAGAAAGAGAGAAAATGCACATCACATATTATTATTATTCGTCCAGATCTCCTTCTCATATTGCACACTACACAGAGTCCTGCGGGAGACAAAAGCACATTCAAGTCTTGTAAGTAGAAATAAAGAGTAGGGTAGGGTTTTATGGAAAACAAATGGAATTTTACATGCATAAGTAATAAATTTTCTATTCTGAAACCCCAGTTGAAGAAGAGACCACCTTTTTTGAAAGGAAGGAAGTAACGAGCAGCAGGAGCATAGCATCATCCCATTGCACATCACCACTGCTACAGTCTTCTCAACTTACACCATCCGAAAACATATAGTCAACTTCCTACTTTCGTTCAAGTCCTATTCATTATTCATTTTAGTTAGTGAAACTAATTTGGTTGCAATGAAAAGAGAAAAGAAATGAGCTCCTTGGTGTGAGCAGGACACTTTCTTTGCTTCTCTTTCATTTTAAACTTTACTTGTTCTACCAACAAAGCAGTTCACAGATTCTTCATCAAATCATCTTGGCGGTCTCAGTTTACGCACTTCGGGCCTATGCAGTCTAGATTAGAAGTTGATGCAATAAATGACGTATGCTGTTACATATCAAATTTTATGCTGCATTGTTTTAGCGGAAATATTTGTCATACTTGAGTATCGCAGTATCTAAAATAAATGTAACTACTTACGGAAATAGTATATATTTTCTCACAGCACAAAATAAAGTATTCGAAGCTTCAGTAAGTGAGCTTTCAATCATAAAATCGTGACAGGTAAGAAAAGAAAGAACTAAAACTGAGCTGGTGGGCCTTATCACTTTTACATTCTGCTCCCTTACGCATATTATTATGGTTTTAATCAAACTCTTGAATAAATCAGATGTCAAATGCAGTTTAAAGTTTCAACCGATCGTCAAAATTTCCAAAATTGCTGTTTGAATCAATAAATGAAAAAGTTCTTAGCATCGTATGCCAAGTTGGGATTGGACGTACTTGACGACTCACGAGGACAATTTTCGTCCCAGCAGGCTGTGAAATTTTGTTGACAGGCGAAGCTAGTGAATTTTGAATTACAGTAATCACCCTCGCGTATCATCATCGTAGATCGACATGGAAGTGAGTGAAGGAATTTTTAAAGCGGAATTGATGAAATGAAATTGATAAAAATCATGCCCTTCTTGCAATTTTGTTCTTACTTTCTCTTTAGTCACACACGCAATTCTTACGTCTTCATGAAGTGAGAGGATATCACAGGAATTTAGATGAGAGACAAGCTGTGTGCAATACTGTGCAATATATGTATGTGCGTGTGTGCAAGTCAGACAACCGTGTAAACAATTCACTCGAATGAAATGACACGCCTACCTTAAGACACACAATAATATACAGAGAAACTAACGATAATGATGTCACAGCAGGGTGGAAATGAAGAAAGTACGGCGGACAGGGTATAAAGTATCCGGATATATACTCAAAAGCAAACATATATAGATGAAGGTTGGAGTGTCACTCTAATGGCAATAGTTAACTGAAGTCAAGTCATCCATAAGGTAAGCGGCGAGTAAACGCGCAGAGACTCTTCTGCAGGATAGTCCCTGGGTGTCTGAAGGAAGAGACCCATGGCGTGGTAAACATTGTGAGATGTAATATACGAGACATGGAACAACTTCTTCTTCTTCTGAAGTTCTAAATTTCGTAGAATTAACTCGATCCACACCATCGCCAGCGTCAACCACACTCACACAAACCACGAGCCACAGTGTAAAAGAGAAGAAGACCTCTCTTGGAATTATTTCATCCGTAGAGTATTTCACATCTTGTGAACTCACGGTATCTCTGCTGTAATTCTTAATGGAAGTGTGTATAACTAAAACTAACAAGCGTATATATACATAGAGATATATCTTTATATATCTATGTATATATCATAGATGGAAGGAATGCATTTGGTACACTAGTCGAGTGCAACCAAACTGCCACATTCTCTGTCATCACAGTGAACGTCTTCTGAGTTTAAATGAACCTGGAAGTTAATGTGAGGATGAATACATTTCTATGCATATTGGATATCTCCAAAGAGTGTTGAAAAGAAAAGGACTGTTCCATCTCGACGAGGAAGGAGTTGATGGCTTAGAAAATTATTACGGTTTGCGTAAACTAGCATCTTAACCAGCAGTTGTAGTAGGATAAATGGATTCGCAGAAGGAAGTGGTTGCAGTGTAGCATCAAGTTAGAATTGCTTCGGATAGAACTGATGGGATTTCATTTCATATACCAATATAGTCAGCAAGTGTACAAACTAAACTCACAAACACGCACACGCATTTTCATCTTGTATCCTGTGCCATATATGATCCTGTGTAAACTTATTATTCTCTTTGTCACAAAGGTTATTAAGCCTCATGAAGCTTAATGATGTCTCTATACAGAGATCTAATTAGAAAATGACTTCGATTGGATTCTGAGAAAGTGCAATGCCATTGAATTACACATTAAACACACATGACGCTCTCATTCTCGAGGAAATCTCTTCTTATCCTCAATATAAGCTATGTATATATATATAATCTCGCCATACTATAGACGCAGAGGACCACTCAATGTCTCTCTCGTCTAGATACATTGAGAGTGCAAATTTAAAGCTCATAAAATACATCGCACACACGCATGTAGTGGAAGTAGTAGATTTACGAGAAGTAATTCTCATGCTTGAGCACTTGGCTGGATTTTCGATTTCCCTTCGCTTACTTATGAGAGAGAGGAACGACAACCCCTCTTCTGCCGATCTTATCGACTTAGAAGGCATAGATCAAACGCACTAAGAGAAATCCCAGTTGTATTTTATATCGCGCGACCACCACCCGAGCAGAGAAAGTGAGTTTTCACCCTATTCCGTATAAATAAACGCACATCCCATGTAGTGAAGAAGCAAAGTAATAATAATGTTGCTCAAGGATAGACGACGACGGTGTAGGAAGTGAGTGATGTAATGCAATATAGAAAGTTGTTGGTGGAGAAAGCTAGCAGGCCACCTCGATTAGTATGTGATGCGTACCTCTAAGAATATCCATCTCTCTGTAATAGTTGAGACGCCCTTCAAGAATTCAAGTGCAAGGCTGAAAGACTAAACATTATTATTATCTCTCTCGTCCCATGCATACACTTTTACTAGTATACTTTCATTCTCGTAGTTGCACAACTATTACTGCATTATACCTATCCTTACTTTCCCCCACCACCACCCACCCACACATACACACACACATACACGCACTCCTCTCTCATCTCTTGTTTCTGCGGCTTAATGATATTCTTTCCACCAAAACTTCCTCTCTCTCTCTCTCTTCTCTTCTATTCCATCAAGGAGCAGCAGATATGGAAAGTGGAAGAAGCAATCTTTCACAAGAACATGCAAAGAAGTGTCTTTCAACGGAGAAAACGACCACACCAGCCACACTGATGAAATGTTTCATATAAACCGCATTCACATAAAAGGAAAGCGTTCTACTACTTCTCCGGCCGTGCGGCGGTATATGCTCTTCTAAAAGGTACATTTGTTCATCCTTAATACGCGCAGATGATACGATGAGTTTCCTCATGCCTCATGATGGTGGTGAGTGACGAGAGTGGAAAGTCTTTAGGGTATGAGTTTCGAATGACGATGAAGTTTTGTTTCTAAAAATCTACCCTTATATTCTCAACTTCCTTACTTTAGTCAAAGTATTTCCGTTTCTTCGGCCCATTACTTTGCAATGTAATATTAATATTCTATTATATGAAGACTGTGTGTGTGTGTGTGTATGGTGCGTAGGCACATATCTTTGAGTAACATTTTCTGAATTTCTATACATTAGCTTGGTAAAAAATACTTTCGCTCAGCTAAAAGACACGAGAGAGAGAGAGAGAGAGAGAGAGAGAGTTCTTTCAGAAGTTTCATTACTTACTCTCAGAAGATACAGTCGAGCTGACCACACACTAAAGAAGAAAGAATAGCAGATGGCTACTACCGCTACATATACGACTTTATCCTTGACAGAAAGCTGGTGTGGTAACTCAAAGCATTCAGATGGAAGGAAAGGAATCAAATAAATTGGTCTCATGTTGGGAGCTCAATAACTCGGAAAATAGACCGTTTATTTGTATCACGTTCGCAAAATGGACTGAACTATACTACAGAGGCATACTGGACCAACTTTGCGCTGAGAAGAAGCACTTTCAGTCTGTTTGTCACAGATTGTTCTGCAGACTAAGGGTACTTCTTTCATTGTCAGTGTCCACAGTATCAAAAAATGACGAAGATTTCAAGAAAGTATAACTTTTGAATTCATTTGTCCACCAGTGTGACCAGCAGATGAGTGGTCAGCTGGAGTAAAGACTTGCCAGGGCGTACATCATACTAACTAGCTAACGGTGTAGGAAGTAGCTTTTCAGAGTCTGTCGTCTTATCCCGTTGTTGAGCATAGCAATTGTATATTATAAAATGTTGCCGATGGAACTCAAGTCATCAGCAACAATGTAATGACGGTATAAAATGAAATCCGAGAATAAATAAAACCTCCAAGCACATCCTCGACCTTGATGTTTTTGTTTTTTGTCTCGAAAGGAATAACAACAACAAAACCAATGAAGCTTATCTTCGTACGTTATTAAAAGTCCCAGACCGCATTGTAGGTATATATGTGTCTTTAGTTTCCTGACGAGGAATATCAAATCTCCCCTCATATCTTTTACATTGTGTTAACTAACATAATAATAAATTAATCCCTGAGGCAAGTGCATTCTGCTGTCACTTCTAGTTATGGATGAACCTATTCAACCCTTTTGATGGAACAAAAACGCTGCTGCACTGAAGAGATCTTGAATTCGAGTCCTCCTCTTTAATCCTTCGAGTTTTATTGCATTGTGCACTGACTAGTCCTTTCTTTTAAAAACTGTATAGGCAAAGAAGTGCACACATGGAAGCTTTCATCCAAAAGCATCGACAAAAACACCTTCTCAGTCAAGGTGAAGTAGGAAGTTTTAATGCAGTTGCTTTTAATATTCAGTTGAGTGTTCCTCTTTACGCTTAGCTTATAATGCTTTCATGTTTCAAGCTCAACTTATTATCTCAACATTTTTAAAGAACTTCAACCTCGTCGCTTCAAAAGATTCAATTTTATTTCGCTACTGCTTCAATCTTAGTAATTAATTGATATTCTTGTCCAAGTAAAAAATCAGTTCTCAGTACTTATCGTAAGTTATCGGAAGTTATGATGTAGAGTAACCTGAATTTCTCCACAAGCTTTATGGATTTTAACTTAAATTTCCTCCTCGCAATAATGGTTATTACTTCTGATGACCAACTCTGCTTGGAGCAATTCAAAACCACATTACAAGATACGGTAACCTCTGCTTGTTGTTACAGAAAGCCACCAAGTTCTCTGCTGTTATTTCAAGGGATACTTTTTTCCTTAGGGAGTCTGAGCTGGACACGCTGGCGCCAGCCAAGAACTTAAGTCGATCTCTCTCCCCACCGAAAAATTATTTTGTTCTTGACAGAGTTATATAGTCAATAGTATATACATACATACAGGGATGGAGCAGTGGTATTTTTATGAAGATGAGAAAACGCTTGTAGTAGTAGTAGTGAAGCAAAGGCAAGTCGAGTAGAGCGAGTAATAATAACAAGCCAGCAAGGGCTCTCGAGCTATTTGTGTATATAAATACAAATCTTAGCAGACCCTTCTAACCTTCGAATAGGGATGCATACACTTCATGAGGTTCATGATACACAGCAACACTACTACTTACTACGGATACACAAAGTATAATTGTAGAATCCTGTGGAATCTTTAGTAATAATACAGGGTCTGTGAAACACAAGCCAACCTTTTCAGAATAATAATAACAGAGTGGTGAACAGATCTTGGTCAGAAGATACTCATTTACCCCTCTGTCAATTCATTAAGAGTTAACTCCCTCAAGATGCTCCTTTACTTGCTTGCTACTTTTAGTAAAAATGGATACCATAAAAGACGATCCAGCCACGTCAAGACTGGAACTTTGTATATTATTACCTCTTGACTGTCTCTGGTTGTTAGCAATGTAATAACGGATAGAGATGATTGCCTCCAATGATTATCATTATGAGCGATGAGACCGACCATAAATGCAATGATAAATGGAATTATTTATTTACCCCACATGATATCTATAATAATACGGTTTTGGTTACTTGCATCGCTTAAACGGTAGGCCAGATTGTCACTCCTGCTTTACTTCTACAACAACCCAAACTAACCTGGAATTCTTCCCCTAAACTCATCAACTAACTCATTATGAACTCTCCAGGGAAATCTTCGTCTTTTTCTGGAAGTTAATTTATTGACTTTGTGTAGAAGTTGGCTAAGGAATGGAACTGCAACCATTTTACAGCAGTGAGAAAGTCTTCCGGAGCAATTTTATACTCACGTTGAGACTTGAGACGAGAATTGATTAATGTCTTTGCTATTGTAAGACCTAATGAAAAATTCCTACTACAAAAAATTGTGATATTAGTTTTCGTCTTGTGTATAGACTTGTTCGTTGAAAGGTTTCATGCGAAGGCTTCTTCTCAATTTTTAATGTAGGCCCCAAGTATGCATGATCGATTCATAGATCGCTCATGTTAAAATCTTGTAGAGATTCACTCCGTCATCATAAGTAAAGTCGTGTTTGAAATCTGGAAGGAACGAAGGAGAGAGAGAGAGACAGAGAGAGAGAGAGGCGCGTGCAAAGCAAAAGTAGAAGCAATATTCCAAAGCTGTAGAGAAGGATGAGTTACCAGTATTTAATCAATGTCATTGTAGAGTCTACAAGGAAAGGAAGAGAGGAACGATGAGGATTCTTGGAGAGAGTGGCTGAATCCATACTACACATCGTTGTAAGACGCGTAATATAGAAGAGTGATAATATAATAATAACTAACTCATCTATGAACTATTCATTGATTTAGTCTATTTGTACTTGGTGTCTCGCAGCTGGAGAAGCAACAGGAATCTACTCAAAGGAATTTCGCTGTGTAATCCTTTCAATCTGGGACTTATATGAAAGTTCACGTAGTTTGAACACGAATTGAAAGAAGAAAAGGTTTGTTACTACACATTCAACATTTCATCTCTCAGCCATCGGAATCAAGAGACTCGAGAGCCTCGAACAGTGAGTAAATATATTGAGAATACACACTGAAGACAGAACGGGTAGTAGTATTACTAGTTTATCTGGAAATATTTTCAGCTGGTGATTGGAGAAATGAATGTCTGTAATTCAAATGTACATGCATGTATACAGGACAGTCTATTAACCATTTGTTAGCAGAAGTCATCCATGAGCAATTAATAAAGGGCTGGTTGGCAAACTTTCATTGCAAAATCAGCAATATTGATGTGACCAATGCATTGCTGTATTAATTAGGAAGTCATCTACTGTTGGAAGCCATGCGATTTCCGGAATAATCAGTAAACAAACGAATTTACGGCTGATTATTGAAACAAATATGCTAGCTAGCTTTAGCGAAACTATTACAACTACATTAAATTTTTGAAAGACTCTTAGCTCATGAGCCTATACTTATTGTTGTATTTTTAAATCACGTACGTGGCCTATTGCAGTTCGCTATAAATGCAATAATCGCACATGAAAGAACCGTTTGAGCTGATTCGCCTGTAAAATAAGTCTTAACGACTTTCAGCTAAACTTTTACTTCCTCTGTGCTATGAAAGAATGTATTTACAAAAACCGGATTGAAATCAATAAAATTCTATTTTTATCGTTACGCAGTGAAATGCAGGCTGCAAGGCTTTCCTGTCGCACACACCGGCTCTTTACATTTTACGAGATCCCTTGGTAGATGCGGAAATGTCAGTCTCATTTCTGTTTCTTGTGTGACACCCATTTGCACTCGTACTGAAGGAAACTGTTAAAGCTTAAAGCTCACGTGTAGACGAGTGCAGTGTGTGTGTAGAAAGCTTTGGAGACCAAGATGCTTTCAGTTTCAGAGTCTCTCGTGAATGGCAGATGTCAATGGATGTTAAAGAAAATTAGGATGTAAGGTGAGCTCAAAAGTACCTTTCATGTTCCAAAGGAAACTCTTTCCAACGAGTTCTAGTTGAATGCGTATCGTTGCGTATTCTCTAACAAGTTCACGGGTAAAATAATCATTCCCTTGGCTGATTCTCATTCTCCTCACGTGTCCAGTCTGCAGCATAATCCACCACGTGCAAAGAATCCATTCTCAATAGATTGACTTTTTATGAAATCTCACATTCTGTTATTCTATAACTCTATCACCGTAATGTATACGATACGATATATATATAGTATACAGAAGTTCAATATCTAACACACTGCTCGTCTTATTAAATATTATTGTAGGAAATCCACAAAGGAGCCAAGTGAAAGCACCGTGAATGAATCCCCGGTTAACAAAACAATATTATATAGTCTATCTATAATATATACTCAGAAAACTCTCGATAAGATTGAGAACTGTGTCTTTTATTGTGTCCCAATCCACATTCTCAACCCCCTACCATGTGTACCATGCGTCCCATGTGAAATCATAATCATACATTGTAAGGAAGAATTGATCAAAAAGGCATCAGTTCTTCAGAAAGGTATCTAAAAGTCTTTTCTACCTTTGGCAACCTATCCTCCTTATTCAGAATAATGTTCTTTTCCAATTGGAGGTTTCGGGGAAAAAACATCTCAAAAGATTCGACGGTGTAAAAAGACTTATACATTCAGCATTTCCCACTCCCCCTCAACTTACAATCACAATTGGAATAAAATCAAAGAAAAGTATCCAAGATATTCTGTGCCTGCCGTAGAAAGTCTGTTAAGAAGAAAGTTAGATAATAAGCTCCATATGTATTCCTATCTGGTGGTGGTGGTGGTGGAATTGGGGATCTTCAAGAATAGAATTGATGCGTATAGAACATAATAAAAGGATTTCATGAAATATTTTTTCAACTTGAATCCTTTTACTTGTGCAAATACTCTTGAGTCAGCTCGCCGCGTGCACTTCCCTACCAAATTTTAGGCATCGAACCATCAAGACCTAACTTCTAATATTCTAGCTTAGTATCAAATAGATAGATGATTATTCAAGCTTAAACTAAACAATGTTATTATTATTTGTCATGAAAGAAATTGATCTTTTACATATCCATGTAGGTAAATTCCATAATATGACATTAAAATTTGGTAGCATTGAAAGCGTATACACACAACTTCAATAAGATTTTGACTATCAAAGAAAGCTTTACTACGCAACAAAGTTATGCTGTTCATGCTTCCTGTTTTTATTCCGTTGTATAAGGTAAAAAAGAAACTCAAAATAAAATTATGTGAAAGACTGAAAAAGAGTCTTTCCAATTACCTTTGACTTGCAATAATGCTTGAAGCGTGCACACAAATCAATAGAAAAAGTAATCTTGTGAAATGTGCGTTCACTTGTTTATGTATTGAGTTTATATTCATTCTTTGCTTCACAAAATGCATGAATAATCACGATAGATTTCTTTTAGAAAAAAACATGCAGTTCTGAGCTTTAGCTGGGACGGTAGATTTAATATAAGAATTCACCCTTTTCCCTGCTGAACAACATTTGAATTGTGAATCGGAGAAATCAGGGACTCTTTCTTTATATTCACATTCATAAGATATTTACTTGTTCTTCCTATCATAATACGTACGAGTTGGAGTTTTCCTTTATATCTAATTTTTGGAGGAACCGTTTTCTCCATTTGCATTCTTCTTTCTTAGCATTATTCGTCAGTGCGAGATATAAACTTTGTTGGTTCGTGTACCTTTTCTTGACCCTGAAAAAAAACTTTCGGGGTAGAAATAAACCCTAGCCAGTGAAGAGATAACGATGTGATTTCTCAAGAGATGAATTTATGTCTGAATTTCTTCCTCTTTTTGGAGATAGGACACAGGGGAGGTGGATTTTTTTAGATGCAAAGGGGAGGACAAATTTCCAGTCGAGGTTAGAAAATATGAAGGAGAGAAAGTCGAAACTCAGAATTGCGTAAGCCCATAAAGATTCGAGTTAAAAAGTTTTTCCACTTGTCTTTTCTCTACGCACACACACACACACACTTAAGTTCACGAATCAAAGGGAATTGTCTTATTTTCCGTATGATTTTGAACCTGATTCCCATTTTTACCAATCTCCATTGAGAATACGCATATATATAGCTCTATAAAATATAGCACTGAATCCGATACCAACAACTGTCTTGTGTGTGTGTGTGTGTGTGTGTGTGTACGTACGACATCAAATTTCGATTACGGTGAACCTCATGTGAACATGAAGTTTATGCACAAGTCTATATAGGAAGATGGTCAAACACGATCAAGTGGTGGAAGTTGCGAATAGCCAGAGAAATATCACCTTTGTTGTTGTATTTATTTGAACGAATTTACACTCTATCGGTCTGTTGTATCTTTAGTGTAAGAGTAACCAAAGCCTTTGCTCTGAAATAAACCTCAAAGGTACACTTTCACAAAGTCTAGAACTCCGCGAACTCGTTTGTAGTTGAATTTTGATTCACAAAAGCAGATCATATGTGGTTTTTAGTTTTGTATTAGACTGAATCCAAAACAAGTAAAAGCGAGTAAGAAATATTGGAGTTCGCAAATGGATGCGATAAATTTCTATACCGTCGAAACTCAATTTCATCCTGTCTTGCGCTTATTCCCTTTGAAGTGTGTCCCCTCTTCTGCTATAAACCTTAGTGCATTGTTATCCTGCGAAAACAAGCTTAGAGATATTTCTCAGATGCAGTCCTACTAACTTTATAATGCATTTCCTATTCTTCGGAGTTTGACGTTGTTTTGGCACTCTTTCAATATGGTCGAGTCTTCTTTGAGTACAACACAGAAGCAAAAGACGACACGAAGAAAGTTGTAAAAACTCTTCTGGGCTCTACACAAAGAGGAGTCAGTGAATGTCATGAAAGATGTGTAAAAATTTCAGATGGCAATAGAAATATTTTGGATAGCCTCAAAATTCCAACATCATTCAGCAGAGCTGACGACGTTTCGTTTCATCTGAATTTGAAAGCAATTGGCTTGGAAAGAAGATTCAAGAAAAAATGTACTCAAGATGCATGCCTATATAGTTTCCTGTGACGTCCTTCCGTTTGTCCCGCTGTTCTATTTGGTTCTTATGCACAACTATTTCGTTAAGGCTTCCTGGGGATTATACATTATCCACAGCGTCGTCACTTAACTTGCATTGCTACATGTTCTTAACACTGCACTACTATATTTCGGTTTTTGGAAACAAGTGAAACTAAAAGTGATAATAGAATAGAAACTCAAAGGAGAGACTGCATTTCCAAAGAACTTCCTCAAATTACCAAGACAGGCGACTAATATCGTAAGTTTCAGTTTCAGTTTAGGTTAGCAAGGAAGAACAAGTGCAAGTGAAGACACATTTAGGAGTACACTATAGGGCCTAAACAGCGGACTAACAGTCGTTGTGTTGCCTGTGGTCTCATTCTTCTTGTTCGTAGTAACAAGTTTTGCATGTGACTACCTGGAATGGAACTAGGCGGAAGTGAATGTGAGGGGAAAGTTTTCGCGCAAAAGTTATGGGATGATAGTTTAGTTTTGCATTCATATTTCTTATCTCTCAAGTTAAAGTAACAAACTTGGTCTAAACGGATTTCTTTGTTCTGGCAACACGGGAAGAATTGTGAACTGTAATCGTCGTGTACTCATCTTGATCCTCTTTTGTACAAAATTGTTTTCGCTTTACTCTCCACGGACCCTCACGAACTTTTTCTTCTTTATCTCACCAAAAATGAAAAATGAAATCAAGAGATAAAAATTTTAAGTATGTATGAATGCAAAAGTTATCCCATTTCAAATTCTTTGAGTGCTCCATTAAATCCTTTACAAATGGAGCAAGTTCATGCCATTGGCATTCATAACTGTCTTCCTACATGTTATCCTCGCATATTAGTCGTACACAAGCAATTTATTCACTGTATGGTGGCTACAATTGGCAAGAAGTGTTCTCCAGAGAACGTGTCTCCACTAGAATATTAGGAATCGCATTAAATAATCCGACAGTGAAAAATTCAATACCTCTTTTTGCTGTTCAAGTGGCTTTTTTAAACTAAAACAATTTAAATAATTATATTGCTTTGGCGAGAGACATTTGCAATCGTTTTGTATTGATTTAGAAACAATAGCAAGGTATTTATTTACTTATGTTTTGAGATTCAATGACCCAGAATTTTTCCTTTACTTCTGCTCTACCAAAACTCGTCCACTACCAAAGTGCGAAGGAAAATAAATAATGTGCGTTTTTGCAAGAGCGTCAAAATTATAGTTTTCCAATTATTGTTCAAAGCGGTTTTCAATGCGTAATGAGTTCGCGAGTTTCACTTTTAGCCCAGGTATTGGGGTTATAGACCCGCGCATGATATCCGTAATGTCTGTCCGTGCGTCTGTTGACTTTTACTGCACCATGAATATCTCTAAACGTGTTCTATGAATCGAGTTGAAATTTTAAACGTTATTAGCAAAAGCGATTGAGCAACTAAAACTTTAACTATCGAAACCAAATGTCAATATG
>Ga0194135_10000463_pt1 | contig 23967 bp, 13 predicted proteins | sample LitLau_LLRF_2013_FD_134024 | JGI IMG/M metagenome (GOLD analysis project Ga0194135, IMG submission 134024) | Freshwater sediment microbial communities in response to fracking from North America - Little Laurel Run_MetaG_LLRF_2013 (version 2) | ecosystem: Environmental > Aquatic > Freshwater >... | reverse complement strand
TGCGCATGAAATTAGACAAATTTTGTCAACAAAATTCGAACAATATGAAGCTACTAATGCTACAAGCAAGCCTTTTGGCACGTTGATTTCAACAATTCGCGATAAAGTTTCCTCCGCATCTTATTAACAGACAAACAGAATATATTAATCAGATAATCCTGTACACGATTGATTTTCAAACCCTCATTATACCCGCTTTCCATGCGGTTAATATTGCTTGTTTCGAATGTTAACGATTCGCCTTCACCGTTGACCGTGTCCAGAGAAGGCCTTGCTACAATGCAAACTTACTGGCTTAGGGTATGTGCTTTAGTTACTCATGTTATTTTTACTGCCTCAAATCATCACGAAAGTGACACATGAAACATGACAAGAAAAGTCAACTCGTAGACAGTGGCTTCATTTCTCCACGAAATCCAATTCTCCTAACTAATCCGAGCTTTCAAAAGTAACATAAATGTGTCCCTCGAAAGAAATGATTCTGTCACTCTCGTCCATCTACACTCCATCCATCCAATTCATCGACCAATTGATCCTCACATAAATCCAATTCGGAATTCAAAAGACCGTAAACTTAAGTCCGACCAAGTCTTTCTTCAGGCTCACAAACATTTGTAGTGCAGTAACAAAAACGCAGAGTCTGACTGAGTTTATGGTATTCTCCCTATCCATTACTCGTTTACACACTAGTTGCCTGAGTGCAAAAGAGTCTGACAGTCTTCTTTCACCAAGAAAGCCAAAACGCCAAGCCCAAGATAGACTGTCACATTCTCTCTTTCGAAGTCCAATACAAATAAAACACTGTCCACTGTTACCACCATCCTCATTCATTCTGTCTTTGCTTCCATCTTTCAATTTATCTTCCGGCCAAACCCTTCCATGTGAGCAGTGTCATTAATTCTCAATATTTTTTTTAACTTCGTAACTTGTAGTTTTACGTCTACTAGATAAATGTAAATAGGCTACAAAGGTCATCTGATGATGCGTTCGTTGTAGCTGAAAACCTCAATTAATTTCAGTACAATACTGAATCATACATATACATAACAGCTACATTTAATTTTCTTATGATATTCTACATTCTACGATGCATTATTAGAAACGAAATTACCAGCTCTCAATTGATATTCTCGTCATGTTCTTTGTTTGCAGCACAAGCTGTTCTAAACCAAAGACTCACATATCTGATTTTTCATATAAAAACCGTGGTAAGTGTCTGTCTGGACACAATACTGTTGTGGTGCTCACTGACACAATCAAAATTAAAATTCAATGTGCATGCACCTACATACAGCCTAGCCTCTAGCTGCTTTTTACTTGTTGTTATTGTTATCCTGAGATCTACTTCAATTGGAATGTCGTGTCATCTGCTAAGAATAGCTATGTAAATTCTAACCTATTGGTATTTGTTGTACCAATCGTATTTATAGTACCTAGGCTGAAAAACGGTATTTGATGCCTTGATGTAGCAAATCGAGTGCTAAATGCTGTATCGCTTCGTTTAGTGGACGGAAAAATAGAACTTGAACAAAAGCTAAATAGTGCAATGATTGTCTAATGTCTTAAGTCCTAACATTGTACTATAGTTAAAAAGGTCTCGGACGCCTAACCAGTCAGATTGGGCATAAGTTCACTTCAATTCAGTTTAAATTTACTCTACAAACTAAGCAAGCTTCAATTTTAAGTCGAATTTGTTAAAAAGCTATTTTTAACTTTATACAATCAATTCAACTGCCCCCTGTTTCATTGATTCAGTGCAGATATTTGTCTGCTTTAAGCTTATGCAAGTTAAAGTTACACAAAGAATGAATCTTGTTCAGTTTCAAGTAAAAAATAATATTTATACAGCAAAACCAATGTTTGACAGTCCTTATAAACTTAGAATCGTGGAACACATATATTTCGTGTAAACATATTACGCTGAACGTAAATTTTTCGTACATACGTAAACAATCGAACGGGTGCAGAAATACGTTTTTCAAGAGCTCCTCAGTCAATTACGTAATTACTCAAAATTTACATCACATGTGAGATGTGACGGGCGTGAATACATGTTACAGGCATTTATTCATTTTTTCCTATACTACAGACAATCGATGAAATCCTATTGAACTTTTAAAAACTTTTCTAGCTAAAGGATACATTTTGGTTTAAATTCCCATCACCCACAAATACAGATAAGTCCTACTATTCGTGTAGATATAACCATGCCCATAGTATCTGATTTAGTTAACACAGACAGCAGATATAACTGAAAGAAGAAAACACAAAGATAGAAACAGTATTTACAGAATTCTTGATGAACGCACACAAGTTAATTCCGCAAGTCTCTAGCGTCGGAAAAAATTTTAGTAGGTGTAGGACTTCTACACGAATTCAATTATTCTGCTTTTATTCTATTTCTGCAGTTTCTAGTTAAAAGAAATGATCAAACTTCAATTCAATTGCTGTTTCCTACATTACATTAATAATCTAGAAACTCTATATTATTTTGTCCGAATAAGTATAACGAAAATCGGACAAATTGACAAATGGAAAAGATCAATTTGTTTTTAAGAAATTACGCGGACAACAGTTCTATGCGGAACAAACTCAGTGGAATATCGAAAGAAAACCACCAACCACCACTGCTAAATTGCTCGCCCATAATGATGCTAATGATGATGACGAGGATCATCAGCGAGAGATAATGAACCGAAGGAGTAGTTTTCTTTAGAAAGTTTCCCCTGACGAGAATTATTCCTTCTTACGATTGGAAAAAAGTTTGCTCTGAGACACTCCATTCTCTACGTTGTCGGTGAATATCAGACACTCTATGAACGTTATCGTAGCCCCACTGTATCAAATGTACTATATGCCAGATCTCAGGTAACTTTAATAACACATAATTCGTTCCAAAGCGCTAATATACCTTATTTATCCTGTAGTAAAGGAACAAATCAACGACATACTTAAACTATACCAGAATACCTGAAAAAATGTCTGAAACAAACAGGCAATAATACGAAAAATATCTCAAGTATAAAACATAGCATCAGCTATTAACGAAGCTTAAAATATCCAATTGATGTAATTACAATTCTACTTACGATTAGTTATTACGAATTACCTTGAAACCAGGAGATCAATACTAATAGCAAACCACAGAAATTACTGTAAACACCAGTAAATCACCAAATGACCTCCGATTCGAATAAGAAATAGAAGGTTCAGGTCTAGTCAGTTGGGAGTTCCTAATGCAACTAATCTATTCTACGGATATTGTCCATTCTCATAAATGAGGAGAATTACTTTAATTCATTCAAAACAGAACAAACTGAGCTAAATGTTGACACAATTCATCAACATTTGACTTGTCAACAGTTCATAGCTACGTCATCGTCAATAGTTCACTATCAGTATCGCGTGAAGTATACATTTACATCACTTCCGTACTTTGTTTGCTTATTGAGACTGACCAAGTCCAAAGTTAAACTCTCTTTCCAGCAACAAGCGATACATAGTTTCAGAATAATGTTTCCTATTGCCTTACTACAATAAAACTCAGAAACATAATTCAATGGTACTGCGCTCACAAGGAATTACGAAACACTTCCCGTTATTCAGTGGTCTCTAGTTGAATTTTGTTTTAACATGTTAAAAAAGACGGAAGATGAAGTGAGTCACTTCTCATTTTGGACTGTCTGCTTATGCACATGAAAATATATGACACAGTAATTTAATTATCCTGATGTTCGTTCGAATCAATTTGTCACTAGACTGTAGGAATTTACTCAGATTTAGATGAATCTAACTTAAAGTTTGTTTGGAGGCAGACAGTCTCAGGCTAGACAAAATACACAACTGTGGTATAAGAAAATAGAACGAATTATGCAGTAAAGATGAAAAGAAAAATGATTACATAAAGTAATAAAAACGCCTATGCTAAGCTTCACAAAATCATGTGGTATCCCAGTTGTAGTGCTAATACTTGGATACTTTATACTACCATGATTTCACGAAGCTTCAATTGCAATTCAATTCATTATCTCATTACAAGTGTCAATTTATACTCAAAAAGACTTCCGGAAACATCGCACAATGAACGAACATCGAACTCTTCCCATTAACATTATTATCCTGTGACTCTCCCACTCAAAGTCAACGATCCTTTTGCTCTGGCTTTTAAGTTTTTATTCTGAAGAATTTCCATCGCAAAGCGTCCCCAGAAGAGATAAGGAAGGAAGAATGATGGGCGTGAACGCAACTACACTTTTCTTTCCGTGAGGAGCATCATTCGCATCTTCATTTGGGTTGAACTTGAACATTACCACAGTTGATAAACCTTTCTACTATTCCCCTTTACGTTTTACCACATCATAGCATTATCATTCTAGACTGTATTTTCTTCCAAGTCAGGATCATTATTACATTACTATTTTCATGCCATAAGCATCCTCATGGTAGGCCATTTGATTGCTGTGATCTACAGATTACAGGATTACACTTCATCACTGGATTTTCCGTATACAGGGAAGTAATAAACCAATAAGTTTTTACAGCAAGATCTTTTCTTTTGGAAAAGCAGGCCAGTAATAATTTTAAAAATTACAGATTGTTTTATGCTACGCATCTGTCCAGTAGAAATATATAGTACGCATGATGAGAAAATCAGATACATATCGGTCATTGCATTAGCCTCATGCCGGCTTTTGAGAAAATACCCGGCTTTTCCTTGCAGTCAGTATAGTCTTTGACATTGCCCTTGTCTACTTTTAGACGCACTGCTTGTGCTTATACCGAGAAGATGAAACAGCGCTACAGGGTAATCTCGGTACGAGTATCATAATGTACTGTGTAAAGGAGAGAAATATCTCCACTTCCAACTTTCACCAGCCAAAGCCGTTTTCATGCGTTCCTTTGAGGCATGCATGCATGAGTCACTCTTTTCAGGTTCTTCTGTTCTCCGACTAATGCTTAAGGCTCATATGGCTTGGCTGGGGTTTATATTATACTCAAGTATCCTTTCCAAGCGTAAAATGTAAAACTACACAACGCATGATACTTTTTCACTTGCTCCAACCCAAGGAACTGCTTGGCATGGCTGTTCGGTAAACTCAACTTTTACACTCATTCTGGAAAGCATTGCATTGCGTATCATTACGCATTTAGAAGTAGTGGTGAATACACGTCTCCCGCCTGTGTTGCATTATATGATCGTGCAATGCAAAATGCAATGCGTTTCTATATCTTTATTTGCTTCTCTTGTTCTCTTGTATATATAGTACCTCGTTCAGCTTTCATTTCTCCCTAGAAATTCGATCCTTCTTTTCACTATACATTCAGTTACACAGGACTATTTGGTGCAACCATCAACACAGATAGCAATTCTCATAGGCATAGGCCACTGTTCGATCAAGTAAGGGTGAAGATGCGATTGCGCTTCATCCCTTCTTTCAGCTAGAAATTCAGAAAATCCTGAAAGATTTCAGTTCAAAATGTACCACAAACTTTTCAAGATCAATAAACCTGGTTAAGATTTACAATACGAGAGGGGAGATATCCATTTCCCAACTGGAATAAAATTTTCTGTATTTTGCACAACTGTCACTTCATTCCACATGCAAACAACAGAGCACTAGAGGTTAAAAGAAAACCTACCATCTTAAAAAGTAAAATATGATCGAAAAAAGTTCTCACGAAAGATGGTACTTGATGGATGGATGATTGTAAGCAAAAGGCAATAAGGACTTCCTTGGGTCAGTAACGATAAATCTAACAGTTTCATAAACTTTATCATTAATTATTTGTTTACACAAGTACTTTTAGACAATTATAATTAGTGAGTTGTGACTTGTGAGCTTACAAGTGGACATTTAAAAAAAACAAAGCATGTAAAGAAGTAAAAGAATGAACATAATTATCTCGACTAATTTTACTGCTCATGTTAAAGCACGAATCTAGTACCATGCAGAAAAAATATCAGACAATTCATGCATCACAATTATGACTCGAACTAATTTTGTACAACAAATGTTTAAAATTTGTTATCATATTTATGGTTGTAAGTTGTAATTCAAACCGAAACAAATTGGACACAAGGATAAGAGAGGAGTGTCGAATTACAGCAGTTTATCTTGGGACTATTTATAATGTCAGAACCTCAGTCAGCAAAAAGATTAGTTTGAACTCAATCTTCTTTCTTTCAACTGGACTAAAGACGATATTCCATGGACCTAGTAAAACTGTAATTCCGTATCAAAATCTCAGCTACAGCTACATTTCAGACTCAATGAAAATTAGTTGATTTTCTTAGTAAGACCAGAACCTGAAGTTCACAACTTCACAACATGCTCAAAATCAGTTCTCCTTATCATGGACATAAACATTAAGATAAGGAAAAAATTAAATTAGATACTTGTTCTTTGGTGTAGGTTGTTCTGAGGGTGGAAAAAGAACAATTATCTTCTTGGGCTTTCCCATTGACATTTTGACTTAAGTGATATTTAATTACAATACGTATGGCTACTCCAGTGCACCGTACTAATAAAAATGTAACAATCCTATGGTGTCAAAATCAATTTTGACCTTTTCTGTTTCAGATCAGTCAAGACTTCATCGCAAGAGTCGCAGGCATTAGATCTACACATTCATGTATGCTACACGAGTAATTTAAAAATTGTAAAAACATTCTTTTAAGGTAGACTCAATTTATTGCGCATATTTTGCATTCTGTTCTCGACCACAAAAACCCATTTCTCAATAGAATACCAAGCATACGGTTTCCTCAGATGGTTAACACAATAAGTCTCATCATCTCTCTAATACACAATAAGTTTAAAATAAAATCCTACTCACGCACTTCCATATGTCAACGCTAGTTCCTTTCTTCTAATAGGTCTTTTGACTAATGGGTTACATATTACATCCCTCCAAATACTCGAGAACTCCTGTCTACTGTTTCTTTCCAAATATATGTTCTTTTCACCAATCCTATTGCTTAACTCTCGAAACTGTTGAAACTAAAATACTTTACTAACGTCAACTCTTCCACTTCCTTAGGGTAAACGGACTCTTTTAGCCCCAGGCAACTAAAACATCTTCGCACAAAAACTCTCGTAAAAGTGGAAGCTATGATACTATATCCCACCTGAAAACATTTTGAAGAGTTACTCTAACCATTACTACTTTATACGATACGAACAGACGGGTGATACAGATGTGCTTCAACCACATACTTTTACCTAATGTACTTAATGAAAGATACCATTACATTGCATAACCGTAGTCGACCCGACTACAAAAACTAAAACTGTTCGTAGATGTCTTAAAAATCTATGATGATGATGATTTAAGATCTACACATTTAACATGCATATTTGTCACAACATCTGAGTGAATAAAAGCATGAATTCTGTTTACATATATTCCTCAATTTTTATCGCACGTTCAAGTTCTTATATCGGTAATTTAGTTTGAGCCATGTTTGAGCCGTCCCTTTTAATTGTTGAATTGCATTCCATGAGATGACAAAATCAGCGAGCTAGAGGTCTACTAGAGGTTACTCTCGAATCCATCCATTTTAATCACAAAATCAGAATTATGCTCTCACGATAATTGAACTTCCAATTCCAAAAACGATACACGGAATTGTCCTTTGGATGTCGTGTCCTAAGCTATGCTGCTATGCAGTAAATGAATAGAGATTTAAATTGAACTTGCACTCGAGACATTGTGCAGTTAAATTACGATCCTAGATGAAACAGTAATAATCAGTATCATAATTACCTTTCATTCGATTACAAATTACTATTACCACCTACAAGACACACACGAGCATCTAAATACGACAATGGCAACTATAAGTACTATAATAACAGTCGGAAACCAAACAAGTGTTAGGTACTTACAATTGTGTGCCTAATATACGAAAGCTCTATTATTAATTCACTTTCCCAACCACACCAAACGACAACTAACAGGCAACGGGATCCTACTGTGTCGTATTGCTTACTTTGGTGTCGTTTTTAATTAGCGCGTATGTAACATATATTTAGGGCTTAATTTGTCAATAAAACATTTCAACATTTTATTTGCTGCATTAAATCATTCAAAACTCCATTGAATCAGGTAAGGTTGACCAATGGTATTGTCGCATGGGAAGTTCAGATATATGAAGCAGAGTAGTTGTATCAGAATATCAGAAAACAGTCTAATTGTTTACATCCTACGTATATATAATCAAAAAATTCATGAAGTAAGTTCCATGAAACTCTAAATAAAATTTCCACTCCATTTTCAATTAAATCTCGCGTGACTTCTTTTCAGCTGATGGTCGTTTTTGATGCTCCACTAATTCAAGGCCTTCAGCAATGCTGACCAAAATGTTTACTTTTTCAGTAAAAAAAACTTCATATAACACGCAGCCTAACGATACCTAAACTAGTGCAGTGCATGTTTTTTGAGCTTCAGCAATCAACAGTCTAATACTTGTAGTCAGTAAAAAGGGCTACTTTCATAGTCCAGACCAATTAACATTCCTTATTCTTTAATATTCATTCGCTTTTTGCTAGCACGATCTATTTATTGGAATAAAATGTGCAAAAATCATTTTTAAAAAGGTCGTATTCACAAGCTGATTCATCTATGACAGTGCCTAACCTACACCTTGATATTTGGCTGTCGTAAGTACCTGTGTTGTATGTGAATCAACATTTCCAAAGTAAAAGGCATCTTTTATTTTTGAAATTATAGAGTGAATTAGTATTCTGCAATAATCTGGAAGGAAATAAATCAGATTTAACTATGCAGGAAAAGTAAAAACCCAAGCTGGCTCTATCGTAAAAGATAAACAGGACTTTACCTACAAAAAGATGAGCCAGTTCACGCCATTAAACTAACTGGACATGCCTAGCTTTTAAAATTCGCATATCATTGAACAATTGTACATTCTTCTCAGCCTCTATCTCCACGAAAGTTAAGTTTTCACTCAATCTTTCCATTGTCATCATTTCTCGCTGGCTATATTTTGCTAGTCATGTTTGAACAAATTCATTAATTGTACAGTTACTGCAAATATTTGTCAAGTCATCTTATTTTATTATATGACATCGGATCTGGCAGTAGCGCAAATGGTGGACATTCCTTTTTCCTCCACGACTTTTTAGTGAAGTCATCTACATGTTCGCTGCCTAATATTATATACGTTAAACTGTTAAAGCGTCAAACTGCATGGCTTCAGGACGCTGCTACATAATCCATCAATTCTATTTCCTCATTACTCGGGAGCGATGGGCAAGAAATGGTTCATCCTCTCTTTAGTCACTTGGTTAGTTGCTAGATTCAAAACTTTTACTTGGTAAGGCTGAAGGCCCTACATTGAAATAATTTATCTGAGTCATCGCTTTGGAATTTGAGAGCAGCGGAATGAACAACTCGTGAATGTAAACAACTTTATGTTTTGGATTCTCTTATTGTAAACGAAGTCTGTCTGAATACAGTCAATACACAATCATATTGATCAACTGCAAAAAATACTCATCCAGTCCAAGACTCCAGGAGTCTTCAATTACGCGACAACGATTTATACTTTTCAAACATTATAACATACATTAGATAAGGAAGCTTGAAGACTGTCTTCGTGTTTTCTGTACACATAGGCTTCTTATGAATGCATAAACCTACTCGAGTACCATACGTTGTGAGCCTGTGAGAAATCTACTGCAACTACTACTACTCCGATAGAAGGAAATAAACTTCAATACCCAGCAGAGGTTTAGATTTGAACTAACGGATTCAAGGCTCCAACAGCAGATTGACACTTTTGAAAATGTTTACTTTGTTGCACTAAAATTACCGTCATTTCATGAAAAGTAAATAGAAGCGAGTGTTTATTAACAACAGCATGGATAACTTTATTACTAGGAATAGAGCTTAAGACCAAATATACTCACTTGTGAGTTGTAGGAAAGAACAAGAATTCAGAATTGTAAGTCATCATTGCTTATTTACCTACTGTACAATCTATAGCACTATATAGCATTAGCATAATGAGATATAGCAGTGTAACTGACTTTTCTCTTGTTAGTACTCATTGTTAGCTTTGTAGAAACATTTCGCTTAAACATTTCCGTTAATAAATTCCGTTGGTCTGTGGTCGAAGCCTCCACAATTCTGAAATTTTTACACATCCGTATATTTTGCATACTATTGCATACCTACACAATTCATATGACTCACTCAGTTACAGAAAACAACGAGAAATCAACGTAACCTTGAATCTCGGTAATACACAATACATTAAGGGCGTATGTTAGAGAATTTTAGGCACATTGCATAGCAACGCATAGCAACGAAATCTCCATAAGAATCAATGTTAAAAATAGCAAAAAAAGTTGTCTTATTAATTTGAGATCTCCTCCGTCAATTTTTAAAATAGAAAATTGCTTAATAGCTTAAATTAAAGCCAATAGATTTATCTAAAACTTGTTCGATTCACAATGTAAAATATGATACCATTACGGTTACAGCAAGCATTTTTCCCAAAATTTTTGTCAACTTTCCTTATTTACTCGACTCTTAAGCATAAATAGCAAAATGTGAATCGAACAAGTTTTAGATAAATCTATTGGCTTCAATTTAAGCTTCTAAGCAATTTTCTATCTTAAAAATTGACGGAGGAGATCTCAAATTAAGGGGACAACTTTTTAACATTGATTCTTATGGAGATTCGTTGCTATGCAAGGTGTCAAAAAATTTCTAACATATACCCTTAATTAATAGTAATAATAATAATAACCATGTGCAGAAACTTTAAAGGGTCTTCAATAGGTTTGCTCAGCTTAAGAAACTTCTGCATTTTGAGAAAAATTGAAAAACAGAAACAGTCGCAATTCGAAATAGAACATGCATTACCAACTGTTGATACGATAAGAGGAAGAGGAAAAACTTGAGCTATCAGTAATGGATAGAATAATGGGTGGGTTGAGAGATGTTCAAAATTAAAAAATGGTATATTTACACGAATAAGTGCATTAACAGAACTACAACTCACAACTTGACAACTCAAAAGTGACACAAGCTCGATTCCAGACTAATTTTGACACTGCGTTTTATTGTCACTAGACCTGTACAATTTACACTGCGCAAATATTAACTATAGTAGTGTTATAACGCATTTAACTACATAATTTTTCCTTCAAATCTGCTACAGTACGCAATTCTTCAATTGCATTTAGATGACATACTACAAAACAAAGCCAGATATCTACTCTTTGTTGAAGCGAGTAGGTGGTTCTAGATTTTCTGAAGAATAATGCAGAGTTGAATTTAAGTTAACTTCGTAGTTCGTAGGCATGCAGTTAGGTTGAAAATTCACATAATTAGAACGCTGAGCAAAAATGATGGTAGCTGCTTAATGTGTTTATAAGGGACAGTTAAATAATTGACTTAAATGCCAAATTCATACTCAAGCCTGACTGCAATGCACAATGGTATAAAATGATCGCATGGAAGTATATTGATGGCAAATGCTACTGTATACGGTGAAATGTATAAAGTTACGTCTCACTAATTTCTAACAGTTGCAAGACAGATGAGAGATGATGACTTTAATGGCGTGTCATGAATGCAGTCGAACGATATAAAAGAAATACTGAGCAGTGGATTCATTAACCAATCCTAAAATTGACTGTGAGAACTCGCTTCTTCTTTGTCTGTTGTCCATGTCAGCTCAGGATTCAAAGACGCAAAGTTCACAGTAAATCTCAATGTTTTAGTACTTTTAATGACTTCTCTTTTATATAAATTGTTTTGCTTATTGTAAAGATATCATCAAAAAACCACCTGAGCCGAGCAACTGTAAATACACGTGTTTTCAACAAAACAAGTCATAGAATTGTGCTTCAGCCCTATATATGTTTGTTATTTTATTTTACATCTAGGGAGTGGCCATTAGCTTACTGACTCATTAAGTACAGAAACATGGTTTCAGTACTCAGTACATTGATCAAATAACCATTCATAGAGCTATTCATTTGTCGCGTATGTGTACTTTCAATCAAATTAGTTAGTGTTAACTGTGCAGTATAAGCATAAGCGCTAAGAGTGCTAATCAATACTAATCGTACTGCTAATTGCTTTCATACTGATCACACTTTCGTCATCACGTCATTCTACTCATTTACATTGAAATAAAACTTTTCATATAACTTTATTGTATCAAACGCAGTATTATTAATTATAATTGATGAATTGGAAATTGAATTTCATAAATGAGAGTTCGATTTACGATTTCTTTCTATGCAAACATTTTAATGATTTCATATTGCACCCAATGCTTAACAATAACAGAAAGTTGGTAATTGAGTTCAAAAAGTTTCATAGACTATGCATTCAATTCATCCAGGGTAATTGAAAATGAGCCACGAATTAGCTTAAGGAAATTCGATAAGCTGTTTAAGCGAGTATGCATTGTGTTTCGTACATGAATAAGAAAGAAAGTAGTAACATGATACCTTGAGCTTTATCTCGCTCAACCCAAAAACAATTTCCCTTCAATTACGTAAATTGCCAACAATCTATGGAAGTCGTTGATGTCCATGATGTTTACTTAAAGCCCCTTATAATGTTAACATTGTTAACCAATACAGCAAACTGACATTTGGAGCCGGTTCTTATTTCTGTACTCGATTTCAGTGCCGGGTCAGTTAAGGCGCTGTCAAGTAAGTAAGAAGTACTTTCCCCCAGGCCGAGGTCAGACCATTGAGGTCATATTATTACCCATACGCTGAAATGGTAAGCTTACACCAAACCAAGTTCTTTCTATCACTCCAATGCAACACTGACTACAACATTTCCCAAGGAAGAAGATTAATGAATTCCATGAACGATGCACCGGAAGTACGGAAAAACTCCCGTGTCATTTCCCGAATTGACTATGACTCTAAACTTTGATAATCTTGTTTGAGCATGCAGTGTGGCCGATGTAGGAAAACGTTCTCCATGAGTTTGCACCGTATAAACGGAACAATTTTCATAGACTTTTTCATAGTCAAAAGTAATACCTACTACTACAGAGTTTAGTCCTAAAAAGAGCATGTAGTAATAGTCACTAATAACTTCGCACCTAGCCCCCTATTCCCAGCTCTACTTAACTTAATTCGTTGTTGTACTCATCAACTCGCAATCAATACCAGAGGTATTACACAAGGAAAAAAATAAAACTGCATGAAGCAACAAATAATCTTTTCAAAGCCGAGTCGAAAGCAGTTCACAAACGTCTTCTTCTTCTTCTGAATACGCTTTAAAAGAGGGATAATGATGAAGAAGGGAAAAACTCTTCTTACCTCGTCAAAATTAAAAAGAATCCGTTAGTCGTCCAATATAACAGTATAAAAGCGTGGTATGGTGGGTTCTCCAAATCTTGGGATCACTCCGACTGAGAAGCACCAAAATGTGTGTAAAAACGGGTAAAAGACCGAAATCGGTGTGATAAGGGCAGTCGTAGTAGGGAGGACTGGAAGGCGGTAAAAAGGGACGCTGAGAGGGAGAACAATAAGGTAGTAGTGTCACTTGACGCGGAGAGAATGTTGGAGGAGCGAACAGAGCGTAGGGCACAGTAAGACTGACTCGACTCATCTGCTTCGTTCATGGGAAAAGGAGCCAACAGGGCAGCCTACAATGCAACAGAACAGAAGGAACAGGCAGAGGGGTGGTTTTTGACTCACGAAGAAGGGGAATCTCATCGCAAGTGGTAACGTCCATGCATTGTGGTGGCGGACGAAGCGTTCTTTTCATGAAAAAGCCCTGTGACGAGTTTTCCTTTAACAACAACAACGTCACACACGCTTCGTCGTACAAGGACTCGACCAACAGAACTACAGAAGACAGAATATTAGGGTGTGTGTGTGTGTAATGTTGGAAGTTGGAAGCTAAAGAAGAACTTCGGATTTCGGAAGTTGTAGGGTTCATGCATGGTTTGTGTGGAGGAGGTAGGGCTAGGTAGTAGTAGTAGGGTTGTAGGGAATTGGATAGATGAAATAATCGGGGGGTGTGGATGTAAGAAACAGGGTGAATAAATTGTCTAGAGGGTTAGACTCCCTTCCTTCCCTTCGAGAGTGTGTACTATGTATGTATGTATGTGTATATGGGCAGGCTGAGCTCAAGCATGCATTCCGTTCTCTCTGCTTGAAGTTTCAGTTGTTTCTTTCCGTCCTATGGTTTTGAATGATAAGAATAGAGAGCAAAAACGGCATTTCAGTTTTGTATTAAGCTCTCTTCTTCTGGTGGTGGTTGTTCTCAATATAATAATAATAATGTCGTCCTTTGCTTAAGTCTGCTTCTCTGCTACCGAGCTAGAAGAGCTATAATAATGCGTACTACAGTGTACCAGAAGAAGAGACGAGAGAGACCAAGAAGAGACTAGGAACAAAGTCCGAAGATACGTATCACGTAGGGTATTCATATATTTATTCGAAACAACATACTGCACTTCTTTACAAACAAGGCAGGGCAGTTTTAGTGTTATTGAGATGATGACTACTATCGTATCGTACTATTACCCAATTTTTTCGGCAGGGATGAAGGGCTAGTAAAAGCTACTGTGAGAGTTTAACATGGTCATTACATGAAGATTTGAGACGGAGGAATGAATATGCTTTTTACTAAAGTTACTAAAGATATGGGAGTAAAATGTTGCAACTTTCAACAACTTGGAATATACACATGCTTTTTGGATGGAAAGTGTGGAGCAGAATTATGATAGGCTATCATAAATGAGAGTTGCAGAGTGAGTGATAACTAAACTGCTTTGATGAGACTCCTCCGTAGTCGAGTCTCCTTTTGTCTCCGACTCTCCTAATCTGATATTCATCTTCATATCCACATCATTAATTCGATTCAAGTCGAATCGATTTGATGGAGATAGGAAAACAAGGAATTACGATCAGGCCTGTGGGATCTGATTCATTTCTTTCCTTAAATTGGTAATTTCACATGCACCCCCGTGAAGAAAAAATGTTATTTGTCTTCATCAGAGATTTGCAACTAACTTCGTACTCGTAGCATTGGTATCGGCATTACACACGGCCATAATGTAATAATATTTCGATTGTCAACACATCTTGGGAAGATAAATAATACATACCCAATAATATTCTGATTCTTTCTGTGTCTGCATTTGACAAAAAATCATTAATGTGTCTGCATAGAAAACTGAAGTTTAAGATTTATCAGCATACACAAAGTTGTTTATATATCTTACTCCAACCCAACATCGCCTAGTCATGAGTCACGATAACTCTGTCATAATGCGTTCACAGAATTAGTGGTCTCATTTGACCGAATACATATAAGCTACTTTCTGTATTATATTAACAAATGACTCAAATAGTTATTGTAGCTTCGATAAGAATGAATAACAGACTGACTCATACAGTGGTTGAATGAAAGAAACATTTCAATACTTATTACAAGCTACTGTTCAATTTGCTCTCCATGCAATCTTTATATACCTTCCTTATATGTTATGCATATCCTACGCTATCGCCTGACTGTAACGCAAGAAGACGTTTACTGTCGTTTACACTAATCGTTATTACTGTCCATTAATTTATTCATTAATTTTTCAGCATGAGAACTGATTCTAGATTACTAAAGCATGCAAATGTCACTCTTAACCCTCGATCCAACACTTGCTGTAATATCGACACTTCAGTTTTTTCTATCGTATGACTGTGATAGTACTCATACTACTATAATACCTTGCATATTACTTTAAAGCTAAGCCATTGAAATTCTCAGACAGTCACATCACAGAAGGAACAGTTTTTCTAAATTCTAATAGTGGGTTTTAGGTGATTTAAATAAGCCAAAAGGGTGTTTTAAGTTGATTGAAAACAGTGGGAATGGGAATGCTTTTAGCCGCAGAAAGGAATGCGCATATTACCCGTCTTATTTATGGCTCTCTTGACAAGACAAGATAGTAAAGGTTTTAAAAAGAACGAGGACCATTATTAAATGAGCTCCATTTCTCACTGAACCTCTTTTCTTAATCTCCACACATTCCACGTTTATCATTCTTCGCCTTCCTTGCCTGCCTCTCTCTCTTCACTTCTCGTCCATTCAGCATTATTTACCAAAAGTTAAATCTCTTCCCTACATTTTTACTCAGCCCTAATGCCCACATCCAGGCGACTCTCAGGTTCAATTGTAGTAAAAGAATGATATGAATAGCATTACTATTTCATTGTATAATACCATCGCTATTTATGTCTAAATTCTTTACGATTTAACCAATGACACAACAGCAAATTCCTAGAGTCCTGACAAGCCAGAGTAGGTCAGTAAGCAGGAACAGATATGTGATATTATTATTACGCACGTATTTTTTCATAACATGAAATTAGTTTGTAGCCAACAGAGTAAATATCAAGCTTAAGAAATGCGCAAATATGTACTGGTGGCTCCGAACCCATTAAAAGTTGACTCATCAAATGTCGTCCAGAAAAAAATGGGAATCAATTAACTAATTCAGAAATATGACACAATGATAGAATTCCAAAAGTAATTAACATCTACATTTGCGTACAAGTTACAGCGTGATGGAAGACAACGCAGCCAGTAAGTACTGTATAAATGCTGTGATTATTGTCTCTGTCCTCTGCTGTGATTGGGAAATGACGAAAACCTCAGTATTTTCAAGAGTTACTTCATTCGTTTACCTAGTTTTCATATTTATTATCAAAACATGTGTTCGTTACTTGCAAAACTACTTTATTAACAAAACAGTAAAGACTAGAATAAAGCGATTCCCCCGAGCGAGTTAAAATTCAGTAAGTAAATGAAGAAATCCATAAATTACTTTTATTGGTATACAGCTATTTGTTTACTTCTTATCCCCTCGCATTGTATCCAACTGGGTCTTGAGCTCTTTAAGTTGCAAGTCAGGCACATACCGAACTTCACTGTGTTCCGGAAGATGCGGATGTACTCTTAAAGTTACTCCAGTTGGAATACTTGCTTCGATCACGTTAATAAACACAGGCAAAAGTGTGGCCGGAACATCTGCAATCTGAAATCATACGCGTATTTTGATTAAGGACATTAAAGTGCAATAAAACAAAACGCATTTTGAGATAAATCTTTCAAAACTAACTTGCACATTTCTTTCGTAAATGTTCAAACTGTATTCGGTTTCTAAAGCTGTGCTTTCTGGCTTGTACTTGGTGACCCGCAGCTTTTTGCCCGGTGTTGCCCACCTATAAGTAAAAACATGAACCCAATGAAAGATATATCTGTGAGTATAGACACATTGCAAATAACATAATCTGATAGTTTACAATCTTTAGAGAAATAAGAAAAATGATGAACAATGTATATTAAAATTCAAAATATACGTACGCATCTTCGACGCTTAATCCTATCCTTTCAGCTGAATGATGAACATGTTTGGTAAACTTTTCTAAAATAGGAAAATCAAATCCTTTGATCTGAATATTTAGAACATCATAAACAGGAACTTCCGGACCAGTGCTCTATCAACAAAAGACAATGCTCCAAATCAAACTTTGATATCAATTGTATCAGCCAAACTGCCCATACTACTCCATTTACAACCTAATTTCCACTCTACCCACTAAAAATCATTACTGTAAATAAATAGTAGATTACATCGAGATAGTCAGGTTCATAAATACTTCCATAACTTCTTGTCGAGGTCTTTATCGCAACGATGTTTTCTTGAGGTAGCTTAAAGCCTTTACTGCATTCAGATCGTTGTATTGTTAAAGTATTAAATGTGCGAGCTGTCCAAGTTCCATTAATTTGCACACCGGGAGAGATTCCGCTATATAATCTATTACTTGCTTGCCTTGATTTACTGAATGCGATTCGAAGAGCCATTTTGATGGATACAGTACCCGACACTTTTACCTGAAAATTGCAGTCAAATAGAAATAAATAAATGAATGAAAAAATTGCAGTCAAACAGAAATAAATAAATAAATGAAAAAATTGCAGCGACAAACAAAACGCTATGAATATACAAGAAAAAGTATTAAATGATCCAGACAGTAATCCCTCTGATTAATATTTATTATTATGGCTGTGACTAATGAAATTGAAATTTATTTAAAAGTGTTGAACTTACAGCGTTACAAATTACACCCAGAAGAATCCTACGCTAATCCCAATCGCGACTTCACTCTTTGGAGATATGCTTCCTAGTGTAATAAGAAAAATAAATAAACTTTAAAACTATTATAAATCACTTTAAATTAAATTTTTAAATAAAGTAAAACTCTCACCCGAATTGGAAGTTGAGTTGTGATATTTTGAGAGAGGAGGGAACGAGACCACGTGGAACTCTTTCGGCCTGGACTCGTCGTATTTGTCGTCGTTCAAGGACAAAAACTGGATTCAGAGATTGCCACTCGAGTTCTTACTTGTCGAGTTTTTGCCGGTGTAAAATCTTCCACTAAACTGACCTTCACTAACTTTTCGAAAGTAAGTTCATTTGTGTTCATTTCATAACAAAAACCATTGATAATTTTTCCTCCTCTCCGCTTCTTGTTCTTCTTCTCTTTGGTTGCTTCGTTTCATTCTCGGGAGTTATCCTTCATGTCCTGTATGTCTAATTTATTAGACACCACGGCCTATTATTATTACCGTCGTCGGGTTGTCTTTTTAGCCTGCATGTTCGCAATATGAGATTATATAAATGAATGATAAGTTTTAGAATTCGATTAAAGTGTATCATAATAAGTCTCGCAGGTATTAGAGGTATTGATTGTTTGGGACTGTAAGCTAATTATTAATTATATTGAAAGACAAGCATCAAAAACATGCTATTTAAGATTGCATGCTCAAATCGATTATCAGTTAAATGTCAATTTTTATAATTACTGGTGGGCTGGGTGGTTGGGTTAAGTTATAGGATAGATTGTAGAGAGTAGACATGATAAAGTCAAAGTCATCTGGCTACAGACTTGCGATGAAGGGCTTGACGCTTGATGGCACCTTATTTATTGATAGGTTGGTGGTGTTATTTTCGGGTCGATGAGTTTTGGGAAGTTTGCATTGCAAAGTTCTTGGGGCTTGTAAGGTTGGCTTCTTCAAATTTAAGAATTGAAATCACACTCATAAATTATTTCGCATGTTTTCTTGGCTGAGAAATCAAGGACGAAAGAAGCTCTGATGGCGATGGCATCGAAATTATCGATAAGCGCTAGGCGTTGTTTATGTTTACCAGTCTTTCTCCACGAGTAATTTAATTATTTTCATGGTCGAATGGTCTTTTACCATTCCTCAGGGTATATTCTAGTTCTGGTTAAATAAGCAAATATGCTTTGTGTTTACTGTCAAATCAATAATTGAATAATTCAATAAGTTCTATTCCGCCTTCCTCCTGTCCGAATAACTGTGCTTATCTAAGGCTTTAATTTGTTTCATGAAATGAAAGCTATTTCAAGTCAAGTTGAGCCCCGGTCGGTCTTCAGATGCAATCAGCGTCGCGACTCACACGTTCTTTATTGGTCAACCTTAGCAGGTCCATTGAAACTCTTGGAAGCAGCCGATCTCCACGATATATTCATTCCTCCGTATTTCGCAACATGCCGATCCAAGTACGTATAAAAGTATATGTAATTTTTGTATTAACAGAAGGAGAACAATTATTGAAGAAACAATTATTTCTTGAAATATTATAGGTTGGAGCAAAGCTACCCAGCATTGATTTGTTCGAGGGCACTCCAGGCGATAAAGTCAACATTGCTGATGCTGTGAAAGGAAAGAAAGTTATAATTTTTGGCGTTCCAGGAGCTTTTACTCCTGGCTGCACAAAGGTACGAGATTGCTCGTCAATTCTGTTGTGCATCTATTTAACTTACCCAATTATTACACGTTATTCTATCTTGGCAGTGCAATATAAATTGAGAAATACATTTTTTGATGTACATTTAGACTCATCTTCCGGGCTATATCGACCAGCACTCGGAAATCAAAGCCAAAGGCGTTGATGAAGTCATTTGTGTGTCCGTCAATGATCCATTCGTTCACTCTGCCTGGGTAAGAATTCTTTTATGCACTGAAGTCCTGTGTAATAAGTAGTAAAAAGTTAGTATATGTATTTATGCAACTTTCGCAACTATTTGACTAGGGCGAGTCATTGAAAGCTGGTGGAAAAGTCAGAATGTTGGCGGACCCTCGAGCGGAATTCACCAAAGCAATTGAAGTCGATCTTGATTTGACTGCTGTACTTGGAACAGTTCGAAGCAAGCGATTTGCCATGCTGGTTGACGATGGTGAAGTCAAAGTAATTGAAGTTGAGCCGGATAACACTGGACTTACTTGTTCCGTTTCAAACAACTTCTTGAAAAAGATTTAAATTACACATTATGTGAACATGTAAAAGATCAGTTTATGCATAATAATATTCGACAAATTTCAATGGAGACCACATAACCACATTTAAATGAAAATAATATAGTAATAGTACAGGTAAATCGATTCAAATAAAGATTCCTTACAATTAAACCTCATACTGTGTTTTATTCCGATGCGTCTCAAAGATCAATGTAAAGGGCAAATCAGTATTTAGAGACACTTTCTCGTGCCGGTCCTTCGATTCTTTCATGCTCCAGGAAGGTCAGTCACGAACCATGCTGAATTAACACTTGACTTGCACGTATACACGTCGTGCTATATAACTTTCACTTTCAATTGAAAGAACTTGGACTAGTGTTATATATTCGGTTTAGTGACAGTCTGTATCTTCCAACTTGGTGTTGGTATTGACCTAAATTTTACTCCTTTTCATAAGTACTAGCGTTCCAGAAATAGCTACACTTGAAGTACTATTACTTTCCCTACTGCTGAGCAAGGTTGTTAGGGATTGCCGGACTCAAACTTCTTATATAAGGGCCAACTTTTCAAATTCTATGCACTTTTTTACAGACTTTACACTTGTTCACTTCTGCTCTGAAAGTTTTATTTTTCGAAAATGAGGGGATCGGTAAGTTACAAATATTATTAAATCGTATTTTGGTACATTCAAGTAGCTAATATTTTTTCCATATATTTCAGACTATCGTAGTACTTACAGCCTTCGCAGTCCTCACTCATGGCTTCAAGTTATTCGGAGGAAAGGGTGGAGAGAAAGGAGGAAAGGAAGAAGGCGGTGGCTTGGGAGACCTAGTAGGTTCTTTCTTACCTTTGTTGGGAATGCTTGGATCCTTTGGAGGAGGGGGTGGTTACTCGGCACCTCCGCCAGCACCAGCTCCAGCTTACTCAGCTCCAAAACCCTATTATCCACCATTATCCCCACCGAAGTACGCACAGGTGCCCTATAAGGCTCCGTATGCTCCACCTCGGCCCCAGTATTCTTCAAAAGCCCCGTACAGGCCACCCCAAGCGTATTCATCGCCACGGCCTGCTGTAATCATCAGTTACAATCCAACCAACACTTACCACAGTCCAGCTCCTTCACCTCAACCCCAATCTCCTCAGTATATGCAAAGTCCTCCACCTACACAATACTCAACAGCTGCAAATGGAAATTCTCAAGTGGCCACCAACTATGGACCTCCTTCTGGTTCAGTCAACCCTTACGATGCTTCTGGCATTGCTCCAGTTATCAATGGCGATAACACACTTGCTCTTAAGATCAAAGGTGATAGTGTAGTGTCCCTAAATGTCGACGGCAACAGTATGGTATCTGTCAACTCTGGAGGAGATAGTTCTATTTCCGTTCAAAGTCCGCATGGAAGCTCCATTTCCACAAATTCTGGTTATGATTCTATGAATTCCAATTCTATGTACAATAATGGGCCCCAGCAATATGCACATCAGCAAAGTGGAAACCAAGCCTCTGATCCAATGAAACTTGGCTACAATCTACAATCTCAAAGTCCTCCAAACTACAACGAAGCTCCTGCACAGACTAATAATGCTTACTCTCAGCAACCACAGAGCAGCTATCAATCTCAGCAAGTGAACTCTGGTGTACAACCAGCAGGGACTATCTACTCATCAAATCAAGATCAAAGTCAGTACACCAGCAGCAATGCACCCCCTTCCGTAGTTGAAACCGTTCATATCACTTTCGGTACAAATTCGCAGGAATCAGGAAATTATTAGTAGATTTGAACTGAAATTCAAAAACTTTGTATTTTTTATATTTACATTAATGTTCTTAATAGATAAAATCAAGATTAACAAATAAATGTGAGATTCTTAATTATATTAGGATTAACACATGATTTTACAGATTTTCAGTAATCGGAATGGCACTTTGAATACCAATACGGTTCCAATCCCAACCTTCGTCTGTTATTGTTCGTAATCTTGTGCATGGCTACAAGGCTTTGCCCAAACGCTAATCGATGACTTCGTAAAGCATTTTGCAGTACATTTGTAGGGAAATCAAAATAAATGATAGATTTTGCAAGTGATCCAGTCGTGAGCGAAACGATCCCAGATGTGCCTTCAATGAAATACCCAGTTATTGTATAAGATTGCATTAATGTACAAGTGTGAAAATAAAATAAAACAAAACTTGAACCTACTTAGCTTCTTCCAATACAAGGTGTCGGATCTGATTACAAGTTTTTCAAGATGGAGACAACTTAGAGCATGCAGAACTGCAGTAGTTATCAAGTGGGTTTTTGGGTTCCGAGACTGATTCCTGATAAGTTCCACTGAACTCGTTGCGACTATTTTTAAGCTTTTCAATTCTAGCAAAGAGTATACATTAGTAATATTAGTAACTAACAATAAGGTGAGTTCAGAGGTTCAGCTATATTTACTAAAATTGAATTACTTGTCATCTTGCGAAGAGCTCTGCCGTTAGTAAACATATCAGGGGACGTATTGTATGGAACAGACAAGGACAGCTCCTCCAAGGATGTTATCTCACTTAGGCTGTTCAATAGCTTCAAGCATTCAATTGTTTCCATCCGCGAAGAAATTGTGAATTGAAGCTCCTTAAGAAAACTGAGCCCACCCAAAAACCTAACATCATCCTTTCCGAGAAAGCACCCCGACATTGTAAGTTTCCTCACTTTCTGGCCAAACTTATGAAGGAAGTCATCCAAATGCTGATCTCCAAATGCGTTGAGTCTTTCCTCGTGTAACGAAAATCGAAAATTGGAGAACGGTAGCGTCTCCACTTCTTCCAGATACAGTGGGAGAGAGTAGGCATCCATTTCAACAACTTTGTTTTCCAACATTTTTTCCAATGGAAAGTACTGATCCACCGCCCTCAGCGTACTGCTGCAGGTCCCCCTAAGAGCCATCATATCTGCCAGCCCCACATTTTTCAAAATTTGGTCCCAGACCTGAAAATTACCGGAAAAGTACAAATCAGTTGAAAACTCTCAGAAAACTCCTACACACAAAAAAACTACTACATTGGTATATATGTTTGTTGGACTCACCAAACTTGGGCAGAACAAGAAAGAGGGACGACCTTCATTTGTGTCTTCCACGACGGTGGTGTCTTCCATTTCAGAACCTTACCGGTTGATACCGATTATCTTCAACAGCAATTTCAAAAACTATCGGAAAACGAGATTCTATTCGGATTTCTGACGATGAGGAGAAGAAGAGAATTTCCAAATTTTCCGGCTCTCGGAAGCAGCCGAGTTCAAAACTGTATTTTGGACTTTGGACAAGTTGTCAGTTGCCAAGAGGACAACTCATTCTTGAAACTGTTCAGAGTTCAGAGATCTCATGCAAAGCCCCAGAAGCCTCTGAAAGTCTGTGAAAAATGAGAACGGTTTTGTTGCTCAATGGGCGAGGGGGAAGTTGAGACGCCTCGGGAACTTCTAGAACAAAGTGAATCACCCAACCCGCGAACAATGCTCTCAATGTGTTTCGGTTTCCACATTTGAAATTTACAAATTAAAATTTCTGTTCGGCACAGACTGAAAGTTGGAAACTTTGAAACAGTCATTTTTTGACTTATTATTTATTCTTCATACTGGCAATTAC
>Ga0194135_10000462_pt1 | contig 24011 bp, 30 predicted proteins | sample LitLau_LLRF_2013_FD_134024 | JGI IMG/M metagenome (GOLD analysis project Ga0194135, IMG submission 134024) | Freshwater sediment microbial communities in response to fracking from North America - Little Laurel Run_MetaG_LLRF_2013 (version 2) | ecosystem: Environmental > Aquatic > Freshwater >... | reverse complement strand
GGGGGGGGGGGGCAGGCAGAGGTAGGCAGAACAATAATTGGAGTGGCGGTGATTATTGTTGATTTCTAATCAACCAGTTTTAATTTTAAAATTCTACTAAAAAATGAAGTTTTAGTCAAAAGTCAAAAGTTCTGCTTCCTCGTTCCTCACCTTCGTTTTTTTTCCCCTTCTGGTTTCTAAAACAGTTTTCCTTTCAACTTTGCCGCGTTTCATCTTGGATAGTTACCTTTGCCATTACGCTATCTTTGATGCATTAAGTTAAAAATTAAAGTAAAGGCGTCCGTTCAAATTTGAATTTAGGATTAATTAACGTAACTTAAACGATTTCTTTAAAAAAAGAAAAGAAAAAATAGTCGTAATAGGGCAAAACTGGTGTAGTTAATTTCTGCAGATTCAAATTCAGCCTGAAGTGCCATATTTCTTCAGAAACAAAAGAATAAATTGCAGTAGTAGTTTTCCAACTACATTAGTAGTGCATAGGTTTAATTAGCCAATTCATTGTTTTTCAATCAACGTGATTTTGATAGTTGAGAGGCATATCCGGTGCATTATCTTTTATTCTTTAGTAATCCAACAGATTAATAATTGACTTACTGACATAAATTGATTCTAATTTCCTCCTCCCTTCAGCGAAGCTTCCTCTCTTTTAGGAAAACCTGTCCATGGAGATTGGAGACTGCTCTAGTTTTTTCTTACATCATTTTTTAATTGTACCGGTGGTGTAGCGAAAGTTATTAGGATAAAAATTGGCAGGGTCTACCAAGAAGGGATGCAATTGTCACAATTTTGAAGCGGAAAATGATTTATCCAAGATTAAAAAAAAAAAGAAGTTGTGCAACCCAGGACACAGGAGATCGCATAAAGGAGCAAGTTTTTAGAGTGAGTCGATTAATAAAACGGAAGGAAATGGATTCATACGTGAGTGAGTGACTTGGGTCAAAAATTAAAAGAATTGAGTTTTGGATGAGATCATGAGGATTTTATGAATCATATTCATGTGATGATGGGAGGGATCAATCGGAATCCTAAACAAAACGCCATTCAACTCATCAACTCCCGAAATAAAATTTCTTAATTAGTAGCATTGGAATGGTTTATTAAATAAATTGTGTTTGAAATGCATTAGCTAAACCAAGCTCTTTACCCCCTTCGGCAGACAGACGCATCATCCTTACTTGGGTGAAATTCGTTAATGGAGTGGAGATGCTAAATGGAGATAATATTCCAATATTATTGGAATCGGCCAAGATACCCATCTTTGAGAACCGGGTACTCCATAGACTAAATGTCTGATAATTAACTATCCCACATTTAATTAATTGAGCGTTTACAATAATTTCATAATTTTAGATTTTCCTCAAGATCTTTTACCATTACCTAGAATTCCAAATTTAAAAAGTATGTCACTTCCATTTCCCCTGATTGTATCATCATTTCATGTTAAGTTCTTGAAGTGTGATGTTATTGTCGTCAATTGTCACATGCTGGCTGGCAACCTTTTGTTTTTGCTCGTTCTCATTATGTCATTCTCATTATGCATTGAGATAAGGATTTGTTGAACTGGGCAGTTCCAATTCTTGGCAAGGACTCTCGATTGTGTGACAAAATAAATTATTGTAAAGTTCGTCAAATTTTTTATGAAATGAAGCTTCATCGTCATCCTCGTGAGGAGGGCAGCAGGGGTGATCGCTGAAGCGGACAGTCTATGAGTGGGCTCAAGTGAGCTGTTAATGTTTTTTCAAGTTTTAAAATTTTAAATGCTAAAGTCCATAATTAATGTAAAATGAGTATTTAATTGCAAAGGTCCAATTAAGATCGTGCAAAGATCTCTCACGAGCGAGCCACGAGTTAAAGTTCTGTTCCCATTTCCATGTTCATTTCCCATACACACCTTTGCTCGCCAATTCAAGAGTGAGAAGGAAGGAACTGCTAAGCGTGCGATGATGACGATGCGAATGATGAGGATAACTGCTGCGGCAGGTTAGTGGAGAGTGTTTAACCTGCTCCCTCCTCCGAAAAGGCTGCGATGACTTGGGGTTACCTGTGCATCGAAGCAAGTAATGCAAACAATTATGTAATCGGAAAAAGGTGCATTTCTGCTGTTGTTGTTGTTGGTTCACTTTAATTTAGTCCATACTCCCAAAAAGATGCAGGATATGTGGAAATGGCGAGGCATAATGATGATGTGAATTAACAATCCGGAAGGAAAGGGAAGATTTAGACCAGATCCCACCAGAAAGGACGTGTGGTGGTGGTGGTGGAGTATCCGCCACCACGTATTGGTCCCTCCACACTTGCTCTTATGCCCAATCCAAGCATTGAGAGTCCCAAGCAAAGGCGACCTGCCGCCATGGCATGCGCCTCCAAAGGGTCCCCTATGACATGTGCTCGCCATGTCCACACAATTTCCTGACCACAATGGGCGAAATTAATCCTATAAATTCCTCCATGACGAGCATCAAGGCATCATACTCACTCCAACAATCATTTACTAAGGACCTGCTCCAACTGCAGTGTTCTCACCTTTTCTTTTCCGAAATCACAAGTATTTTCCCACAGTTCCTATTGGGCTCGACAGCATCCGCACCATGAAGAGCAGTTTGAGTTTCGTCCTTGTAAGATCTCATTTCCGTTCAGGCCGCGGCGGCGGCGGCGGCGGTATTGGCTATTTATTATCAAAATTTGATAATTTCACTTCTTTTCTCCTGTGCCTTCGCAGTTCCTTGGCTCCGTTGTGGGGCTCGTCCTCAGTGAACCTCCAGTCGAAGGAGGATACGGTGGTGGTGGATTTGATGGTGGTGATGGAGGACACGGAGGTGGATATGGAGGAGGACAAGGCGGTGGACACGGCGGAGGTGGACACGGACACGTCGAGGTCATCTGGGGTGAAAATACGCACTCTCAGGGTCCGACCGTGGTGAAGGAATATCACCAGCACTCCCACATTGAGAAGCCCACCCACTCCGTCCAGCATTTCCAGACCCATCAACACAGGGCCAAGAAAATCATCCACCAGCATCATCAGAAGCAACAAGTTGTGCACAAGCACCACAACCACAAGCACATCCTCAATACCCACCACCTCCACAAGGTTCATCTCCACAACTTGCACACCCAGGCTGAGCATCTCCATAAGAACATCAAACACACTGAACACGTAAGTCACAATTTATGAGCCAAGGAACTCATTTCATGAGCTCATGAGGTCATGGCCACAATTCTTACAAGTGTCATTCCAATCCTTATCCCTCAGGTCCATCAACCCATTTTCCATCTCCATGAGCAACACAAGCACCGTGAAACCGAGGAGCACAAGCACAAGGAGACCTACGGAGAACACCACCAACACTTGCACAAGTTCCAAGAGAGCACGCGACACAACCCACCGATCCACGTCAAGCCCAAGGGATGGAACCCATGGGGTTAAATGGTCTCGGCCCTGCCCGCAGCAGGTCATAAAGGAGGGTGGTGGTGGCAGCATTCAGTCTTTCAGCCAGCAGTTCATCACATCTTTATGGGCTATTATAAGAATTCCTTCAATAATTTTCATTTTGCATCTCATCTTCATCATCTCGACGACAGCACCAGCAGGCGCAATGAGCAGAGCTTACAAGAAATCTTCCACTTCCTTCCTCCTTTCCGCTCATCCTTCCCTCTGATCCTTCTGTTCCTAAAGTCCTTGATTTTTTCCAATCTAGTCTATTAAGTCCCCTTCCAAAGAGTCAACGATTCTCTCTTTGTCCCGAGTATTGTTGTACAAGTTGTTCTCATTGTTGTCTCAAAGAGAGTAACGCCATGTATGACCTGGGGAAGAATGGAAGAGAGGCAAGCGTGCGTGCATCATCCTTCTCTCAAAATCACCTTTTAAGAGCTTTTCTCACCCCCTCCCTAAATTCTTCGCAAATTATGTTTTTTACAAAAGTTCAGTAAAAATTGAATTGTTTTCACAAATTCCGCGATTTCGTTGATTCCGCATTCATTTTCTTTTTCATCACAAGTTATATCAGTCACCATCATCAGGAAATTCTGACACTTATATAATTCCTTCCTACTTCCATCCCTCTCATTTCCGGTGTGCCCGTAATTGGCTCAGGCCCTTTTTTCCACCCTCATTGACCCAAATTTTACAATAACTCACGGCATTATTGCCACAGTCGTTGACGTTTTGCCAAAAAGTTTCACTCAACACGTAGAGCATGGGTAAAGTGAGGCCGATTAATTTTCAATCTCCTACGTGACTCAAATAATTGTCGCTCTCGTGCGGTCACACCGTGTCAATGCTCCTTAAATGTTCCACACTGCATACAAATCATACTAAAGCGGTTGCAGTTTCTGACGAAATCTCTCAATTTGGACCCGGCCAAGGGCAAGGGATTCATTAGATTCGGGGCAGAGGGAATTTGTCATTCGTGTCTGCCTAATTTGAGGAACGCGTTGGATCGAGGGCGGAATCGGGTAGTTTTTGTGTACATTCCACCCCTAGTCGATTGACCAAGGATGCTCGGTGGAACCTTGAGTCTTCACTCGTGAGAATCACGACCGGATCGATGGAGTCTGATGCGGGTGTCTCAGCTTGGAATTTTCGGAGATTGCGCTGGGATTCTCAGCCTCTATGATTTCAGTTACTATATGTTAGTACTATAAAGCTCGGATCCGAGCCTTTTCCCCAGTGTCCTGGGAGGAGAGGAGATTTGTTACGGAATCTGCTGATCTGTCCACCGCCTCACGTCTCAATTGAACTTAAGTCCTCAGCAACAATGAACTCCAAACATCTGGCTACAGGTAATCCCATTTTTGAACTCTCAGTCAAATCCTTTTCGAATTTATGAATTTTCTGAGTGAGCGAGCAAATGAGAATGACGATGATTTGTGTAGGAGCCGAATTCCCACCACTCCAGGATGGGAAATTGCGGATTTACAGCATGCGGCACTGCCCGTTTGCTCAAAGGGTATTGCTCGTAGCTGAAGCCAAGGGAATCCCGTAAGTTAATCCTTTATTGTTATTGTTATCCTCTTGGCTCATAAATCATGAAGATTTGACGTCAATGGGCGCCCAACGTGTCACGTTGATTAGGAAATGTGGCATGCGAGGCACCGTTAAGCCTCCAAGCTTTGTGTTATTGGACGATTGAATAATTTCAAGTGTCTTGTTAATAAATTAAATTTATCAGCAGGGAAATGATGAGAAGACAACAACAAGTATTTCCGATTGTATAATTGCTAATTTTTGGCACGTAGACATGACATCATCAACTGCAACCTGCAGCAGAAGCCCGAATGGCTCTTGGAACGGAATCCTGGTGGGACCGTCCCAACAATTGACACGCCGAAGGGGCCCCTGCATGAGTCCCTCATCATTGCCGAGTATCTGGATGAGACTTTTCCAGGAAGGAAGCTGACCTCGGGCGATCCCTACCAAAAGGCTCGTGATAAAATTTGGATGGAAAATGCTTCCAAGGTACCACACAAAACCGCACTCTCTCTCTCTAATTGCAAAAGAAAGCACAAGCGATCCAATTATTCCGGTTCAGAGGCACTTTCAAGGTCTTTGTCCCGGTCTCATTACTGTTGCAATTAGGAATTAAATTTTTGATAACCTGTTCCGTTTATTTTACGCACCAGATCTATGGCCCTTTCTACAAAATGTTATCCAATCCAAACGATCCAGAGGAGGACACCAAGGATCGACTGAAGCAGTTGGCAGATGCAGTGGCTCCTTATGAAATTGAACTGAACCGTCGTGGAACCCCGTTCTTCGGAGGTATGACCGTGCGAAGTCCAAATTTGATAAAACACTCAAAATTTGGAAAAATTCCCAATCGCAATTTTACGGTGGGAATTAGGGTCTGAGCCAGGAATGCTTGACTACGCCATTTGGCCTTGGTTCCAACGAATCGGAGTTCTCAAAATTCTCTTTCCAAAAGTGTATGATTTTGATAGTGCTAAAGCCCAGAATCCGAATTTGGTAAGGAGCTTTTAAGTTTTAACTCATTTGTGAATAGGGTATTAATTGAATCTAACCGTGTTTGGTCTCTTTCAGGAAAAATGGCGACAAGCCATGAAGGAAGACAAAGCAGTAAAGGCCTCTTACGTATCGCCTGAGATTTGTTATAAATTTAGTGCTGGCTATGTTGCAGGGAATCCCAATTATGAAATTCTAAGTGCTGAAAATTAGAATGAGATTTATAATTATTACTATTAATCAAAGCTTCCGCACCTCAGCAGGTGCAACTCACATTCTAATTGAGAGATGACTTTTTTCCTGTCAATTTCAGACTAATAAAAGTGAAGTCAATAATGTAAACAAGAAGTTTAATAAATCGATCGTGATCATCTCGTTCTCCTTAACGTTTTCTAATTTCTTTTCGTAAAAATTAAATCATGCAATATGTTCACTAATTCATGATTGAGTCAACATTTAATCATTTAATAGCATTAATCAATTAATAGCGATAAATTCTTGCTGCAAAATTTCAATCGGTTGGACGCATTGCACCTACTAAGGAATCAAATCCCTGTTTATGATGATGCAATAAAGCGGTAAACTTTTAGCTATAGCGGCATTCTTTTAACGAATTAATTATGAACATCGAGATATTCCTCACGTTGGGTTTCGCAGACGGAGTAAATTCCAGAATTAGTCAGATGCTCACAAAGGGGTAACCTGATCCACAAAATCCGAATTTGAATCGCAATAAAAAATTTTATACGCTGGGACTTAAGTTGTAAATTTAATTGTTGAGGATTTCTGAATTTTACGGTTGCTGACGATGTGACACTAATCGGTGGCTACTCGTGGGATATCCATTTCAGTATAAAACAATGAAAATATTCTTAGTTTAAACACTCTGCCTCTATCATTTCTTCAGTCAGGATAGTCGCATACAGTTTCAAGTAGAAAACTAATTGAAAATGGGGATCTCTGGAGTTATTTTCATGGCGTTAGTGGCAACGGCCACTTGTTGCAGCATTCATCCAATTGAACAGGGCAACAAGCTGCCAGTCCAAGACCCAACCCCAGGATTTGAAAGCCCTGGCATCATCCCAATCGGCGGAGGTCAACAGAAGCCCGGAGTTGGAGGAGGTAACAAGCTCCCAGTCGAGGGAATCAGCATTCTCCCATTCCCAACTGAACAGGAGCACATTTCCATTCTGCCGGTCCCAGTCGACCAAGGCGACATTTCAATTCTCCCGGTCCCGGTTGAACAAGGCGACATTTCCATTCTGCCGGTCCCAGTCGACCAAGGGGACATTTCCATTCTCCCGGTCCCAGTTGACCAAGGAGACATTTCCATCCTTCCAGTCCCAGTTGATCAAGGCGACATTTCAATTCTCCCGGTCCCGGTTGAACAAGGCGACATTTCCATTCTCCCAATCGGCGGAGGTCAACAGAAGCCCGGAGTTGGAGGAGGTCACAAGCTTCCAGTCGAGGAAATCAGCATTCTCCCACTCCCAACTGAACAGGAGCACATTTCCATCCTTCCAGTCCCAGTCGACCAAGGCGACATTTCCATCCTTCCAGTCCCAGTTGATCAAGGCGACATTTCCATTCTCCCCTTTCCGACTGAACAAGAGGAAATTGCCATTCTCCCAATCGGTGGAGGTCAACAGAAGCCCGGAGTTGGAGAAGGAAACAACAAGCTTCCAGAATGCGGAAACAATCATCCTGAAATTGCTCAACCTATCGTAACTCATCCGATCGATAACCCAGTTGACCTTCCGGGATACGAGACTCCAGGTTTCAACCCCGCGCCTATGCCTATTGGAAACAAGCTTCCCCAAAAGCCGACCTTTGGAATCTTCCCCATTGGTGGTGGAGTCATTTTGCCCCACCAACGCCCAGTCATTGAAGAGGGTAGCATCTTCTAAACTGAATATCCTGACCCACCCTATTCCTGACATCGGTTCCAAATTAATTGTCAAATATTCGAAACACCTGCATTCAAAACCAAATTAAATAAACTGAGCATACAAAATGAAAACGATCCAAAATTCTCTTTCTTTATTTTCATCAATCCCATATTTTCACCTCACAATTTCAAAAGTCAATAATATTCGGATTTCCACTTGAATCAATCAATCAGTCAACTTCCACCAGAGATAAGGATTGGATCAAATTAAATTAATCAAGGTTTTTCCTGTTGGTATTTATGAACAATGGGGTTTTACCCTTTGATTCCGGCCCTACTCCCGTGACGGGATACGACATTCCTTATCTCCTCCTCATTTATTATATAAATGAGTCAAGAAATTAATTGCGCTTCACCCTGTCCTGACTAAATTGCGGTCAGCACCCGAGCTCATTTTGCCCTAAGATGGGGATCAAGTCATTAGCCGTCGTTTTAGCCCTTCTAGTCGGGGCCGCCATTGCTGAACAAGAAAAATTTTACGGTTACAAAGTTTTTCGGATTACCCCCAAAAATGAGGGTGAGGTGATAGTGGTGAAAGCTCTGGAAGATTTAGGGGTATGTTAAACAACATTTTACTAAATCTATTCGAATGTTGGCAAGAAGTGTTCGGTTTTCAATAACAAAATTCAAATTAGCTCTCCTTCTGGACTGGACCAAATCCACCAAATCGATATTCAGACGTTATGGTTCCACCGCACAGGATGGATGTTATTGAAGCCGTCAAAGCCTCTGGTTTGGAAATTTCAGAACATATTTCTGACGTGCAGAGGTAAGTTAATCGATTTTCACTTCAAACTGGATCATTTTCCCTGGGAAAAATTTACTGTCGAAATCCTTTTCCGAACCGAAAATCTTTCTTTCCGATAGCCTCATTGATGAAACGAGTGGAAAAGTGGTGACGAAGCGAAGCAAGGATGAAGCATTCCAATTTGACGCTTACCACAGATTTGATGATGTAATTTCAGACATCAGTCTCAGCCATGTCCGTGTTTAACTAATTTTCTAAAAAAAAACAAAATTTCCTTTCCAGATTATTGCTTGGGTCAAAGAGCAAGCCCTGGTCCATTCAGATATTGCAAGCGCATTTTCCATTGGTAATTCATTCGAAGGTCGTGAGCTGTTGGTCCTGAAGATTTCAACTCCATCGGAAAAGCCGAAACGAGCAGTATGGCTCGATGCCAGCATCCATGCCAGGTACACAGGACACAGGTGGCAATATTTTGCATGGATAAATCAACGATTTCAATTAAATCTTACAGGGAATGGATTACAGGGGCTGCGACCTTGTACTTGATCAACGAAATCCTCAACGGAAATAACCCCATGTACAAGAAATGGATTGAGGATTACGATTGGTACATTTTAAAACTTATTATTCTGTATTTTCGGGATCAATCGTGTAACTCCCAATTTCTTGAATAATTAATTAGGTACATTCTCCCAGTCCATAACCCGGATGGATTCGAATACTCCCATACCAACGTAAGCGAATTAGCGTCTAGTGTCAATCTAATCCTTAATTCGTTGATCCCTTGATTAATTTCCTTTCAGAATCGCATGTGGCGGAAGACTCGCTCGGATAGTCCTGGCTCAACGTGCAAAGGAGCCGATCCTAACAGGAACTGGGGATTTCATTGGCTGGGAGGAGGCTCCTCCACTCTCCCGTGCTCGGATACATATGCTGGGTCCTCGGAATTCTCGGAACCCGAGACGGATCTGACTGCTAAATTTATTAACACAATTGCTGGGGATTTGGATGCATTCATCTCCCTCCATTCCTACTCCCAATTGATCCTGATCCCCTACGGAGTCCGCGTTGAGTTCCCACAGCATGAGAAATACGTACGTGGGAGCTTTCACTTCCCACTTTCACTTCGGGTTGACTTTTAATTAATTTGGCTTCATGCGTAGATGGAGATTGGGAATGACGTTGCCGCTGCCATTCAAGCTCGACATGGGAAGCGATTCACTCCTGGAAACATTGTGGATCTCTTGTGTAAATTGACTAAACTGAGGCCAATTGAACTCGCACAGGTTAATCTGAAATGGGAATTTAAGGGTTCATTTCCTTTTTCCTTGGTTAGATGTTGCCAGCGGTGGAAGCATGGACTGGGCCAAGGGTGTGCATAATATCCCTTACGCTACTACATTTGAACTTCGTGATACCGGAACCTACGGCTTCCTCTTGCCTGCCGATCAGATCATTCCAAGCGGTGAAGAACTTGGTGATGGACTCGACGTCATATTGAACTCCATCCCAGCAATCAAGAAAAACTAAGGGTGAACTGGGGAGATTTGGAAATTTATTGATTTTGATACTCGAAAATAATCAACTCGATTGATGTTTCAAATTTTAAAAAATCTATTCCGAGACGGGTGGAATAAAACTCAAATTTTTTTAAAAATAAAACTCAAACGCTCACGCCCACAGCGTGACCTTTCGAAATCAATTCACGCAGAAATTTGGAAATCTGAATTTGAGTTACTAATGTGACAAATCCGTGTCTTTTGATTGAATTCTGGCAAAAAAGGCTGGGATATTTAATTATGTCCGAAGATGAATCAGAACTCCAACAGGAAGTAAAGTAGACGACTGCTGTTATAAAATTATTCAACATCCATGCATGTATATAAGTAGACCGACGCCAGGAGTGGACCTTCACTTTGCTCTTGGCTATTTAAAAAAAATTGACCCTTTCTTAATTCCAAAGTTAAAAATAATCCCAACACACCTGAACAGAAGGAAAAGTAGGAGGATTTTGATAATAAAAAAAACTTTTAAGTTCCAAGTTCTCGTTTCGCTTGTATCCTTTCAAGAACACAGAACTCCGCAAGATGAAGCCGAATTTTCTTTATTGTTTTTGTATTTCAACCTTCTTGAGCTATTCATTGGCTCATAAAGTTCGCTATGACGGGTACAAGGTATTGCGCCTAACTCCGGAGACAGAGGAACATCTGAATCTCCTGGATAAACTGAAACGGGTCAAAGGGGTAAGTCGGAAAGGAACGGCTAACTTTACTTTGAGATTACCGGACAGGAGGAACCCTGCTGGAGTTCGTTTTGCAAAAATTCCAATTTCACTTTTAGCTGAGCTTCTGGAGGGGTCCGACATACGAAATTGGGATAGAAACCGACGTCATGATCCCTCCGCATCTCGTTGGTGGTGACTTATTGAAGGCAGTTGAGGAATCAGGGATCCAAAATCAAGAATACACCTCTGATCTCCAAACGTAAGCCATTTTCTGACTGGGGAATTGCCAACAGTGAATTATGATCATGATTTTAGGCTTATTGAGGAAGGAGGTGGAAATGGGACTATTGATAAAACTACTCGATTGAATTGGCAACAGTATGCAGGACTGGAGACGGTAAGTTTTTCAACAAGATCCTCCTCCCTCATCCGCTCAATCCAACCCCGCCCACTTCCGCCCAAGTCTTTAAAGCATAAAGATGGGAATACTTGTAATCTAATTTAGATTTATCAATTCCTGGAAGAGCAAGCCTCACTTCATAGCAGAGATGTGACCTTGATTTCAATTGGGCAGAGTTTTGAGGGGAGGGATCTCAAAGTCCTCAAGATTTCCAAAGGAGATCCGAAACCAGGGATTTGGGTTGACTCCAATATACACGCACGAGAGTAATCAATCATAGATATCGCTAAGAATTGAAGGAATCGTTCCAGTATTGATTTCTTTTGCTATTTTACCCAAAGTAAACGATATTTCGGTGTTCCAATTCCAGGTGGATCTCAGGTGCTGTGGTCACTTTCATGATTAACGAGTTACTTAATGGCGTCAATCCCCAGATACGATCCTGGGCGGATTACTTTGATTTCTACTTTCTGCCCGTTGTGAATCCGGATGGATTTGAGTACAGCCATACCGTCGTAAGTAAATTCAAACCAAAATTAATCTCTGTAAAATCATATCATGGTTCCAGGTTGGAATCACTGACCAAGGCTGGAATGACTGAATTTTTTATCGAATTTTAAATTCTATAGGACAGAATTTGGCGGAAGACGAGAAGCACGAGCCCAAACTCAATTTGCAGGGGTGTCGATGCAAACAGGAACTTTGGGTTCAAGTGGCAAAGTAAGGGATTACATTTTAAACATCGACATATCAGGCTATGATGAAACGGTCCACTTATGCAGTTGCATTCTTCTATAGGCGGCGGGTCCAGCTATGACCCCTGTGATGAAACGTATGCGGGCCCATCCCCATTCTCAGAACCGGAAACATTGGCATTCTCGAAATACTACAGCAGCCTTGCAGCCGGGCTGGTTGGATTTATTAGCTTGCATAGCTACGGTCAACTAATCCTTCTGCCTTATGGCGTTAGAGGAATTCAATTACCACAGCACAGAGAACATGTGAGGCTGAGACTATGGCTAGTTCTTACCAACAATTAATTAGCCATTCCGTTGATTACTAATGACCAAATTCTAATTAGATGGAAATCGCAGCAAAGGTTAGCAGAGCCATGTCGAAAAGGCAAGGAACAGTTTTCAGGTCAGGCTCAATTGCGGAAGTACTCTGTAAGCTATACCACACCCATAGGAATCTTGTCCCCTTGGGAATGGTTGAATCCTTACTCTCCTATTTTGTTCTCCTTAGACCCCGCATCAGGTGGCTCCATTGACTGGGTCAAGGCCGTGCACACTACCAATCTGACACTTGTATTTGAGCTTCGTGACACTGGGAGGTATGGGTTCCTTCTCCCCCCGGAACAAATCATTCCGACCAGCCTGGAATTCCTCGATGGTTTTCAAGTTATCATTGATGAACTACGAGCTGGAGTCCCACCCTCAACAGAAAGCAAGTCCAAGGCCGTCCTCAAACTGCAGAGCCCAGTGACCTCCGCTACTTTTGACGCCCAGACTTTCGGAGTGTTACCCTCAAGACTGAATTCCGCGATTATTCCAGGATTCATTCGGTACTAGAATGGCACGATCCTTGACCGCCTAAACTGTTGTTTGTATTCTAATGGAATTTATTCATGAATAATTTGGAATTCCTTAATTTTGTAAAATTAAATTCATACTGTTACATCATCATCATCGTCGTTGTTCCCGTTGTAGCCAGGACCAGAATTGAGCATACCCACTTAGCAATTTGGTGGGTTTCAATTAATTTTGGAAGTAAAGATCGTAGTGTCCGGATTCTCAAGAGTTGCTTCACTGAAGGAGCCTCTCACAATCCAAGGGTCTTTCCGAAGTTGAAAAATCGTCCGTCGATTGTCTGGGTATGGCTCGAGAAGATTGTAGAGATACGTTTTCACTTCACGGCTGAGTACATTGGCCAACTGGGTCAGAAAAACAGGGGGTCCCATTGATAGCATTTTAATAGATTAATAATTTTAGTTGTGAATTCATTCCAGATTGCAGGAAATAATTTGTTTTGAGGGTTATTAGGTTAAACGGGTTACCTTGCTCCGAATTTTCCATGCTCGTGACATCTGGGCCTCATAGAGCTTTCGTAAACTGGAGTCATCAAATGGCATTGACTTGTTTAGCATGATGAATAGAATAACACCTGATTAATTAATTAAAGATTGTGATGAGGAGTCGCTTTTCCCATCACATCATCTACCTGTTACGTCATTTCCTCACTTACCAAGGGACCACAAATCTATCAGAGCGGATTGCATCGTCAGGGTCATAAAAGAAGAAGAGTTTTACTACTACATCCTCAGTAGCCAATTATTCATATTTTTATGGCTAAAAGCAGTATTACCGGCTAGTTTGGGGTTGTACGGGTTACCATGAACTACTTCCGGTGGAGCATACATCACTAGAAGCAAAAAAAAGTTTAGTCCCGTTTTAGCTAACCGAAATTTTTTGTTAAATCTGAACTGCATTGTTTCTATTAAGTTGAAGCGGCATGATGTGAAAGAATTTCGACATTACCGGATCCGCAAAACGTTTTGGATTTCTCATCCCCATCCCGAAAAGTTCTGGCGAATCCGAAATCCGTAATCTTGATATTGTAGACTGCGTTGAGCATAATGTTCTCACACTTCAAGTCCCGATGGACAACATTCTTTTGATTGTGCAAATAGTCCATTCCTGTGGAGGTTAATTAGACTGAAATTGAGACTGAAAATTGCAAGCAAAGTAAATTCTAGCATGCAAAGGCAAACTCACCTTCCAGGATCTGTGCAAACCATCTTCTGGCACGAGGCTCCCGTACGGCTCCATTGCCTTTGATGAAGGTGAGTAAGTCCCCATTTTCACAATAAGTCATGAACCTTAAAAAATAAAAAGTTAACCTAACAGATTCCTTGTAATGTGAGATAAGGAAACGCGGCACTTACAGGTAGTACTTTCCGGATAATTTGAGGATGCTATGAACTCGGACAACATAGTGGTGATTCACTTTGCAAATCACTGCAATTTCTCGGGGAAAGAACTTTTTGAGGAATTCCTTCGGAGCTTTGGAACCATCCACAATTTTACAGGCAAGGATCTGGGCCTTGGCCTCCGGATCTTTGCTGGCAGATTTGGCGTCCATGTATTCTGCTGTATACACTTTTGCATACGCTCCCTCCCCCAAGAGTTTCCCCAGCGTGTAACCTACAAACCGAACCAAACGTAATTAAATTAATAAAACTTGCCTGAATAATTATGACTTCTCACCGGTTTTCTTAAGCGCCGTTTCATCGCTGTAGAGGTTGGATGACGGGAGCTTAATGATCTTACTGGTTTTACTGTCCAAATCAAGGTCACCCATTGGCCCAATTAATTTAATTTACGAAACAAAATAACGAAATTCGTAAACTCATATCCGGATAAGAGAGAATTTGGAAGCGTCACTTGGATTATTAAATAATGGCGGGAAATCCTTTGTGAACAGCTGCTGCAGCAAAGCAAAGTTTTGATCCCTTGATTGAAATGTTTGTTTGATTACTAGGATTGCTTTCGTTCTCTCGGATCCCGTAACATCAGGAATGGTAAGAATTCTTCATTTAAATTCCATGTCCACGATCTATGGATACGATCACGTCCACATTCTGGTTCCGAAAACTGATTGCGCTTGGGGCTTGGGCTTGGCTTGATCTTGATGTCTTTAATTGACAGGCAAGTAATTCAGATAGCATTGGATTATCATCTTCGACGACATGTGAGGAAGAGCATACTCCCAGTACTTCCGGTAGTGGTAGCCTCGTGTTCCAGCAGGATGAGAAACCAGATGTTAAGGGAATAAGCGTTACAGTTGCTGGCAACATCCAGATTAAAAAGGAAGGGAAACTTGACGGGCTACTAAAATATGAGTTGACGGATAAGCAGAAAGCGGACATCAAGGAGGCATTTGACACATTGGATTATGACAAGACCGGGTTCATCTATACAAAAGATCTGAAGGTATGACAATGACACCAACATCATATTTTGTACACTACTACCAAGCGATGGTGGATTAACCGTGACTGCTTAAATGGAATGATATGATTTTGATTGCACTCATTCTAATGCTCACAGATTGCTTTGAGAGCCTTGGGATTTGAGCCCCGAAAGAATGACATCAAGATCCTCACAGAACGAATTGATAAGAAGAATACAGGTATAATGCACGAAAAGCGGAGAAAAGTTCGACCGGTTTGTTTATGTCAAAATCACTGTAAGCAAATCAATTGGAATGGACTGTCTTCCTTCCAGGTAAAGTGAGTTACACGGATTTCCTGTCCTTGATGACCACAAAGTTGGCAGAGAAGGATAACAGAGAAGAAATTAACAAAGCATTCAAGTTGTTCGATCTTGACCAAATGGGGAAAATCAGTTTTCAAAATCTACAGCAAATTGCAACGGAGTTGGGTGAAACTCTCAACGACGAAGAGATCATGGTGAGCTTATTAGTAGCGACTGAAATGAGTCAAAACTCAACTAGGATTTCTGCTTGATTGATTCGATAAATTCTATCATCGGTTGTAGGAAATGATTCAGGAGGCCGACCAGGATGGTGATGGAATGGTTTCCTGTGACGAGTTCTTTCGGATTATGAAAAAAACAAGCCTTTACTAAACTGCTGTTGTCCTTCAGTCACAAACTAATCACTTTTCAACCTTAAAGTGAAGAATGTCATGATCTCAAGAAGGAAGGAGGGATATTTCCAGAAGTGACGACACACTTCCATTTCCAGTCAGAAACTACGCTTTCAGTTATTATTGGATTACAAATTCCACACCACAGGAAAAGTATTCTCAAGTAATTATTAATTATTGTTGAATAGTTTTATTTTGACTCTTTCTGAGTCTGTGGTTATAATTAAAGCATAATTTAATTTTAATTTATAATCAATCAGAGACAGTGTAACAAAATATATCCTTTTGAATATGCAAAATGGAACATAAATTAAGGGGAGAAGTTACTAATACTACAACAATTCACTGCGTAATGACTCGACTTTCCATAATTTTAGAAATAGTCTCCAAAAATATCTTACGGACGGAAGGAACTTTGTAGAATCCGCGTGAAGTAGTTTGTGTCCGAATTTCATATCGAAGGAGAGTTGGCCCTGGACCAGGTTCCGGACCAATTGGATTCAAATAAGCCTCATTGGAAATCCATTCCGAATTTGTGAAAATCAGGAAAGCAGTCACGATTTCCAGGGAATCAAACAGTTTGATGATAAACTTGAGCAGGAGTTCCAAGAACACAATCGGAAGACGCAACTATTGGAGTAATAGAATCTCATTAATAAATTTCCATCTCCGTGCATCAAATGCATCAAAAAAGTTTTTACAGCAAGGAAGACGACATAGTAGATACAAATTGTGGGTAGGAGGAATAATGCCACAGTGAACCCGAATGCACCCAAGAACAATTCCGACAAGGAGAGTGTGACAGAGTCAATTCGAAGACGCAACGGATTCCACTTTCTTCCCATAATCAATCGCCCCAAGGATTTTAGCGTATTCAGCTCAATGTAGAACAGTCTGGAAAGGAGGACAATTTCAACTGATAAAGAGTGGAAAGATTATTACAATTCCATTAAATGATACCGAGTGGCATAGATGTAGAGGCAGTAGATGTGGAAGGTAGTCAAACTTAGTAGGTCCTTGGTCATTGCCAGCTGAATTGTGAGACCAATGTAGCCCGTATGAACAACTCCGTGAAAGAGGATTTTCAGGAAGGGTTCCATAATTTCTACAAGGAAATTAAAACAATTGAATTGACAAAAAAAAATTAGAGGAAATCCGAATGTCCTTACGCATGTAACCTCCCCACAAATGCAGATGATACGAGTAGAAACTGTGAAATAAGGAATTGAGTTCTGCATTAAGCTTCAAGCCCGCAGGAGCACCGCTCAACCAATCCAGAAGCTTCATGAGTAGCTCCAAAACAACCTTGCAGAACTTGTCGTAGTCTCCATAATCCTGGAGAAGGGTCCGGAGATACAGCGTGAGGAGCGTCCCAATGAAAACGTCCAACATTACCAATGAAATAATGTTTGCGGGGACAACCCAAGTATGATTTGTCCGTAAGAGCTGCAAGAGGTGACCGGATATTAATTACTTGAATGTCAGTTGTAATGAGCTCAGGTTACAATACCTTCCGCAAGAGTGAGCACTTGTAACCCAACTCCTCAATCCCCAAGCTCCGTGAAATAGCATTCCGTTCAGGAAAAAGCTTTGCTCCGTCGCCATCGCTCCCAAATGCCTCTGGAGGATCGTTCCCATTGTCCCACTCATTGACACTCGTCCAGGATTCTTGTTTTCGTCGTTTTCCAACATGTAGAGGAATCAGACGACAAAAATCCTTCCCTTCTGAGCTCTCCGGGTCTGGGATAATGGAGACCAGAGTAAAACTCTCCAGCAGAGTATTAGGAATTCCAATTAGTTTCTGTTGAGGTGACATGATGAGACATCGCGAGAGTGGATAGGGGTCATATTCCAGGAGGATTACATCCCCGAGTGACACTCTTCCGTGATGGAGTAGTACTTCTTCCAGAGATCCACTCTCACTAAAGGTTATCCAGACGTCCGACTCGGTGTCGAATGTCAATTCCTGGCGATGGTGAAGGAAATCTTCATTCGTTCTTTTCCCAAATGTTCCAAGGGCATGCGGTGAGAGGCTTTTCGTGGAAGTGTTTGCGTTTGGCAGTGAAGGTGAGAATGGGCTTCGCCGAGGCCGAGCTGAGTCTCCGGTGTCGTCGGAATTCGGGGATTGGTTCCGGTAGGCTCCAAAAATACTGACAACACATTGGTACCCATATTTGGCATACTTCCGGTTAGAATAAGCCTGAATGGAGAATGTACCGATTAGGATCGCCGACTCACAGTTGAGAATTTTTTGTGAGAGCTTGGGAACGTACACTTGGACGAGCGTGGCATGTTGTCTTTTCTTTCCGCACATTTCAACCAGCAATTAATTCCCAGATGATGACGAGGCTATGAACGTTGGGTAATTAAATTAATCGAATTAATTGAAATTGAACGCTAAAGAAAAGGTTTACCCTTTCCGAGTCCTAACCGAAAAAGAGTAGACGGGAGTTATGAAGTTGGCGGGTCCCAAAATACTCAACGTACCCGGAGAAAACTTTTTTCCAAAAAATGTTTCCTCTACTTTACACTCCCTAGTTTCCTCCACCTTTGCCCTTAAAATAACAATGGAGAAAAGAAAGAATGGAATTCCTCCAAATTCAGTTAATTTTCGTTATAATCAATTCAGTAATTTTTATTGCAAAAATCAAATTCACTGTTTCCAACTAGGACGTGCTGAGTCTACAACACTGGAGTCCATAAAAATAAAACATGAGTTGTTTGCTGTCTAGTGTAGCTTGTGAACTATTTAGCATAACAGACTGTGACTTGATTAATTCCTCACTTTTAACAACAATTTACGAATTTAGTGATTTAGATTAATGTCTCAGGACGTAAACTTAAGCCACTCTGGAACAGAAACTGACTAAAGACAGAGCCTACAGCAAGGATTCTCTCTCAAGATATAAAAAAAAAAGAACAACAACAGTTGAAATTGAACAATTAATTGGTCACTCACCACCTCCTAAACAACCTAACCTACCTTACAAGGACTTACCTAACCTAACCTTAGTTTTCCATTCATTTTGTGTGTATAAAATTAGTTTTTTTGTCATTGGGAGGATGCACTTGAACTGTGTTAGTTGAACCATATTGCGTCCGTGCATTTGACGATGAGTAAGGCAAATATATTGAACCAGCAAACCTGTCTCTCTTATGACCTCCTAAATACCCTTTATCATACGTTTTGAAAAGGCTCTTGAAAAGATGATGCTGGGCTGGGGTAAAGTTATGGTTTAGTTGGGTAGTTAGGAGCTTTTTGTTTTCAGAACTGTCCAGATCACATGAAAATTTGTAATAGTTTGTCTTCTTATTAATCAAGTATGTAAATTAAACTAAAAATTAAGTCTCTCGGCCCATCATGGAAATGGAAACATATTATTCCCGTAAAAAACTGCACTGTTGTGATGAAAAATAATGTTGATGGTGAGAATACTTTGAAAACAAATTGCTCAACCAACTTTAAACAAGAAGGCTTCTATGAACTGAATAAACACAAAATAGTAAGAATATCTCGAGATAACAAAGAGTAAAGAATCAATCAACGGTGATTGCAGGGGAGTCTTCACTTCAATGAGTGCACATAGAGATACTCACTTCGACGCGTCTCTCCTTCTGATTCCAATAAAAACATGACGTCTCTCATATTCACTCTCTTTAATCTCGGCCTCATTGGTATCTACACGAAAAGAATGGATAAACGTTTAGTGAGTCAGTCATTCATAAACAAGTTACTAAAAAAGAATGGTAATTCGGCGTCTTGACTCACGGGAGGTCTGCTGGTATAACTTAAAGCACCAAGGCCAGCAGCCGGACTCTGCAATTAACAGATTTAGAATTATTAAGATAAGAATCTTGAATTGAGGTGATCGAGGTTTGGAACCTGCTCAAAATCCGTACCTGTGCAATTGTACTTTGAGATCCCAACGGTGTGTCCAATTTTGGTTTCTTTCTAGGCCCTATGGCTTGTAAGGCTGTGAGGTTGGCTTCCCTCTGACGTAGTTCTTCCTGGGCCACTCGCTGCATCTGTAACAGAAAAAAACGAGTTTAGTTTTAGTAAGAAAGCACGCACTTTTTTTCTTCTAAAAAAAAAACACCATTATGACTCACTTCTTTGGCTTTTGCTTTCAACTTGGCCTGTTCCGGATCTTCTGACTTGGACCTACTCTTGGCTGCTTTTATTAGCATCTCCCGCTCCTGCTCGTCATGTCGCTTTCTCTCCAGTTTCTCAAGGTCTTCCAAAAATCGAAGTTGTCCCTTTACATCCTGCGTCACTTCATAACGGTCGTCCAGCTGCAATAGGAAACAGTTTCAGAAATATTAGGCATTGATAATGACGAAAACTCGTCCATCAACGATTGAAAGACAAAAAAATCACGACGTACTTTTATCACATCAAGCCTATGCTCAGCAATGACGGACAACTTTTCTAACATTGTCTTCACTCGCTCTTCGGTAGCATGAGAGATCATGGCCGCTACTTCAGGAGGTGGCTCATCTAAACCATGCCTTGCAGCTATAAGAAAATGATAGGCACATGCTGAATTATTTAGTTCATTAGTCTGATGAACTGTGGGACGTCGGAGGGAATGGACGTTAGTTTCGCAAATTTTGGAATTAATTAAAGTTTGGTTTACCTATAGCCTTAATTTTTGCCTGTAGGGAAGTGCCTTGGAGAAACGGTTCATCTCGGCAGGAACGAATTTGAGTGCCAATCATCTCAGTTGACCCAAGGATGCGCTGTGACTCTTCCGCCAAGTTAACTCCACCCATCGCAGCGACGTCATTGATATCATCGTCACCGCTAAAACCAAACATTCAGCGTCGGATTCATTTAAATTCATAATCCCTCGTCTCGTACCGAGTGAATATAATGGAAGAAAAGGTTTTACCCATAAGTCCCGCTTGAGGCGAACGATTTTTTGTCAACCTTTTCCTTGCCTTTTGACCCGAATGACTTAGCAGTTGACGGAGATCCTTCAGCTTTTTCCCTTTCTGCTTTGGCTGCCTTCGACTTGGGTGATGATTTTGGCGGCTATGGGAGTCCAAAAAAGTTAAGTCCTGAACAATTTCAACAGGTGATGCTTCTTGTGTAAATTGTTACGTACCGCAGCAAACCTTTGCTGAACTGCTGCTACTGTTGACCTTGGAATGGGCGTTGTACTTGGTATCACCGGTGAAGGAAATGAATTTACGGATGTGTTTATAGGAGTAATGATTCGGACAGGAGCTGTGGGTAGCGGCGAGGGTAGTGGTAATCGAATCTAAAACAAACAGCAAGAGTTGACCTCTTAGGGTCATCCAATAGAAGAGGCAAATGAATTAAGTTCTCTTTTACCTGTGAGGATAAGATTGATTGTGGTGGAGGCACTATGGTGGGTAGAGATGAAAGAGTTGGAGGTCGGATCCCATCAATTGTTAGCTCTTTACTCGCCAAAGACTGTCGTAGCGGTGGTAAACTTTTCTGTATATAACAAGAAACAAAAACAATTAGTACAGGGTCCATTTTCCGTATTCAACGTATTTTTTAGAATTGCCTCCGCCTCCAATTAATTTACCTTGAGAAAACCGACAAGGCACGGTTGTGGTTGGGAATTGACTTCTTTTTGCAAGCGATCAGAAAAATCTTCTGCGTTTACTTTCCCATCCACTAGTCCTTGAATGAGGCCTCGTACATTCCGTGCCACAGTTTGATTCTGCTTTGCTGACAGTTCCAATAGAAAGGATAGAAAATTTTTACATTTCTGTTTCGCAGTATCCGGTGTCATCTAGAAATCAAGGGGCCAAGGAACACAATTAATTAAACTTCACATCAGGTCACATCACAAAATATCACTTTCCATTTTTTCTCATCATCAGTCAAACCAAAACAAGAATCATACGGAAAAAAATTGTTCAACTTAATTGAATTTTTGCGAGAAATTATAGAATGACCCTTCTAGAGTTTTAAAATGCTAACTTTTCCTCTCTGTAACTCAGTTGTTTTTACCATCTGTATCTCTCGTTCTCGGGAGAAACCCATGTTAGCAAATCAGAAAGAAAAAGATCAAGCGTTTCTTGGAGACTTTAGAATTTTGGAGCGAGAATCCGTTAGCAATTGCGACACCTCTAAAAAGCCCCGATTTTAACAAAAAACAGAGTAATTAGCACCCACAAGAAATCCCAGAGAAAGTGTTGGATTGTCCAAGGAAAGCGAGAGATACGGATGATGACATGGGACTCGTCCTTCTCAGAAAGGAACTCGGGACGAAGAAGGATTGTGGGAATCCGGAAGTTTGGTCTTTTCGTTGTGGCCGTTATCCGTAGACCGTGGGGAGTAATTTAAGTTTTGTATTAAAATGTGACTGGACTACCTGGCTAACGGTAGTAGCGGTAGCAGCGATTGTGGATGAGGCAATGGTGGTGGAGGGAAGATGGTTGGAGAGGGCTTGTGGATGTGTTGGCAGGATAACTTGATGCTGCGGATGCATCGGTTGCTGCATTGACATTGAAGCAGTCATCCCCACACCACTCGGCTGGATATTTTATAATTTCCCATCCAAAACATAACAGAGAACAAACCAAATTAATTGAAAGAAAAAATTAAAATAAAAAAATTCGCACTCCAGCTGTTTTCAGACTTTTTATAAAAATTTGAATCTTTCTTGAGAGCTTAACATGCAAAACACTGAAGACGAGAGCACTTGAACACTGTCGCCTCATTCTAAAAATGCAATATTTCAACAGAAAACAAACAAGGGAAGCACACCAGTACACGAACAGAGCTAAATTTATTAATACAGTCTAAAAATATAACCTTTGCATCAAAATTTCATTCGCTTTTTCGCCGAGTTGCAAAATAAAACTCAAAATCACTTAACGAATTATACGAATTGCGTACTTGCTTAACGGATTCGCACGCCATGTTCCTTAGAAGCTCTTAAATTTTTTAAATCCAATCAGATTTCTCCGAGCATTACCAGCTAACCTTAACTTAAGAAAGGGTCATCGAGGTTACCAATATTCGCTTAAAGTTCTCAATTAAGTAGTACTAATAATAAAACGCCATGCACTCAAGTATATTAAACGAATGAAAAGAAAATTCCCCCAAAAGTTAAGAGTTTCTTCAGTTTCAGCAAAGTTCATGCAATCTCTCATTCTCAAGCCAAAGACAAACTTGACATCCACCAGACTTTCAAGACAAAAGTGTGTAAAGAACAGAAGGCAACTAAAATAATTCAGAGCATGCAACAATGAAAGCAATACACAAGAATAATGGGAAGAGTCAACAAAGAGGCATATAAGGAATCAATCGTGTACAAGTTGGGAGTCTTTGTGATGGCAGGGTTTGAGAAAGAGATACTAAGGTAGTCGGGTAGTCCAGCCAAAGGAAGAGAGAAAATCATCAAAATTACAAGTCTGAAAGATGAAGATGAATGGGGGACTGAAAGTGTTAATTTACAAAATAGGAGATCAAGTGACAGAAGAGGTAAGTAAGAGCCGAATCACAGAATCTGAGAGTGTTGACTGAGAGACCGAATCCAATGTCATTCTTTTCAGTATAAGCTCTATGGTTCAGTCTCATCAGTTATTCAAATGTACTTTGCCCGGTTTGAGGATATAGTTATTATTATTTCCGATTAATTTTGTTCTCGAGCAATCCCGCAAATCTTCGGTTAACTTGAATCAAAACAAAAACATCAAACACAGCTAGGGAAATTCCACAAAAATCTATCACTTCAAAAAGAAGAGTTCATTAAAAAAAGGAAACATGAGGAATTCTCTGATTTTAGTGGAAGAAAATGAGAAATCATTCCTGTTTTGTTTTTAACTCCGTTTAGTTATTAAAGTGGAATAACCAAGAATTTGAAATAATAAAAAGACGAAAAAAAACAAGAAAGAAAGACGGAAAGAAAGAAATTGAAGAGGTTTGGGGAGACTTACGGAATTGCTGGCTGGAGCGGGTGGGACTGTTGGAGGTTGAAGTCGACTACTGACATTCGGACTCGTGGAAGAATTACTACTATGATTAGTGCTGACGGACGAAGATGTCATGAAGACGGGAGCAGACGTAGAAGGAG
>Ga0194135_10000461_pt1 | contig 24025 bp, 17 predicted proteins | sample LitLau_LLRF_2013_FD_134024 | JGI IMG/M metagenome (GOLD analysis project Ga0194135, IMG submission 134024) | Freshwater sediment microbial communities in response to fracking from North America - Little Laurel Run_MetaG_LLRF_2013 (version 2) | ecosystem: Environmental > Aquatic > Freshwater >... | reverse complement strand
CCTCTATATTACCAGTAAGTGGTTATACGCTTGAAAGTCATACGCAATCGCCGATAGCCTTAAAGAAATTAGCGATTTACACGGTCAAACCATTTTTATCTCAGGTTGACGGGGTTTCAGAAATCAGGGTAATTGGTGGAAAAGATAAGGAGTACTGGATTCAGCTGGACAGACAGAAGATGAGTGCTTTATTGATTAGTCCGGATCAGCTGAACGCAGTTTTACCGCAGACAAATTTCATCAAATCCAATGGGTATTTGTCTGATTATAATTACCTGTATCTGTCTATTACCGATGCGACCATTAAAACAAAGACAGACCTCGAGAATCTGATTGTCAGTAAAAAGAATAACAGAATAGTCAGGGTAAAAGACATTGCCGAAGTTAAGATCCAGGAAGGGGTAGCTTATACCAGGATTAATGCGAATGGTAAAGATGCCATCCTGGTGGCTGTCATTAAACAACCGAATGCCAACCTGGTGGATCTGTCATCACAAATGCAGGCGAAAATTACAGAACTGCAAAAAATATTGCCCAAAGGGGTAACGATCAAACCTTATTATCAGCAGTCTGATTTTGTGGAAGAATCGGTGCGGAGTGTAAGTGATAGTTTGCTGATTGGATTGGTTTTAGCCATTATTGTAGCCATTATTTTTCTACGTTCAATTAAAGCAAGTGCGGTTATATTGATCACTATTCCGGTTACTTTGTGTCTGACGGTAATCGTACTCTATGGGATTGGTTATTCTTTAAATATAATGACCTTAGGAGCGATTGCAGCGGCTATTGGATTGATTATAGATGATGCAATTGTGGTGGTGGAACAAATTCACCGGACTCATGAGGAACATCCTGAAGAGCCTACTGTAACGCTGCTGAAAAAAGCGATAGACTATCTGTTCCCCGCTATGCTGGGATCCTCGATCAGTACGATCGTAATTTTTGTGCCCTTTGTCCTGATGACGGGTGTTGCCGGGTCTTACTTCCAGGTAATGACCAATACGATGATTATTACCCTGGTCTGCTCATTTTTTGTGACCTGGATAGGTTTGCCGGTTATCTATTTAATTTTAACCAAAGATTCTTCTTCTAATTCGGTCAAGTCATCGGTTACTCACCAGGTTCATCAGCAGAAATGGGTTTACTACTTTATTCAAAGACCCTGGATCAGCTATTTAGCGATGCTGGTTTTTGCGGTGATTATTTTCCTGATCCTTCCTAAATTAGAAACGGGTTTTCTGCCTGAAATGGATGAAGGTAGTATCGTTGTCGATTATACTTCCCCTCCAGGTACTTCTTTGCAGGAAACGGACAGGATGCTAAAAGAAGTAGAAAAGCTATTGGTCAAAGTGCCTGAGGTACAGACCTATTCCCGCAGGACTGGGACTCAAATGGGTTTTTTCATTACGGAACCAAATACCGGGGATTATCTCATTCAACTGAAACCGGACAGGGAAAAAACTACTGAAGAGGTAATCAGTGATATCAGATCAAAAATACAGGCTTCGCAACCAGCATTAAAAGTCGATTTTGGACAGGTAATAGGGGACATGCTTGGCGATTTGATGAGCTCAACCCAACCTATTGAAGTTAAAATATTTGGTAATGAGCAGGATAAATTGAAAAGCCTGTCTAAACAGGTGGCTGATGTACTTGGAAAAGTTAAGGGCACAGCCGATGTATTTAATGGGATTGTAATTGCAGGACCTTCGTTGAGTATACAGCCAAATTTTGCCCTGCTGGCACAATATGGAATCACACCAGGCGATTTTCAGTTTCAGCTTCAAAATGCTTTACAAGGTAATCTAATTGGTAATGTGTTTGACCAGCAGCAGCTCACGCCAATCAGGATGATCTATCCTGGCAGTAAACAATTTGGTATTGCTGATGTCGGTAAGTTACAGTTGTTTTTACCTGGTGGCGGGGTTGTTCCTATTGAGCATCTGGCTGAAGTGAAGATCAAAGCCGGAGATGCAGAAATTAAAAGAGAAAACCTGCAATCTATTGGTGTTGTTACTTCCAGGCTGGAATCGAGGGATCTGGGTAGTGTAATGGCTGACATCCAGAAAAATGTGAAGGCTCAGATTAATCTGCCGGCGGGTTATCATATCGAATATGGAGGTGCTTATGCAGAACAGCAACAGTCTTTTAAGGAATTGCTGACTATTCTGATCACGTCGAGTATGTTGGTCTTCAGTGTAATCTTATTTCTTTTTAAAGATTTCAAGATTGCATTTATTATTCTGGTTGTCTCCTTGCTAGGTATTTCAGGCAGTTACCTGGGTTTATATTTAACGCATACCCCATTAAACGTAGGAAGTTATACTGGTTTGATTATGATCGTAGGAATAATAGGGGAGAATGCCATCTTTACGTTCCTGCAGTTTAAGGAATCGTTATTGGATAAAACAGTGGATGAAGCGATTGTATATTCTATCTCAACCAGGTTAAGACCGAAGCTGATGACGGCTCTTGGGGCTATCATCGCTTTAATGCCGCTGGCTTTAGGAATCGGTGCAGGTGCGCAGATGCATCAGCCTCTGGCCATTGCGGTCATTGGCGGTTTTATTATAGCATTACCTTTACTGCTGATTGTTTTGCCGAGTATGGTGAGGAAGTTTTATTCCCTTTAACATAAAAGCGGCCGGTACAAAAAGTACCAGGCCGCTTTCTCATTGTGGTGTGTTTGTGTTTTACTTACCGAATGTCAATACCCTGAAAGTTCCGGGAATGTGCACTGGTCTTTTGTTACCCTCACCTGGTTTAAGATCAGCTGTTGGTAAAAAGATATGGTGGTTGCTATAGTCTAATGCCAGTGTACGGGCACCTTTAGCGGTTTTAATATTTTCAAGAACGGTATATTGGTTGCCGTTTACTTCTTTAATTACATTTAATGTTCCTTCACCATTTGAACTGTAAATGAGTTTAAGTTGCGGATCAAAAGCACCCTCGTCACTTCCGTCGCCGATCGGTAAAGTGCTGATCTTTTTGCCTGTATTGGCATCCAGTACTAATAATACTTTATTTGAACAGCCAGCAAACAGACGGGAGGTTACTCTGTCAATGGCTAGTCCCGAAGGTTCTTCTGCACCTTCAAGTTTGAAGCGTTTCTTTACTTTAAATGTAGTTGCATCGAAGTTCACAATTTCATTCTTATCTTCGATATTCACGTAAATATTTCCTTTTCCATCAGAAACACCGGTTTCTGGTTTACCACCCAATGGAATCGTCGCAATGACCTGATCTTTTACCGGATCAATGACGCTGGCACTCAGACCGTGGCCATTGAACACAAATATCTTTTTAGAAAAGTCGTCATAAAAGATAGCATCGGGATTATCTCCGACTTTAATTTTGCGCAATACGGCATTGGTGCTGACGTCAAACACGGTACATTCACCTGTGCGTCCGTTACTGGTATATCCTTTTTTTAAGGCAGTGACAACTGCTATACCATGTACTCCGGGTGTATTTGGAATAACTCCGACAGAATCGCCTGTGGTAGCATTTAAAATGTTCACCTGTGTACCATGGGCAATGTATAATCTGTTTAGGGAATGCTCTGCAAGCAGGTAATCCCATTTATCACTGCCACTTACCTTGTGTGTATTGAGCAAGTGAATACCTGTTTTTGTTTGTGCCTGTAATGCTGTTGCGGCACAAAAATTAAGTAGGAGTAAGGCTAAGGTTGCCGTATTTTTCATGATGATTTTTTTAACAAAAAAACACATACAGTCTGTAGGAATTCTGAAGTGAAAAAATAGTTCATCAGAAAATCAGAATAAGGGTACCACCTATGATCAGGATTACTGCAATGGCGGTCTTCAAGGTGATTGCTTCACCCAGAAATACTGCGGATAACAGAATAGCCATAGCTACGCTGGCTTTGTCGACAGGAGCAACCTGTGAAACTTTTCCCATTTGTAAAGCCTTAAAGTAAAAGATCCAGGAGAGTCCTGTAGCCAGGCCTGATAAGAGCAGGAAAGTCCAGTTCTGCCGGGTTAAACTGGCTATACCGTGATGATCATTTCTGAAAAATACAATTGCCCAGGCCAGCAGTAAAATCACTACTGTCCGGATGGCTGTAGCCAGGTTAGAATCTATTCCTTTAATCCCTATTTTTGCCAGTATAGCAGTTAAGGCTGCAAAAAAAGCTGATAGTAACGCATATATCCACCACATAAGCCTGATTTACTGGTTAACCTGAATTGGTTAAGCAGGTTTATCTTTCTTGAAAAATGGAAATTTAATCAACTGAAAAAAGTTTGAAGGGGAATGCCCGTGATATACATCCAGTCCAAATTTTATATCTGTGGCTTCCATTTCTTTGTAAGTACCGAATAGCCTGTCCCATATACTGAAAACATCGCCGTAATTGCAATCTGTATAGGGTAGTTCATAATGATGGTGCACATGATGAAGGTTAGGGGTGATAAACAACAAACCACATACTTTATCTGTTTTCTTGGGAAGTCTGATATGGGTATGAGCGATCAGATTGGCAAATGTTTGTACAGTTTGTCTGATTAACAGCAAACCAATAGATGCACCGGCCAGAAACACAAAAAGCATCTGGAAACAAACCCTGACTAAGGTTTCACCCGGATGTTCGCGGACAGTAGTGGATACATCCATTTCTACATCTGTATGGTGAACCAGGTGGAACCTCCACAAAGGAGCTACCTTATGCATGAATACATGATAGATATATTCAAAAAAGTCCATCAGGAAGAAACCTATCACATATTTTACCCATATACTCTGATGATCAGGCAACAGATACAAGATCCCCCAGTGATGGATACCGACCCATCCGGATATAAATATAACGACAAGTGTCAGGGCAAGCTGAATGGGTAAAGCGGTGAGGATAAACATCAGGTTAACCCAGGTATGTTGCCATTTTTTTTTCAGAGAATAGACCGCAACGCTAAATTCGGCAAGCCATATAGAAACAATGACTACCAGGTATAAAATAATTTGTATAAGTGTACCATGATCTTTTAGCATGGATGATATCGTGCTCATGAATTGTATTTGTTAGAGATCTTTGTTTTGTTAATGTAAACAATGATAAGAATTAATACTGTAGTAAAACTAAAGTAAAAAAATGTTTTGTAAAATTTACATGAAATTGTAATTCTAATTAAAACAAGATTAAAAATAATAAGTGGCTTTCATCTGTATGTAAAGCACGTTTTTGTGATTTTGATGATTAATCTGTAATTTGTAACCACCTATTTCATCTATTTATTAAATTAGCAATTCCGGTTTATGTTTCATGAGCAGCTTTTGGTTGTACTTACTCTTCTTTTTGCAGTTTTTATCCTGATTATGCTGGGACAAAAGCTAAAGATCTCTTATCCAATATTTTTAGTGCTGTCCGGGTTAGCCATTAGTTTTATTCCTGGTATGCCGCGGATCGAAATTGAACCAGAAATGATCTTCCTTTTATTTCTGCCACCTCTTTTATATGAAGCAGCATGGTACACTTCCTGGAATGATTTCTGGAAATGGAGAAGGCCAATAGGGATGTTAGCTTTTGGACTGGTGTTTCTGACTTCAACAATTGTCGCTTTTGTCTCTGCTGCCATGATCCCTGGTTTTACTTTGGCCCTGGGGTTTTTATTAGGTGGCGTAATTTCTCCCCCCGATGCTGTCGCGGCAAGTTCAGTATTGAAAAATGTAAAAATACCCAAAAGGCTCGTTGCCGTTCTGGAAGGAGAAAGTCTGATCAATGATGCATCAAGTCTGATTGTATTCCGCTTTGCCCTGGCTGCGGTATTGTCCGGATACTTCTCGATGGGGCAGGCAGTAGGATCTTTTTTCCTGGTTGCCGGTATGGGAATTGTAGTTGGTCTTGTGATTGCACATGTCATGTATGTGGTACATCGTTTCCTGCCGACTACTCCAAATATTGATGCTGCACTGACCTTAATGACCCCATATATAATGTATATAGCAGCCGAACAATTCCATTTTTCTGGTGTCATGGCAGTTGTAAGCGGAGGATTGTTTCTCTCTTATCGTTCACATGAATTATTTACTTCCGGAAATTCGCGTTTACAGGCAATCAATGTATGGGCAACTGTTGTTTTTATATTGAATGGACTGGTCTTTATCCTGATTGGTCTGGAACTACCGGTTATCATGGCAGATATGGGTGGGTATTCAATTACTGAAGCTATCCAATATGGCCTGATAATTAGTCTGATCTCTATTTTAATCAGGATTTTGTATGTGCTTCCAATTGCCTATGTCCCTAAATGGTTAGGCAATACGAAAAGAATGGATCCGAAAAATCCATTGTGGAAAGGACCACTGATTGTAGGCTGGGCAGGGATGAGAGGAGTGGTTTCCCTGGCCTCTGCACTTTCTATTCCCTTGTTGCTGACCAATGGTCAGGCTTTTCCTCATCGCAGCCTGATTTTGTTTATCACTTTTGTAGTTATCCTGGTAACTTTAGTTTTTCAGGGATTGACACTCCCTTTGCTGATTAAATGGATTAAAATTCAAGATACAGGTGATTTTCTGCCGGATGAAGAACAGGAGGCGGGGATCCAGCTTCGGTTAATGCATGTGGCGGTTAAAACAATAGATGAAAAATATACAGCCGAAATCAGGGACAATGAACTGGTAGGTTTTCTTAAAGATCAGCTGAATAATGATATTTCGATTATGGGGCAGCGTTTGGAATCGTTGGAGTGTGATGATTTAAAAAGGTCAGAAGTGGAGAAATATAACAGTATTTTACTCGATATTTATGCTGTACAAAGGCAGGAACTACATGTCTTAAGGAGTGAGAAGTTTTACAGTGATGAAGAAATCCGTAAACAGGAGAGCCAGCTGGATCTGGATGAGGCGAAAATATTAAAAGTCGGACATTAGTTCAGGCAGGTTGTGCGTATCCGCACACCTTATTGTTCGTTTTCGTACATGTTTAAATGTAAAGTGCCTTTTTTAAGTAGTTAAAAGCATTTTTATAGAATGGCATCAGGATTGGCTATTGAAGGAAAACCAAACAATATTATGTTTCAACATCATCTTTTACTGATCTTCAGAAATTTTAAAAGGTATAAAAGTTCTTTTTTTATCAATCTGGTTGGTCTTTCGGCAGGCCTAACCTGTGCTTTGCTCATTTATTTATGGGTAAATGATGAGATTCATATTGACAAGTTTCTGGCAAGGGACAATCGGTTATACCAGGTCCTTGAAAATGAGCGTACAGAAACAGGGCTGAATACAACGGATGGAACAGCAGGAATCCTGGCTGAGGCATTGGTGAAAGAGATGCCGGAGGTCGAACAGGCTGTGGCTGCTTCACCTGCATATTGGATTGCCAAGAGCAGGCTGTCGGTTCAGAATAGTACAGCGGTTAATGGCGCTGGAATATTTGCGGGCAAAGATTTTTTTAAAGTATTTTCCTATCCGCTAAGTTCTGGTAATATCAATCAGGTGCTAAACAGTAAAAATTCTATTGTCATTTCGGAAGCCATGGCTATGAAATTATTTCATACTAATGATGTTCTGGGAAAAGAAGTGGTCTGGGAAAATTCTGATATGAGTAAAGAAAATCACGCGCTGGTTTCGGGAGTGTTTAAAAATGTACCAGGCAGTTCTTCTATACAATTTGACTTTATAGCTTCCATGGCAATCTTAATGGGTCCGGGATCTCCTCTTTTAAAATGGGAGAATCATGCGCCAAATACTTTTATCCTGCTGAAAAAGGGAGCTGATGTGGAAGTGCTGAAGGCAAAAATGAAAGGGTTCATGAAATCAAAAGGTCAGAATACCCGCGAACTACTGATCAGACCATATGCTGATGGTTATCTCTATGATAAGTACGAGAATGGGAAACAGACCGGCGGCAGGATCGAATATGTCAGATTGTTTTCTCTGATAGCTATATTTATCTTAATTATCGCCTGTGTGAATTTTATGAACCTGGCTACCGCAAGAGCATCTGTAAGAATGAAGGAAGTTGGTATCAAGAAAGTCATGGGGGCCAGCCGTGGATCACTGATCCTTCAATATATAGGTGAGTCTATGTTGTTATCGTTTTTGTCTTTATTTATCTCTTTGCTTTTTGTCGAACTCCTGCTTCCCCAGTTTAATGAAATAACCGGTAAACATTTAGTGCTGCATTTTGACTGGAAACTGGTGTTAACCTTGTTTGGTATCTCGTTTTTTACCGGGCTGATTTCTGGAAGTTATCCCGCACTTTATCTGTCCGGGTTTAATCCTGCTGCAGCATTGAAGGGTAAACTGAGCCATTCGACAGGAGAATTATTGACACGTAAGGGACTGGTTGTATTTCAGTTTGCCCTTTCGGTTATTCTGATTGTCTCGGTACTGGTGGTTTATAAGCAGATTGAGTTTGTCCAGCATAAAAATATCGGCTATCATAAAGATAATGTACTCTATATTGAAACAGAAGGAAAGCTGAAAAACAATGGAAATCCATTTATTGCAGAAGTCAGAAATATTCCAGGTGTACTCAATGCCTCGAGCATGAATAAGCGCTTTATTGGTGACCTGAAATCAACCGTCGGGGATTTTAGCTGGGAGGGAAGAAATCCTAAACAAGTGATTAACTTTCAACTTGCGGGGATCAATAGTGGTCTGATTGAGACAATGGGCATGGAGATGGTTCAGGGGCGTGCTTTTTCGAGTAAATTCGGTGCGGATAGTACTAAGGTTATTTTTAATGAAGCTGCTATAAAAATTATGGGATTAAAGAACCCTGTAGGAAAAATATTTACTTTATGGGGTAAACCGCTTCAAATTATAGGAGTGGTCAGAAATGTACATTTTGAATCTATGCATGAGATTGTGAAACCTATGTTTTTTCAGTATGATGCACAGAATACCAACAGGATTATGATTAAGCTGAAAGCAGGAAAGGAAAAGGAGGCTATTGCCGGGATTCAGCAGATTTATAAGGATTTTAACGGGGGAGGTGTTTTTCAGTACCGGTTTTTAGATGAGGATTTTCAGGAACAGTATGTTTCGGAAAACAGGGTTTCGCTGTTATCCAGGTATTTTGCCGGACTCGCTGTGATTATCTCTTGTCTGGGACTATTTGGCCTGGCTTCTTTTACAGCAGAGCGTAAACTCAAGGAAATTGGGATTAGAAAAGTATTGGGAGCAAACGAGTGGGAAATTATATACAGTTTGTCCAAAGACTTTATTCAGCCAGTGCTGATTGCGATTCTGATTGCACTTCCGCTGAGTTATATTATAGTTGGACAATGGCTGGATACTTTTGCTTACAGAATAGATCTGCAGTTATGGTATTTTGCCGGTGCTGGGTTCCTGGCCTTGCTGATTTCATGGTTTACAGTCAGTATGCAGGCCATCAAAGCCGGTTTTAAGAATCCGATAAGCTGTCTCCGGGAAGAATAAATACAAAAAGCAGTTCTTCTGATCAGAAGAACTGCTTTTTGCGAAGAAACTAGTCCAGTAAAGTCCAGGTTCTCTTGGTCTGTACCTGCTGTACCATTTGCTGTTCGGCAACCACAATATTTTCTTTGCGCTGACCGATATATTCGAGCATGCTTAATTTATTCCATAGGGCTACCATAACTTTTAAAAACTCTTCGACAGCTGACATAGAGGCCTGGATATTTTGATGATCATAGATCATTTCAATATTACGTGCTAAGAGTTCTTCAAAATTACCAGGGGTTACATCACGCCATTCATAAAAATACTTCAGCATTTCTTCCCTTTCTTTGGGTTCAATCAGTTTAATACCTGTGAAAAATACATGTGCCAGATTGGAACAGTAACCGACGATATGAACGGGTGATTGCTGATACCCCAGGTTCCTGTAACTGAAAAATACCTGGGCAATATAATCCAGAAGTTTTTCGGAAAGTAAACGGATGTTTTTCCCAAGAGGCGTGATCGAATCCCTGGCCGAAGTTTTATCAATAATTTTAAAGGCAGCCAGTTGCAGATCATTGATTAATGAACTGAATAATTCATAATACCGGATCAGTGCAGGATGGCTGATCACTGCGCTGCTGGGTGGAATATAACTGGTATTAATCGAGATCCTGCCATTATCCAGAACAAATTGCCCGATGGTCAGGTGATAACTGTCTGATGCATGAGGTGTTATTTCTGAAGCAGGGAGTATCGAAATGCTGTATTTTTTCGAAATATCGGGATACCGTGGGGGATTGTCCCTGGGATCGGGGTTCCCGGAAGGGACCCTTTCAAAGGGGTTAACCAGCAGGAGGATATTGTAAATAGTAACTTTTGAATAATCGGTGTTTTCATTGCTGAAAAACTGGCTGTGTGAAACCTGGTTATCATAGTTCGAAGTCCTGGGGATATCAATCCTGCACCCTTCGGCAGTAATTGCATTACAATGTCTCACCTTAATTTCAATATGATTGGTTGCCTTTTCAGTGATTTCAATATCATGTGATACCCGTTCACCCGAAAAAGGGGGAAGAAGCCCATAATTGAAATTACTGATAAAAACTGAACTGGCATCCCTTACAAAGTCCTGGTTGAACTGATCTGTAGCAACAAAGTGATTGCTTGATAGTTTCATCCCATCTACCCAGTTAACGGGTTTATATTTTAATGGTGAAATCATAATATATTAATTAGATGAAAATAGATTCGTCTCCGATTGTCTCTGGCCTGATGGCATTTTCAGAGACTCTTTTAGCATAGATGGTCACTTTCTCGGTAATCCGGTTCTGCAGGATATCCTGATCAGGATCGATAAAGACATTCTTTTTGAAAAAGGAGGTCTTGATAAAAAAGATCCATTTATAGGCTTCGTGATATTCAGTGTTATACCGGACCGGACTTTTAGGGAATTTCAGATTGTAATCTTCAATAAATTTATAAAACCAGTTACCAAATATCATATTTTCGGGGGCTTTGACTTTGACACGTAAAGGTTCCGGATCATCCGTGTTTTTATATAATTCGAGTTCCAGTACCAGCATACGGTCGAAATCTAAATGATCCATGTCTATCTGGATAGCAGCAGATGGATATTCCCAGATTTTATAGATCTCTGTAGGGATACTGATCAGGGCTACATAAGCCCACCAGAATAAAAGAGGGACAATAAAGGTGGGAATACTGGTGGTTGCCCAGATACCGAAATTAATATCGCTTAACCAGTTAAAGGCAAACTGGAACAGATAAAACCCAAGCAGAGAGCCTATCAGAATACCAAATACGATGAAAAGTTTTCTTTCCAGTAATTCTTTGGGATATTTTGAGGTGAAGAGATAGACAAAAAGACTTCCTGTAATGATGTAATAAATCTGACAGATCAGATAACCCCATGGCATAAAATCGAAACTCAGAAAGCCCAGAAAACCTGGTAAAGCCAGTACAATACTCAGCAACAGTATACCAATAATCAGTCTTTTGTTATTAAGAAACTGATTTTTCTTATTTACGATCGAGAGTAAAGCTGCAGATACAATAAAAATTAACGGGAATAATAAATACCGGAGAAAGAATGATTTTACGTCCATTAAATTATACTTGATGTTTTGTTTTAACTCTTAACAAATATGATACCTTAAATCTTTCAGCATTAGAATGGTATAGTTATTAGTGTATATTAGTTTAATTCTACAGTAAATAAATATATGAAGCAAAGGCTGTATTTAAAAAACGAGCTTAATACTGATTTCCAGGCCATCGCAAAGGCTGCAGAATTAATTGAAAGCGGCGATTTTCAGACTGATCAGATTTCAATACTTCCTGTTGGGGCAAAACAAAGGGCTTATGCAAAGGATGTCAGTAGTTTTTCGTTTTATTTTTCAGACAGTAAGCGTAAAGAGTGTTTAACTATTGAAGTTAATCAGGAAGGATTTTATGATATGCTTCCTGAAGGATTGTTTCATACCCCGCCTACCGGAAGTGCTGGTTTATCGGAGGAAGAGATGGTCGAAGATGTACAGCTGAGACGGGCTGAGGAGAAAGATGCAAGAAAATTTTTCATGCCCTTTGAGGCTGAAGTCAATTATCTGAAAACCGTATTGCAGATTTATGAGAACAGACTGGATAAAAGAACTACTTATAATGACCTGACCAATATTTTTACCGCTGAATGGAAGGAGTTCGAATTACTGGACAGGGAGCAGAGTATCATCTGGATGCATTTTCTGCCTGTTATCCATCAGAAACGTAATGATCTCAGGTTTCTGGGGCAGTTGCTTACTGTACTTTTTAAAATTCCTGTCAAAGCAGTCTTAAAGAGTACCAATGTAAAAGAGGCACCAATAGATGATGACCTGCAATTCAGATTGGGTGCCGGTGCTCTGGGTATCAATTCGATTATTGGCAGCAGCTTTTTAACTGATGAGCAGGAGGTACAGATTAATGTCGGGCCTGCACCGACCAGTAAACTGGTGAATTTCATGCCCGGTACAGCTCATGCTCATTTGATTGACCTGGCTGTATCTTATCTTTTACCCGTTGAAACAGAGGTGAGTACTTACCTGATTGCCGATGAAAAGAACCAGACTGGTTCTTTGGGAATTGAAAGTGATAATGCTTATCTGGGTTATACTGTATATCTCTAATTCAGGAGCAATCTGTAATGAATGTTCATGGTACTCCGGGTTTCCAGTTTTGACTTGGTGAGGCTGAGCATAGACTTCCATTCTTCTTCATTTAACTCATGCTGATGTGCCGGGGTGATCAGGATATCAGTGGTTTTAAGGAAGCCTTCCTTTGGGTTTTGCGCTGGTATAAGGCCTTTACGAATGGTTACTGTCTTTATTTTGCTACCCAGTTCATAGAAACAGAAGTTAATAATGTCGGACTGTGTAACCAGTCTGTTGCCGGTTGTAAGCCCGTATTTATAGGCCTGAACTCTGTTGGTCGCATTTAATCTTGATCTTCCTCCCTTTGAATTACTCAATAAAATAAGGCTCTCAGGGATGATCTTACTGCTTTCGAATGCCTGTAGCTGACTTCCTGATCTGATCTGATTACCCAATTCGGCATTGGTTGACCAAAATTCGAGGAAGAGTATATCTGCATTGTTTAAAGGTTTTACAACAATGTAATTCAGTAATTCTTTAATGGTGATTAATTGTGCTTTTGTTTTTTGTTCAATCACAGAGATATTCTGTTCCAGCTCTTTTAAGGAACTGTTCAGGAAATCAGATCCGTAAGCTGAGAATGCGGCTTTCTCGTCTCTCAAGAGTTCAAAAAGATAATCTACAATTTCCTTTGCATTCCGGTTGTCGAAACGTTCAGAGCCTCCGTAACGGATGGAGAAAGAGCCTGCATTGGTGTCATCTTCATGGTTGTGCGGAATTTCGGTATAGGCATTTCCAAGTTTGTCTGTCAGCGAATGGACACATAAAAACTGATCGTGATCCTGAAGTTTGATAGGCATAATATTCGTCATCATCTTGAGGCGATGTTTAAAATCATGGAGCCTTTTATTGACTACTGGAAAACTATTGATTGAAACATGTAATTCATCGAGCATAGCTTCTGTAATAGCTGCAGGAAAGCTCACTTTGAGCCAAAGGATAGGTTTTTTGAAACTGGCCAGGCCTGTCTGGAAAGTAGTTTCGAATTCTTTGGGGTAAAGCTGCAGATAAGGTTGTCCGGGAAATATATTCTCTTCGTCTACGGTAAGAAATCTATTGGAATAGAAGGCTTTAACGTCTTCGGTGATCAGGTTTAATATGTCCTGATTTTCAAAGGGAGATTGCCTGTCATGCATCGGGTCAATATAAAATTTATCCATAGACAGGTTTAAGGGCAGATCGTTTAATGCCCATTTAGTCAGGCTGAGGAGATCGTAAACACTGTCATTGACTACGTAATTCCGCCAGTCAAAATAGAAGTTGAGACCGGTAAGCTGGGCTAGTGCCGGTGGATTCTCTATGCCGATATAGAGCATGTTTTTATCCAGGCCTTCGGCGGGCTTACTATGGCTTATTAATGATTTATTGTGTTGATTGTCAATCTTAAATAGGTTTGTTCCGCTGGCCAGGAAGGCTATCTCAGCATTGAAAATCTTAACTGGTTTTAAAGGACTAAAAAAGATATCTGTTGTGTTTTCTCCGTTGTTTTCATTTTTATCTTTCAGTCTTTTTCTAAAGAAAAACTGTGCTTTTGGATCTATAATTTCTGTGGTTTCTATAGCGCGCGCATGGAGAATGGCATGAGCGGGAAGGGCAGAGGTAAGGGTGTCAGAAGCCAGGATACGTGATATACGGTCCAGAATCCTGTTTTCAAGGTTTTTTACATCATTTGAAACATTGAATAGTTCTGTGCTCAGGGCTTCAATTAACAGCTTGACCATAGGGTCAAAATCATTGGTGTTTTTTATCCCCCAATAGTCCAGTGCATTTTTTAAAATTCTATTTCTGATTTCATCTTTTGAAGAGTAAAAAATATGTTTCATACTGTCAATCTTGTTTTTATCGGTGATGAAGCTGCCATGAAGGAAATAGCGGTTTCATAAAAATACTGGGTTTCTAATCTATTGATATTGTGTTGTATATAAAACAGTTCAATGTTTCCTTAAAATAGAACACTATAGCTAACTGGATAATGGACTTAAGAATAAGCCAGTGTTAAAATAATACTTTTCTCCTGTAATATTCATCTTACCCCAGATAGAAATGTCCACTTTTTTCTTGATTTCTGTAACATTTCTGAAAGAAAATTTCTTTTCTACCTCACTCATATTAATCTCTACTTCTACCTGGTATAACCTGGGTTCATATTCCGTAATAGACCTTAATAACGACTGTCTGAACTTTTCTTCCCAGGTGGTCTCACTCACGATCAATTCAAAATCCAGGTCCCATATTTCACATCCAAAGCTCTTGTTATGCCTGTGTTCCCCGTATCTGGTGAAGATAATCAGCTCTATATTTTGTGAAATAGATTTGCCTAAGTCAGTTTCTATCAGGTCTTTGTTTTCGAGAATGTTTTTTAATCGAAATGGTTTGTTGTATAAGTAATCTGACATGATACAATACTTAAGTGGAACAATAATTGGTAAATGGTTAATCAATATTACGTCCAAAAATTACAATTAAGGATATAATGGGAATAAAACTTAAGGAACATGTTATTATAATTTAATTTTTTACCTGCTCAGTCTGACCATCTAAACTATTTACCTCTGATGAAACCTATAAACGCTCTGGAACTGAACAAGTCATACCGGTTATTTATTTTTAACTTCATTGCGCTTACTATTTTTGCAGTTCTCTGTGTTTATCTTTTTTTTGCAGCCTCGAAGTATGAGTATCAATTACTTGAAAAAGAAGTTAAACAGACTGACCAGCTCCTGGCCAAAAGAAAAGATATCAATACCAGGTTTGATATGATCCTGCTGAGGTTCAGACAGCTTTCAAAATATACTTCTATAAATTCTGAAGAGATGAACAATCAGGCTATGATGCTGGAAGATATTCAGAACGCAAATTTTAAGATCAAAGAAATTATCAAAAAGGAGCAGTCACCAGTAAGCAGTTTTCTTTTATATAAAAAGATGACTGATGATGTATCTCAGATGGCCGGGATACAGGACTCATTATTCACAACCAGGTTTCAGATAGAAAACGTCAAGACCCAGCTCGACGGATGCTTTAAAACGAACCAGTCTGCTGCAAAGAAAATAAGAGGAGGAAGATTTACCAGATAATTATGATTAAACTAAGTATTAAAGAACGAAGAGAACAGTTCCTGTTTTTTATCGGAATATTTCTGTTCACGACTGGGTTGTTGAGTTTCGGGTTGTTCTATGATTATAACGACGGTCGCAAGGTTTCGAAGAAAGATCTTGCAGACAAGCTGGAACAGAATGCAGATTTTGAAAAAAATGTTAAAGAGCAGCGGGCTACTGTGGACACAACCTACAAATCCATCATGACTTTTGATCCGGGGGTACAGGCTGTTTTTCTGGAAAATGATATCAAAAACTCTTTGGCCTCCATTAAATCGAATTATGAAAGAAAAGCCTATGATCAACGCTATAAAACCTTTCTCCAGGTTTCTCAATTATACAGTGGGCTGTTTTACAACAGACGGGAGCTTAAAGGGAATAAAAATGATATCGACAGATTAAATAAATCACTGGAAGACTGTAAGCTCTCTACACGTCAGCTAAGACAAACAATAGGGAGTGTAAGCACTAAATAATAAACCAAAATATAAACATATGGCCGAGACTAATACTAGTAATGGAAAATCAGTAAGCAGTAATTCGCAGGGATTTATTTTTCTGTACATTTTTATTGCAATTCTGATCATTGCAGCGCTTATCTTTTTATTAAAGAGTTCGTTTTTTGATAAACGTACAGTGGATGCAAGGATTTTAAAAGATGAGATGTACCTGAATGAGGACCTTGTATTTACTGACAATACAAGAAGTGCTAAAAAATGGCTCTGGGAATTTGGAAACGGAGCAAAATCAACAACACAGAACGGAAGCTACCGTTATCAGAAATCCGGATCCTATATAATCAGGTTAACCGTTGACGGAGAATTAAAAGAACAGTTTCCGGTTACCGTTCGTGATACCGTTGTCGCCGCCCAGGATACGATGGTCACCATTAGCGGGCCTACTTCGGGGGTGGTCAATGAAGAGGTGAGAGTTGAAGCCGAAGGGAAAGGGAATCAGTTTGAATGGTCTTTTGGCGAAACCAACCGGGTTGATGTGAAAGGAAGAACAGCTTTGTATACTTTCCATACACCGGGTAAATTCCTGGTGAAGTTAACTACAGACAGAAGTCACAGGCCTATTTATCATACGATTTTTATTACAGATCCGAATGCTGTACTGGAGACCGATATGGTCGTACCTGGTGAAGGGGAACGTAAGGTAATTGATGATATCAGAGCCCGTTTACAAGCCATTGCCAACGGTGCAGATTTTAATTCAAATTATTATTACCTGATCCGTAAGTATATGTGTAACAACGAAAAGGTTACCGTAGCGGTAGAACAGGACAGCATTAAAAAATCGAGTGATTTTTATTCTTATTGTATGGGACTCACTTTCGGCGGAGAGATTGTCGTGGATGAAGCGCAATTAACCATCAGCCCTAATTCTGCCTGTGCTACTCTGGTTAATATCAAACAACACTCAGCCAATACCGTAAAAAAATAATCCTATGAAACGAATTATATCCCTCACTATATTGATTGCCCAGACTGCTTTTGTAATGGCCCAGTCGCCATCGGCATTTGGAAAAAAGGTTAAATACATGCCTAAGGCTTATGCTAAACCATCAGCAAGTACCAATCTGACTGAAGATGGTGGTAAAACCAGTCTTCCCTGGATTGTTTTCTCAGATAGAGACGAGAATTATACGACGACTGCCCCGGGAGGAAGTCTGATTATGAAAAAATTGAATTTTATGGAGCCTTTTTATGTTTCAAAAGAGGAAAACGGCTATCTCAAACTGATCAGATATAAAGCTGGAATGGTCAGGGGGAGAAAGATCAACGATAAAAAAAGTGCAATAAGTTATGGCTGGATTCCTAAATCCAAGTTATTATTATGGCAAAGGTCGTACTCTAATCAGAAGACAGGTTATCCCGAAAAATCGATTGCAATTATCACTGGTAAAGTACCTTTGACAGAATCTAAGTTTTATTACGATAACACAGACTCTGTGTATGTGTATAGTTCGCCCGAGCTGAAAAAAAAGGTAACCAAAGTGAGACTGCATGAGATCAGTTACATTTTTAAAAAATCTGAAGATGGTAAAAAATACCTGATCGGGAATGAAGATCAATTGGTAGCGGATAGTGCCAGAAAAAGTATTTATGGCTGGGTAGCAGCCGATGCAGTGCATAGCTGGGGAGACCGCTTGTATCTGACGCCGTCAAATATTGATTCTTATGCGCAGAGTGATTCTGTATCTATGGCTTTAAATGGGGTACACATGGATCCGCTTTTGTCTGCGAATGATATCATTCTGAGAAGTGCGCCTGTAGTAGCTGATGATGGTGTAGGAAATTATACCTTAGGTGTGGCCAGTGATGTTTATGATAAATCAAATAATAAGCTGATAACGATTAACGGATCGGCATTGTCTTATCTGACTTATCTGGATCTGAGAAAAAATATCCACCAGATCAATGTGATCTTTGTGGTAGATGGTGGCAGCCCGATGGCAAGATATTTTTCAGGATTAACAAATACCATCCAGTCTTTCGAAAATATATTTAATGATTATGGTAAAAAACACAGGATCAGTTATGGGGCTGTGGTTTACAGAAATGAATCGCAGGGAACATTAGCTACTCCGGCAGTTTCTCCTGACTATAGGAAATTAATGAGTTTTCTTTCCACCGAAGCAAAGAAAACAGAAAGATTTAATGGAAGGATTTCAGCAGAACCTGTTTTTGAAGGGGTCAGGGCAGGTTTAAATCTGGTTAAAAACCATAGAAATGAAACCAATCTGATTGTATTAATCGGAAGTACAGGAAATGAAGTAACTTCTTCTTATAAGCTCAGTCAGCTGACTGAAGAGTTTGCAAGAGCAGATGCCAGGTTACTGGCCATCCAGCTGTACAGTGATTACGATCAGTTGTTTAATAATTTTGTTTTGCAGTCTAAAAAACTGGTTTCTGAGGCTGCTGTATATTCGGCAGATAAAAAGAAGCGGTTTTTAGTGAAAGGAGAGGGATTGAATAATACTCAGGCTTATAATACCAGCAGACTGGATTCGATTTCCTATTATCTGGATTATCCAAAGAACAGTCTGATCCAGGGTGGAGTAGTTTTTCCAACTAAGGGATCTGTAAATTCGAATGAGTCTATGAATATTGCCATGAGACGTTTCATTAAGGAAACGGACATGGATATCAATAACCAGGTAAGTTCTTTGGACAGTGCTTTCAGATTAACTGGTATAGCCAGGAAAAATCTCTCGCCAATTGTAGAGAGCCAGCTGAGCGCACCCGTTGGTGACGACGTCGCAGATAAGATGCCGCATAATGGGTTCAAGTATTATATGACCTCTTCTGTTCATTCGGATATTGTATCCAAAAATAAAGATTTATTGCAATATGCTTTGATTCTGAATAGTATGGAGTACAAACAGATCAATGATATCTTTTCATTAATGATTGGACAAAACCTCCAGGCAGATCAGTCTTCATTCAGAAGAAATCTGCAGAAGAATTACTTTAACATCATGCGAAATTTACTGGATATGAATATTTCCAAAGGTCATATCAAAACTCTGACACTGGCAGCTTATTTTAAAATGGTGACAGGTTTACCGCTGACCAATGAACTGCTGAATAAGTATACTGTATCTGATTTAAAGAACCAGGGTAAAATGCCGCAGGCAGATTTTGAATCTTATCTGAAATTCCTGATCAATTCTAATGAACAGATTAAGAGAAGTACACAGATCGGTCAGCAGTTTAATTCTAATGGAAAGAACTATTACTACATCACCGGGCAGAATTTCAGTCAGACTCCGGCTAAAGAAAACCCGGTAAAAGAAAACCCTTAGTTTCAATATTATGAGTCTTACAAACATTAGTGAATCTGTAAAATTAGCCATCAGGGTTGCGCAATCCCTGGCTAAAGAATATCATAATCCTGAATTTACTGCGGCGCACCTGTTGAAAGGTTTAATGCATAAGGAAGGTGGGTGGAGAGGTTTCCTGTCTTCGATAGGACAAGATGAAGAGTATATCAGTGAATGGGCTGAAGTCAGGATCGAAGAACTCGGGAAGTTATCTTCTTCTACAGAGGAAGTAAAAGGCAGTCCGGAAATTGCAAAGGTTTTTGAAGAGGCCGATCTGGTAAGAATTAAACTTGGACTGGATTTAATTACTCCGGTATGTGTACTGACTGCTTTATGCAAGCCGACTGTTGGATTTAAACCAGATCAGCTCAAGTCATTTCCGATCAAGGAAAAAGAGTTACTTGATCTGTATCTGAAAGATGAAGAGTTACAGCAGGTAGTGGCACCTGCTTCTGGTGCAGCAAAATCAAATAAAGGTGCAGGGACAACTGCGCTGCATAAATATTGCATCGACAGAATTGCACTGGCCAGAGATGGTAAAACTGATCCTATTATAGGTAGGGATAAGGAAACGAGGATGATTATGGAGATCCTGTGCCGCAGAACGAAACCCAATGTGATCATTACAGGTGATGCCGGTGTTGGTAAAACGGCATTGGTAGATGGTTTTGCGCAGGATATTATCGCAGATAATGTACCTGAATTATTGAAGGGCGTTCAGCTTTTTGAGCTGGATCTTGGGTCCCTGATTGCCGGAGCTTCCTATAAAGGTGAAATTGAAGATCGTCTGAAGAATATCCTGAAGGAAATCAAACAGTTTGATAAGGCTGTTCTGTTTATAGATGAGATCCATACTTTACTGGATAATAAAGGGCCGATTGGTGGTGGGGTAGGTAACTTATTGAAACCTGAACTAGCCAGAGGGGAGATTACTGTTATCGGCGCAACTACAATTGATGAATATCGTAAAATTATAGAGCCTGAGCAGGCTTTTAGCAGAAGATTTGAGGTTTTACAGGTGAATGAACCGAATGAGGCTTCGGCCATCAAAATGCTGGAAAAACTGACGGTTAAATATGAAGCGCATCATCAGCTTAAAGTACAGCCTGATGCGATCCCTGACTGTGTAAGACTGGCTAAACGGTATATGAAAGACCGCCGGCTTCCGGATTCGGCTTTTGATCTGCTGGACCGTTCCATGGCTGCCATCAAGATGATGAACGATACTTCTGACAAGGTCCTGGAAGAATTAACACAAACACTTGCCGAATTAGAACTGTCTGATATTGATGAAGAAGCTGAACTGACTGCCTATAAATGGCTGTACAATCAGTTGCAGGATAAAGTAAGTCCTGTTCTGCTTGGTCAGCTCACTGATGAAACACAGGTTGAAGCCTTTGAAACTGCCGATGAATATCATCAGTACCTGGCTAAGAACCTGGATGCACTGAAGATGCTGGCTGAAAATAAATCGGATGAAGTTAGCAAACAGGATATAGCTTCTATCGTTTCTTATAAAACGGGTATTCCGTTAGGAAAGATCCAGGCTCAGGAGAAAGAGAAACTGCTGAATATGGAACAGTTCCTGAAAAGGAGGGTAGTTGGTCAGGATCAGGCCCTGAAGGCTGTTTCGGATGCAATTCTGGAATCCAGAAGCGGATTAAACAAAAAAGGACAGCCTATTGGTTCTTTCTTTCTTTTAGGTCCTACAGGAACTGGGAAAACTGAGCTGGCTAAATCTATCGCTGAATTTTTATTCAATGATGAAAAAGCGATGATCCGGTTTGATATGTCCGAATTTAAAGAAGAACATTCAGCTGCACTATTATATGGAGCGCCTCCGGGATATGTCGGTTATGAAGAAGGAGGACTGCTGGTTAATAAAATCAGGCAGCAACCGTATTCAGTATTGTTATTTGATGAAATTGAGAAAGCTCATCCATCTGTTTTTGATACTTTTTTACAGATCCTGGATGAAGGGCATATGCACGACAGGTTAGGTAAAGAAGGTGATTTTTCAAATTCACTGATTTTGTTTACTTCCAATATCGGCAGTGAATGGATTGCTGAACAGGTCAGTAAAGAAGAGATCCCGACTTCGCAGCAGCTGATGGAAATTATGTCTCGTCATTTCAGACCTGAATTTCTGGCCCGTTTATCTGAGATTGTTCCATTTGCACCGATCAGTGAGCGCAATGTAGTCCGGATATTTGAAATTCAGTTACAGAGCCTGATCGATGCGCTGCAAAAACAAGGCATAGCTTTTGAGATTGAAGAAGAAGCAACAAAAATGCTGGCCCTGAGTGGGTTCGCTTCTAAATATGGAGCGAGACAGCTTTCGGGTGTGATCAGGAATGAGCTCAGAAGACCGATCTCAAAATATATTATTTCCGGTGAATTAAAGAAGGGCAATACTATTGTCATTAAAAAACATGCGACTGAAGACCGTCTCGAATGGGAGATCGTTGAGCAAAGTCCTGTGAATGAACTAGAAAACAAATTGTAGTAGTAAAACGTTTTTTAAATTAAATTCAATATTTTTATTATTAATAAATCATAAACCCTTAAATATCAATACTATGTTTAACTATGAAATAGGTGGAAACGAAAGAAAAATTGATACCTCAGAAGCATTCGCAGATATTGCCCATAATAAAACTCTCTTTATACAAAAACTGACGGATAATGAGCCTGTCAAACCTGAGAAGGTAGAAGGATTAAAAACAGTTCAGGAGGTTTTTAATCACTATAAGCCGAAAGTTAATGTAGCATTTGAAAGACAGGATGGGTTACCCGTGTCAGAAACACTGCATTTTAACAACCTGGGAGATTTTTCTGTGAAGAATATCATTAACCAGAGTGCTCACCTGAATAATATTAATATTGAGCGTGAAATGTCTCTGAATGTAATTAAGCAGCTTAAATCTAATAAAACATTAAAATCAACATTGGATGATGAGGAAACAAAACATGCCTTTATCAGTGCTTTGAAGAATTTCGTGGCCGAATTGGAAGAGAATAAATAGATCAGGTAATACATAGGTAGATTATAAAAATATATTATGGCAACTCCAGAAGAACAAAAAATAGCACAGGATTCCGCTCAGGCAACTGGTTTTAAACCGGCAGAGCAAAAGGAAAAGCTTTCTCTCCAGGAAAGTCTGGATAAACTGGCAAGGGTAGGTGGTTTTGATTTATTGGAAGCAACAGTAGATGGTTTGCAGAATTTAAATCCTGAAAGAAAAGCAAGGAAACAAATTTTTCTGACGGGAGATGAAAAGAAAAAGGAAAGAGAAGAATTAAAGAAGAAAATCCAGCTTTGGATTGATGTACTGGAAGATTCTGATTCTGTGGCCTCCATGACTACAAAAAGTACAGAGAAGTTACTGGCTGCAGAAGAAAACCTGAATAAAAATATAGCTTCAGCACTGGAGACAACCAGGGAGTTGGAGCAGGCTTACCGTTCTGTTAATTTATTCTATCAGAATACCGAAGCAGACAAATTGAAAAATGTCGTGTTGCTGAATGCTTCAATGGATCAGATTAAAGATCTGGACAATCCAAGATTTGTGGATTTTGTAAGTGATGAACTGAAGCAGAAATATGACCGTCTTGATCTGAGAGAGAATTATTCGCTGATGGTCATTCCTGGTTATATGGGTTCTAATAAAGTCGTGGAGAAATGGGGCAAGGTTGCTTATGAAAATAAAGCGATGCTGGTCACTGACTTTGCAGACCTGGATCAGCCGGATGATGTGATTGATTTGTTTACGGCAGCAAATTTAACAGGTGCAGATGCTTTCAGATCGAATGTGATTATGACTTGTAACTGGCTGGTTGGGCGTGGAAAGGTAAGTGAAGTAGGTGAAGAAGATGATCTGACAGTTCCGGGATCGGCAGCATTAGCAGGGAAAATGTATTATACCCTGATGTCACAGGTTACTGCAGGTAAAAAACATGGTGCGATCAACGATATCGACGGAGTGAAATTTGACCTTAAAAAGAGTGAGATTTCGCATCTGGAGCGTATTGGTCTGGTGCCGATGGTCAACGAATATGGAAAAGTGATGGCATTCTCGGCCAAGACCTTATTTAACGGAGATAATATTGGTTTACAAACTTACTCGGTAGTCCGTGTGTTTGATTATGTGACGAAGGTTCTTTTTGACTTTTTAAACAGAAGGGCTTTTGAGAACTGGACCTCTAAAACCGAACAGGACCTGCGCGGACAGATTGTGAAATTCCTGGACAGTATACAGGGACCTGACCGTTTAATTGAACGATTTAAAATCATGCGTTTTGAACGTGACGATTTACAGAAAGATAAAATCCACCTGGATATCCATATTACTCCTTATTTTCCTGCAAAGAGTTTTGTGGTGAAACTTGATGGACAGAAAGGGGAGGATGAAGAAACTACCTGGAGCTCAGAATACGCGCAGCAGTAATTTCAGGTTTCTGTGTTAAAAATATCCGGTCATGAATAAGCTTTCTGACCGGAT